>JACCDM011546856.1_pt1 | contig 26269 bp, 21 predicted proteins | sample 7445851 | NCBI WGS metagenome assembly JACCDM01 (sample SAMN15323438, study PRJNA562643) | freshwater metagenome | isolation source: river surface water | place: USA:Blue River Watershed | collected 2017-08-16
AACATTTTTGTCATTTGTAACTGAAGTAATTGAATTAGGTAATATCACAGTATTTGAATAACCATCAGCTCTTCTATAACCTAATACTCTGTCATTATTTAGACTTAAAGTACCAGATAACTCAGACATTGGTAAATCTAAGCTCGTAATATCATTACCATTATAATCTTTTAATGATATCTTCTTATCATTGTAGGATAACTTTTGAGGGAGATTAACATTAACCGGGGATGTTCCATTAAATTTCTTTAATGTTAACTGTTTCTTAGTATCATCATAAGATATATCATTTACATTTGATATATTATAATTTCTTTTTGTATTATCTGGATTAGTTACTGTCAGATAATTATTACCAAAGGTATCTGCTGATAACCCCAAGTCATAAACATTAGATGTTTGAGGCAATGCAATATCGATTGGTGTAGATTTTCCAATTTTAGTAAATCTTAATGAATTAGTTGTACTATCTAATGTTACATCGTTAATTCCCCCATCTGTTATTTTATTATAATCAACAGACGCATTCAAGTTTTCATCGACATAAAAATCTAAAGATGATGCTCCACCAATAACTTTAATCTTATTGCTTGGGATATCTACCGATGTAATATTATTACCATTGTAATCTTTTAATGATAATTTATTATCAACATATGACATTGATTTTACTAGTGGTACTTCTATTCCTTCGTTTCCAAATTTTGTAAAAACTAATTTTTTTCTAAATGAATCATATGCTACATCACGTAATTGTGGAAGATAGACATTTGTTACACTATTGTTTCTATCTGTTATTTTTATGATATTATCATTATTGTATGATACATCATTTATTAATGGTCTAGATATTGGAAGTGTACGTACTTTATCATCTTCTGTAAAAACATAAAGGTTATCACCATCGATAGTAATATTGTCTATTCCAACTCCTTTTGCGCCTTGTATTAATGGTACTTCAACAACAGAATTATCTGTCATTTCAATATACATTTTCTTTAAATTTACATCTGGACTGATAGATTTTATACCAATACCTCTATCGCCCTTATCTCCTTTATCTCCACTGTCTCCGCTATCTCCTTTATCTCCTTTGTCACCCTTTGGTATTTCAAAATAATATTGTTTTCCAAGGCCCGCACCTTCTGCATTTTCCATTGTAATTGTTATTTGTTTGTTACCAGTATTAGTATTTGTTTGATCAATACTTTTTATTGAATACCCTTGGGGTCCAACTGGTCCTTCAGGTCCTTGGGGTCCAACTGGTCCTTCAGGTCCTTGGGGTCCAGTTGGACCAGTATTACCAGTCCATCCTTGCGGTCCTCTTGGTAACTGAAATGTACGACCACCACCTCTTTCTAAAATAAATGTTAAATCAGTACCAGCTGAATTTGTTTGGATATCATATAGTCCTGGACCGGCTGGACCAGTTGGGCCGGTTGGACCTTCAGGACCCCGCGGACCCGTCATTCCCATTTGAACGGAATATGTAGCATCATCAGTGACAAACAAAACATTATTTGCATTTAATGGATCTGGTTTTATTTCCTTTATTCCATTTCCTCTTACACCCAATGGTAATTCAACCTCATATGTGTTTTGACCATCAGAGTCTGTTGTTATTATCATTGTTCTTGGATTATATAAACTGTTTGTTGCCGCTACGATACTAAATCCTCTTGGACCTTTAGCACCATCTTTACCAGGAGCGCCATCTTTACCAGGAGCACCGTCTTTGCCAGGAGCACCGTCTTTACCAGGATAGCCGTCTTTGCCAGGAGCACCGTCTTTACCAGTTGGTCCTGGTGGACCTCTAATATCATCATAATTTACTGAATATGATGGAGAATTAACAGGATCATCTGACATTAAGAATTGTAATCCATTGCTATTTTTGATAATATTCTTTAAACTACGACCAGGCAGACCTTGTGGTCCTCTAATATCATTATAATTGAGTGAGTACGATGGAGAATTGTCAGGATCGTCTGACATTAAAAATTGTAGGCCATTGCTATTTTTGAGAATATTTCTTAAACTACGACCATCTTTACCTGGAGGTCCTTGTTCTCCATCTTTACCTGGAAGTCCTTGTTCTCCATCTTTACCTGGAAGTCCTTGTTCTCCATCTTTACCTGGAAGTCCTGGATCGCCTTGGGGAATTGTAAACCATCCTAGTATAAAATTTTCCTTGCATGTATGTGTTATGAGTACAAGAAAAATGAAACCTAGTAACAAAATTGCAATATACATGCTATATATATTTACTTTTAGATATTAAATTTGAATATTTTGTAGTAGTATTTATTATTACAGTATGTTTGGTATACTTATTAGTACGTTGGTATCATTATTGGTTCCAATATGTCTATTGTTCCTATTTCCATTAGGAATCAAGTTATTTATCGTTCTAAACGACCGTAAAAAGGTGGATAGTTTCTATATCAACATGCGACCAACTTTGTTATTTCACTCGAGTTTACACTATGCTATAGGTGAACAAATGGAATCCGGGGTTGTACTTAATAGGCTATTCATTGGATATATTCACATTAGTCGTTCGCAATATATGAGACAAGCTGATGTATCAACTACATTGTATTTGATAACAACAGATCAGTTGATGACAATATTAACAAAACCGCAACAGGAGGCGTCGACTAAAAAGCCAATTGAAGTGGATGTTATTGAACGCGACGGTAATTTTTCATATTTGTATTATAACTCAAGAAGTATCACCATAAGTGCGGATTTCACAGCAAGACCCAATCAGAAGAATATCATGTCTGAAATCATTAAGCACTACAAGTCAAAGAATTATGCTTCTGCTTTCATTTATGGTAAAAGTGGTTCTGGAAAGACATCATTGGGTTTATTATTGGCACTAGTGTTGAAAGGTACTCTATGTACAACATTTGATCCATCTCAGCCTGGTGATACACTACAAAAGTTAATGAAGTGTGCTCGTCCAACAAGTAGAAAACCATTAGTAATCATTCTTGATGAAGCTGATGTGATAATCAAGAATATTCATAATGGACTCATCAAACAGCACAAGGACATTCCCACTGCGATGTATGACAAGAGAACGTTTAACAAGTTCTTTGATGACCTGTTTCTGTTCACGAATACGATAGTTATCATGACATCAAATAGTACAAAAAATGATATTGACTCATTAGATGTATCATATTTGCGGGAAAAAAGAGTAGATGTTTGCTATAATCTGTAGACGTTAATTATGACAATGCATATTAAAATATTTTTTTTTGATATATGGTAAAGTATAAAAATGATAGGGTCTTTGTTTTGCTTGATATTGGGTTATGGATTAACTAAAATAGGGGCTGATGAGTCATTGTCAATAAATATCCAAGGTGGAGGAGAAATTGATGGTTATCACTATGATGATGATGTTTATAAAAGTGGTAGAACCAGTAAGATTTATACATTAAATGATACAAAGGTAGTTAAAGTTTTCTCCGATAAAATGTCAAAAGACAAAATAGAATGTGAGATCAATATTAATACGTATTTATCATCAATATCATCTAATATTGTAAATGTGCTTAGTACATTAGTAACAAATGATAATAAACAAATGTGCGTCGTATTAGAAAGATGTGGAGAGCGATTAGATGAATACCTCTCTAAAAATCCCAATAGGTTTAATATGTATATCGATAAGCTTTATAATATTCTAAAAAGCATAAACTCACAATGCAATTTTTTACATAATGATCTCCATGCATTGAACGTGTTAACTACTTTTTCAGAACCATATGATATCAAAATTATTGATTTTGGTAATTCATATTTAGATGGAGTTGCATGCAAAGATAAATATTTGCCTACTAGTATGCGACATGACCGTAATTACATAGTGGATATTGTTAAGTATCTATGTTCATGTTTGCAAACTAGAAACTTAACAAGATTATCCCTAAGATATTTAAATTTACATTTTCAGTATTCCAAAAACCTACAAAAATTTCATCCAGAACTAATTGTGAAACTTCAAAAATTTGATAAAAAGACAATTGATGACAATATCATAAGTCTGTGTAGTAAAAGACACAGGAATAAAAAAGAACAAGAGCTTTTGACTGTTATAAGGAGATCATCCTGTTATATGTATTATAATGATAATATTATTCTTGAACATAAAATGATTCATTAGCAAATACAAATGTAGACAAATATCTAGATAGATCGTTTTGTATAGAATGAACTAGTTTTTTAGCCATATTATTTAACTTATTATATAAAAACTTCATTTTTTTATCATCCTGTTGTATTTCATATTTGAGTATATCTTGGTTTAGTTTACTATTTTGATTTCTAAATATTTCTATATCTTCAATTGCTTGATTAGCTTTATATTCTTCTTCTGGACGGAAATCCCTTGTAACATACACTCCTCGTTTCAGTATATTATGTAATTTTTTAAGTAGAAAGTAATAATTAATACTTCCATTATCTTTACTATAAAAATCTTTAATATCAATTTTGAAATTTCTGATAGGTTTTCCAAAATCTAGTCCATACTCAACTTTGTATCCGTCTTGTATTATATTGACACGAAGTCGGATAATATTTTTTGAGTAGAAATTATTATTTATCAAATCATCAACAGTGAGATTATGTCGTACAACAAAGAATTGTAAGATTTTCAAAAAAGTATCCAAAGTTTGTTTTTCAATATATTTTCTTACGACTTCTTGTTTGTTTTTAGGTAACATAGAAATATCTACATTTTTTAGTGAAGGATCATAATTTACTATTTCTAGTATACCATTTAAGGTACCCATCTTACTTAATATTTGATATATGACTGGATCAGTAATTAAAATACCTTGTTCATATTTTAATGTAATTTTTGTTAGTTTATCAATTTTATGAAGATTATTTTTCAAACGAAGACCGTAATTATGTAATACTTCTGGTATATCATTTCTATTATAATGTATTTCCTTAATATCCATATCACCCGCATTTTTCTTGCCGAATCGTATATAGCTACCTATAATATAAGCATTTTTAGGATTATTAGTAATTAACTGCTTACATTTTTTAGCAAAATCATCAACTAGCACCTGCCCACCTATGATATGTTTTGTGCTATTAGTATTGTTAAGCAGATAGAATGATGTTATAAATATAATGCCTAATGTAATCATTATGATAATACGTAAAAATAAATTTGATTTTTTATTATTCTTTATGCCAATATGCCTAATAAGCCTACGCCTAAGAACATTTAGCTTAATAATTTTTCTACATTTGAGACAAGAGTTTTTTTCTTATTGACTACTAACTAAATTTCAATTTAATTTCATTTATAAAAAATATAGTTTAGGAATTTGTAAATTCTAACATATATCGTAGTGAGCCAAGAGGCTTTTTACTGACATTTTTGAGTCCAATCAACTAAGCATTCTCTGTAAATACTTCCACCCTTACTAAGTAATGGATAATCATTTATAGGTGGGCTAAGACTAAATTCAGTTAATTCATCAAATAATTTTTTCTTGATTACTAGTTTTCTAAAACAGTTCTTAATCATATGTATTGTATTCTTATGACAATACATGTTCATACGATCTTGATAATCAACTAGAATTTGTGTTAGAAATGTTTCAGGATATTCATCTATAATTGATTCACTTTTACATTTTTCCTTAATAATGTCCAGCATATCCTTTATATGATCTTTTGTTAGTCTATTAAGAATATCACGGTCATATAAATCTGAACGTTCTATGAAATCAGTGAATGTCTCCTGTATATGTTCATAGTCATATTTACCAAGTGTATATCTCACAAGTGAATATACTATTTCAGATATTAGTTTTGATTCTTCTTGAACACGAGCTTCACTCATTGCCCATTGCATATCTTTCATAATTACCCCATCACTAATTAATGCTTCTCCTTGAAAATCATTAGATACTTCTTCATAAGTAATACTAAATGTAAGTTCTGGATATCTATGGGATGCCAGTAATAGTGATTGAATCGGTGGGGTCCAGGCACTTTCAAATGCTTCAGACCATGCAGATTTACCATCGTCATGAATATGATATTGAATACTATTAATTATACGATCATCATCAAATATTGACTTATCCCTAATGAACTTTTGCAAAACACTAGGAGATTCAGTAACAATAGAAATATTATTATAGCACCAGTTAGGCATAGTATTATAATTTCAGTCAATAATATTCAAATTTATGTTCAATAATTAAATACGTAATCGATATTATCATAACTAATCAGATGCTATTTACTTTATCAATTCTTGTTGCTTCATTAACAAGCGCGGTAACAAGCGCTGAAAATATATGTACTCAGAGCTGTAGGCGTTGGGGGGAGACTACTGATTGTGGTTCTAGCTGTCCACCGTGTAGAACTAAATCCACATCTGATGCATTTAGATTTGATTGTTGGGACTATCTTCCATACTCAAACACCTGTCCATTATGGAGTGGAATTATTGATTGCAGTTCTGGATCACCAGTTCCAGATATTGATTTAACATCTAATAAACCAGTTACATTGACTATTTTCAATAAATGTTCGTCTGATTATATTGTTTACTATAATGGCAAAGCTGTTAATGACCAATGTCTAAATGGAAACTATTGTAGTGATTATTATGGAACTAATCCAGCATTTTATGTTAAAAAACTTTCTGATGAGTCACAATTAGGGTTTACTCTGGTTGAGCTTAATATTCCAATTGACAGAGATATTTGGTATGATATTTCCAGGGTCACAGGTTTCAATGTTGGAGCTAGAATCGATTATAGATATACAAATGTAACAACTGATACTGTAGAAGATGATTCATTAATCGTGGGACATTCAATCGTATGTACAGATGTGAATTGTGAAGATGCGTATCATCTTTGTGATATTGCTGAAGCAAACGTCTTTTCGCCTGTTTACCGTAATCCCAGTGGGGGCTCTTTTGCGATTACATTCTGTCCTGATGAGGCTAATAGTGAACCAATTAATCCATCTTCAATTGGTAATCCAAGAGAACAGGATCCAAATACAGGTCCTTTTACTTGTGATGTGAAGGTAAATTGGGAACAGAATCCTCAGTTGTACGGCACAATTGTATATGGAGGCGCTATTGATTCCTAAATCAAATTTGAATATTATTAACATTCATTATTCAACTATGGGATTCGCCTATAACAAAAATGAATGTATGTATGCTGACGGTAAAATGCAGTATAAGCGGATTATGAAGTGCTTTACATCGGGGTCGATTGAGCTTCAAGATATTGTCAACAATAAGAGCTCCGATCCTGATCTTTACGAAATCCTGGAGCTACTGAGAAAGGTATATCAATGTTATTATGACCCATATGAGTCAGATGAGGATGCTGAGTTATGGGATCATATTCGGAATACTACCAATCTGGATTTAGAAATTGAAAACCCAGAGCTAACCGTGTTCTTAGATATCTATGAGGGCAAAATGTTTATTGATCTATTAATGCGAGAATGTTCAGTCGTAGATATTGGAGCATCCGATATTGTTGAGCTCTGTAGAAAAAGGTGCGTAGATGATGATCCAGCATCACAATATAGTTGGACAGAACTTAGAGATCATGTGTTTGATAGATTTAGGATTAATATAAATAGTGATAGGATTATAGGAAACATAGCATTATATTTGTGTAATAGAGGTGTTAACCTAGTATTTTAATTAGGGTTAGGTCATACATAGGAACAGTCGTATAATCTAAAATATTTTTTTATAAATGATTTTGATACTTGATTTTGTACTTTGCAACGGTAACTTTTCAAACTCCCAAACATCTTTCCACTCTAACCACTTTTCCGCGAACAGCTCCTCCAAACATCTTTCCACTCTAACCACTTTTCCGCGAACAGCTCCTCCAAACATCTTTCCACTCTAACCACTTCCAAACCACTTTTCCGCGAACAACACTTCTACACCTCTTTGGTGACCACTTTTCCGCGAACAACTCTTTGGTGACCACTTTTCAGCGAACAGCTCCTCTTTGACCACTTTTCCATGGACAACTCTTTGGCGACCACTTTTCCGATCACTATGGAGCGAAGAACTCGTCCACCTCGCAATCTGGCAAATGATCATCGCTATTTGGGAGTTCCTATCTATGATGATGAGGCTGAAGACTTCGATTCATTCTTTCAGTTCACAGAACTTTGCTGTTTGCGTGACGGGCTTAATCCTCAAACTTTCCAAGAATGGATCGATTCACTCATTGATGATCCATGCTATACTTGCTTAAAAGTTAAAGCGCGGTACTATTGGTACATCTATCGAAATGGTCCACCGAGAGTGCTTTCTGGTCTAGGTACAAGATCATCCAGGAACCCGAGAATCATCAAACATTTTATTCCAGTACCAACCGTGGCATCACCTTTGTCATTACCTACCCCATCACCTGTGCCTGTGCTATCACCAGTGTCATCACCGGTACCATCACCAGTGTCATCGCTAGTGTTATCACCTTTGTCAACATCTTTGCCATCGCCAGTGTCATTGCCTTCGCCATTACCAACACCAGTGTCATCGCCTGTACCATCACCTGCGCCAACACCTGCGCGATCACCAGAGCCAGCACCATTGCCAACACCATTGCCTTCGCCATTACCAACACCAGTGTCATCACCTGTGTCATCGCCTTTGCCAGCACCAGCGTCATCACCTGTGTCATCGCCTTTGCCAGCACCAGCGTCATCACCTGTGTCATCGCCTTTGCCAGCACCCGCGCCTTCGCCATTACCATCACCAGTGTCATCACCAGGACCAACACATGCGCCATCGCCAGTGTTATCACCAGTGTCATCACCAGGACCAACACATGCGCCATCACCAGTGTTATCACCAGTGTCATCACCAGCGCTATCACCAAGTTCTTCGATTGCTAGTTTGATACCAACCCCCGCGCTTTCGCTAGTACAAAGTTCAAGTCCTTCGATTGCCAGTCCAGTTCTTGTGTCACCAATATCGCGTCGTTTAATTTCAGCGGCGGACCTTCAAGATGTTGTATATTCTTTACAACCTATATTTGATACAATGGTATTGGTTCCAAGACCAACACACAACGAAAACAAACGACCTCAACGTGACAAGGATACTTATATCTGGGAACAATGCGTTGATACAGAGTGTATATTGAGACAATCTTTATGCTCTCGGTTCAACTTTATTGAGGATGAATGGATTGCAGATTTCAAACTCACTATTTCTAAAGAAGGTAAGGAGCATATCAGGTCATACCATCCTGAGGTTTGTCGCCATACAAAGGGATCTGTGAGGATTCGCGTATCAACATGCGGATTATCAAATTGCCCTGCGATAAGAGATATTCAGCCATACTTCAAAGTATATAGTATGGGATGGCGTTTATATGATACTTGTATATCTGATGTTTATCCGGATCAGATACAGCATCTTAGGGATTTTCACGGCTATAACGTTGTTCTGGCTCGAATAGGGAAGGCACGATGCAAAGTGGCACGAGTGAGTTTCTGTAATAACTTTGTATCAATAGCTTAACCAGTTTTCCCTTGCTATCACCTCTTTGACCACTTTTCTCTTGACCAGTTTTCCCTTGCTATCACCTCTTTGACCACTTTTCTCTTGACCAGTTTTCCCTTAACCAGTTTTCCCTTGCTATCACCTCTTTGACCACTTTTCTCTTGACCAGTTTTCCCTTGACCAGTTTTCCCTTGCTATCACCTCTTTGACCAGTTTTCCCTTGCTATCACCTCTTTGACCAGTTTTCCCTTGCTATCACCTCTTTGACCAGTTTTCCCTTGACCAGTTTTCCCTTGACCAGTTTTCCTTTGACCAGTTTTCCTTTGCTATCACCTCTTTGACCAGTTTTCCCTTGACCAGTTTTCCAGTGTAAATAATTTTCTTACTAAGAATTAAACATGTGTACATTTGTACACTATACAATGAAGTTCTTTGGATTATTATTTTTGCTATTCAGTTTGAGTGATGCACTTCGTGTGGGTACTTACAATATAAGGGTTCCTGTGGATGGTCCTCCAAATGACTGGGCCGCAAGAAGACCAAGAATTACATCATTGATTGAAAAATACAATATTGACATTCTAGCTGTTCAAGAAGCCGGTCAAGTAACTGTCAATGATATTGTCAGTTCTTTATCTGGATACTGTATTGTTGACCAACCGATATTTGACAATGCAATTATTTACAAATGCGACATCCCTCTCATTACCTCGAGTATGTGGGCAATTAGCTCAACTCCAAGTCAGATTGGGTCTAATTCCTGGGGGTTAGCGTATGCTAGAACTCTCTTGTTTGCAAAGTTTATGGACGGTAACACGTGTCTTAGATTATACGCTACTCATCTTGATATCATCCCTAAAGATATTCAGCAAACGTTCATTATTGAGCGTTTGAATGAGTCTCCTTACAAGGGTACTGCCATTCTGGTGGGTGATTTCAATACTGATGGTCTTAATATCCTTAAATCATATGGGTTTGTTGATACAGGCGAACAAGCTCCTACGTTCAATGGATTTGGAGGGTATGGGGGTACAAAAATTGACTATATTCTTGCAAAGGATTATGCCAATGTGACATCAACTATCATATATGATACAGTTGATGGTTATTTTCCTAGTGATCATGCTTTAATGATAGCAGATATATAGATTTTGTTTTCTATACGTAAAAATAAATTTGAATATTATTTTTTATGATTATGGGTGGCGTTGCGTATGCAACCCGCCTCGGTACTAACAATACCGGTAAAGCGACTTTGAGTGTACAAGCGAACAAACTTTCGAGCAAACAAGCACTTTGAGCACGCGAGCAGTAGAACAAACAGGCAGTAGAACAGAACAAACAGCAGGACAGAACAAAGGACCAATGAGCAGTTCATCATCTTCCGACGAGTACTACTGTACTTATGAGGAGTATCTTAATGATCTTCACGAAGACAAGATGTATGATCTGGAAGCAGAACAGGAATTAGAGAGATTAGAGTATGAGCGAGCACTAGTAGACGAGCAGGAATGGCATGATTGGATAGAAGAGAAACAAGCCATTGAAGACATGGAGTTAGCATACAGAGTGAATCCATACCGCATGGGACGCATCGAGGACCTTATTCATGAATATGGTGACGATTCTGAAGATGGCGATTCTGAAGTCGATGACTCTGAAGATGACTATTGTAATTGCATTACTTGCTGTTACAACGATATCACTGACGAAGACATTGAGTATGTCACTGAGTTCATAATAGACAATTATGTTGATATCGCTGAACGTGAATATCACATGAATTCGTCAATCAATCATCATGAACTATTCGACGAGGACGAGGACATTCCATACTATCACTTTCTCGTGAGAACACTGGTCTACGGAAGCTCTTTAGTGACTCAGAGGATCAAGGAACAGATCAAGCGATTTATTGCTGAGAACTGGCATAGTCACGACTACATTGACTTTGACTATCTCTGCACTAAGATCTGTGAGGATTTCATTCTTAGATCTGTTAATTGTGTACGGGATGCAATCCATACCAGTCAGAACTTTGGTGATGTCATTGATCAGTTCGGGGAGGAAACTCATTGGGGTCATATGATGCGAGAGGTCGTGTGTCATCCATTGGCTGTGAAGTCACTGTGCAGAGAGTGGGCTGAAGAGGAGGACCATTTGTTAGTAGGTTAGGTTACATGTTATTACCAAAAAACCAAATAAACACTAAAAAACACAAAACCAAATAAACACTAAAAAACTCACAAAACCAAACAAAAAAAACAACTTTTTTTGTAAAAAATATTTATATAACAATAACATATCAAGCACTTTAACGCACTAGGTTAGTAATCCATTTTTATTTTGTTAAGTTTTTGTCTTAATGAATCAAGTTTATAATCATAATATACAATACTAGAATCAAGTAATGGAATATCATAAATGAACATAATTCCTTCTCTGCACGTTTCAAGTTCGAAAATTCTCTTGGAATCATATTTGAGGTCTGTACAGAGTTTGAATAGTTTTGAGATGTATAAAGCATCAAAATCTCCAGTATTTGATCTGGTATTAGTTCTAACCTGAAAATGTTGTAATTCCAAAGCTAGTTTACAACACAGATCTGAATCAACTTGATCATTTTTGGTTCCTATCTTTGTAGATTTTCCAATAAGAATATTTCTATAATCAAGTAATTCTTCAATAAGATCTTCTGGTTCAGAACTTGATTCTTCAGCAAGAAGATAAGCATGTTTAGCTTGATTAAGTAAATATGTCTTCTGCTTAATATTATCTTCTAACTGAGAAATTTGTTTTTGTAGTTCATTGGTCCTGTAAAGATACCATTTCTTTTTGGAAATTCTATAATTATCATCTTCTGGAAATTTGAGTTTTTGCCATACATGAAGATATCTAGGTAATTGCTTATAATCAATTACAATATCAAATTTACTGTTTTCAAGGAGAGGAACTAGGAATTTTCCGAAGTCATAGTACATTTCAACAATTACATTAAATAGCTTTGCATCATTACAAATTCCAATTGGAATACAGCTCAGTTTGTTCATGTAACTGTCATACAATATGGTGGATTTATCCGATAGTATGTTCTTTACGGATACATCAATAGGGGTAGCATCTACAATAAATGTATATGTGGTCATATTTGCTCACAGATATATAATTTGATATCTAATATTCAAATGTATAAAAAAATAATAGTATGTTATGAATCTGAAATAGTATATTATCAATTCTTATTAACTTTTATATAACGGAATATGGATGTATTAATAGCAAGGACAGTAAATAATATAATAAGTGTACGTGTCTCATTGCTCTCATCAGCTTTTAGTTGATGTAAATGAATATTTCTAAGGCGTTGTGTATTAGCCTTAGGTAATCTGATTCGGTTAAATCGCATCATGATTAGGGTTTATTATATCAAATACTATTCAAATTTTTAATTACAGATCTTTGGTTTATATGCACAAATCAAACGAATTACTTTAATAATATATGTCTTTGTTGAAGTAGTAAAACTAACAGGTTGTGTGGTCGATATCCAATATGGCTTACGACCAATTAGAGTGGTATGTCTTCGGATCATTTTATATTTATATATTACTAACCTATATATAATACTAAATTAATTTTTGATATTCACCTGAAGTCTCAATTTTTGGTCTAATAATTTTGGATCTACAGAATATACAGGAGCTATTACGTTCTAACCATCTCTGCAAGCAGGATTGATGAACATATTTTTTACAAGTAGTGCATTTAAATTGGTCATCTTTTGTGATCTCATTAAAACAGAATGCACAATCGTCATCATATACTAATTCGGTATCATTATGTTTGCTTGAAGTTTTGGTACTTAGTTTACCATATAAATCACATAATACATCATCAACAATATCCTTGTTAAACCATATATTTGCAAGTTTATTTTGTATAACAATTAATTGTTCATCGGATATTTCATAAGTTTGAAAGATAACTTCATCCTGAATTTTGCATATTTTGCAAATTACAAAACATATATGCTTACATAGGTATTGTCTTTTTTTAGCATCTGGACAATTACAGGTTAAATCTGGTTTATATATAACAGTATATACATTTTTGGTAGTACCAGCAATCTTAATAGTATAAGTAGAAGTATCAGATTCTAATAAGTAGATAGGTTCTTCAAGCGCTCTTTGTATACGCTTATATTGCATATATTTGATTTTACCAACAAGAAAGGAAGCCATTATATGACAAAGAAACTCAATTTTCAAATTTGAATATTATATTCATTAACCAACAATATGGCTTTCTATTATGAGACCTCATATCAACTTACCTTTCTTACTGAATTGGTCAAGTATATTGCTCAAAATACGTTTGAGTTGGATATAAATCAAACTCATAAAAAAATAGTAGATGAAATTTATGATCTGTCTATAGGATTTGAGCGCGACTGTTTGAAAGAAGATCCAAATCACAAAATTGTGCTATCAAAACAGGAAAAGTCGCATGTACTCAAGAAATTAGAACATTTTCTTATCACTGATCGTAAGGAGATCATTAAATTCTTGATCAACATTAGAAAAACTATTAAAAATATGGAACGTAGCGCAATTGAAGCTACAGTGATAGTTTAAACAATGTCATTATTATTAAATGGTTCTACCGGAGTTAGTTCTATATCATTTGGAGGGCCGCTAATACTTGTTCTTCCACTATCTTCTGTAAGTGTGTTCAGTGTTTTAAGCGTAATATTTTTTTCAGTAATAGCATCTGTAATGTCATCCTCTGGTGATATTGTAGAAGTATCGAAGTCGACAACATCAGAACGTTTCAGATCAGATGGTTTTACTGAAATTTTTCTAATAACTTCAGGTTTAATATTACCAACAATATTGAATTGATTATTATGACCAGAATTATTCTTTTCTTTTTTTGCTTCAATAGCATAAATAATAAATGGTTCAAGCATATTAGCTTTACGATCTGAGATATAGTTAAGTATGGATAGTCCGACAAATGCTAATGTAGAAGTTAAAAACACGGCATTAATTTTTGCATCGTCAAATGATATAGAACCAAAAACACATAATATAACAACAATTCCAATAATAATAAGCCCAAGTACTAATGTTCCTTGAATAATACTTTCTTGATATGTTGAATATTTATAAAATCTATCAATAGTAACACTGTTGATGTTAATCGCAGGCATTATATAATGTATATTAATATTTTTCTTATTCATTTTGTGAATTCTTGTCAAATAATTGGGCAATGTATTGCCTATTTCTTTCATTACTTAATCTTGATAAAAAGATAGTTAGAACAAATATTATACCAGACATAAATAACCGTGTGGATCCCTCAAATAATGATTTTTGATCATTATTTACATCTGCTTGGCATAATAATTGTATTTGTTCATCTTTACTAATATTAATATCTTGACTACATAATTTATGGCCTCTATGATAACCTAATCCATACCATAGTAATATTGTACTCAAAGCAATAACCAAATAACAAATAAGAGTAATTTTTTCTATTAAACGTTCGAAATCTGACATTTCAGTCATGCTTTGATGTAATTTTCTAGAGGTGATACCTTTTGATAATGTCTTAGGGATGTCATGAGAATTATGTGAGATCGTCTTTGATACAAAATCCATATTGTTATATATTATTTTTCAATTTTTAGAAATTCATAAATTAATTTAATTCCATTACTTGTTTGTTTACGTCCTTTGATAGTCAATTGTCTATTACGATAAGGTTTATGTACTTGATCATGATGTCGTTTACATAAATTAACAAGGTTTTGAGGTGAGTTTGTAGGAATATGATTATTGAATCCATTAACCGATTCCATTTGATATTGTATATGATGTACATCAACAGATTTATTTTTCTTACCTTCACATGCACATACTTCGCATTCAGTTTTAAATACATTAGCATTATAAGGTGATTTCTGAGTGTTTACAAAATCGGTTGATATTCCTAATATGTCCTTTCTAATAGAATTAGCAAGAGCAATCACTGAAGGATCTATATTTAATGCTCTTGCAACTTCAAGTCCATAAATTGAGCTTCCAGATCCTTTACTTAATGTGCGATCATATTCAAGTACTCCTGTAGAATCATTATACTGTACTTTAAGATGATAATGATGAACCTCAGGTAATGATTGCAATAGCTCAAGTTTAGCAAGTTGATGGAAATGAGTTGCGGTAACAAATTTGACGTTATGATCATATAGTTTCTTAATACTAGCGGCAACAATAGCTGTACCACTTGCAACTTCGCTTTGATTAGCTAATTCATCTGCTACCACAAGTGTTTTACTATTTGCGCGATCTAAAATACTGCGGAGTTCGACCATTTCAACTGCAAATGAACTAAGACCCTTAAATAGGTTATCATTTGATAGTATTCTAGTCATTATTTTAGTAAATGGACTGAATATAAATGATTCCGCGGCGCAATAATGACCGGATTGAGCAAGTATAACATTCAATGCAATTGATTTCATATAACTGGATTTACCAGTACTATTACATGAATATAACAACATTCCATTCATTGTATTATCAGGAAGTGTTTCGTCACTTGCAATCTTTACGTCATCGGGTAGCTGTCCTAAACAAATCCAATTTGTAACATAAACATGTTTATTCTGTAAACGTTCAATAATTGGATGTCTTGATTTCGTAGAATATATGAATGGATCTTGGGATTTAATGATATGAGGTTTGCAATAGTTATATTTGATAGCACATTTGGCAGCGCTTTTTAGTGTATCAATATTCCCAATGAAGTCAGTGACTGATTGCCATATACTCCCATAAATGTTATTAATATGAGTTAACTGCTTTAGATACTCATTATATGAAATTTTTTTAAGTTTAGTACTAAATGTACTGTTTATGTAATTGAGGTCCTTGATCTTTGGGTGATCAATTCTAACATTAGTTTTGTTTGTTTTGATTTCAAATAATGAAGTATTAATAATTGAATTGTCATCAAGAGTAATTTGTTCCGAAAATGCTTTACTGATTTTTGTCCATCTAGTCTTTGTTGTGGTTAAATAATAACCATCACGATCATTTGATTCCCATTTTATAGTTGCATCACCTATTGCGAGTTTATTGCAAATATCCTGTAATACATCTTCAATAGTTTGAAGTTGATTACTGAGATCATCTAATTCAGAGCATACTCCTTTGTTAAATATATTTGTTTCAATTTGATTCATTTGATATTTTGCAAGTTCTTCGATATTGAAAGTATTCATTAAATGATTACAATATGATGTATACTCATTGATACAATCAAGATTGTAAAATTCAATAGATCGGGTGAACTCATCTAGTTTAAGGATTTTATCATATGTTGGTATTATTTTTGCAAGTTCATGTGGATGCATTTTCATCATAGTAATTTTTGATTGTGCTCGTTCAAAGTCTAGTATACCTTTCAAAATATCATCAAACATAGTAATATGATTGTTTGTAATAATGAAATCAATATCACTATATCTCTTATTAAGAAGTTCAATATTAGTAATGGGCGTTAATAGTGTTTCTTTTAAGCGTCTTTTTCCGATTGCTGTAGATGTAAAGTTAACAACATTAAGTAAGCAACTAACTTTGCCAGTCATTTGACCATTTTCAAGAATATTAAGTTGTGAAATAGCATTGTTTTCGAGTATTAAATGTTTATCATTATCAAATATGATTGGTTTTTTCATGTTATCTACAAGGGTTTCATTATGATCGTAAACAAATTGAATTAGCTGAACTAATGCAATTCTTGCGAGGTCCATAAATTCTAAATTTAGATTTTCGATAGAACTGAGCATATTATTGAAATTAAATGCTTTATCAAAGAATTCATTCTGATAACTTACTTTTTCAAATGTGTTATTAGGAATTCTGATAGTACATTGAATATTATATATTTCAAACTTCGTAATGAGATCACTATTTGGAATTCTTGTTTTATTATAGATAACAATCTCATTTGGCTTGAATGTATTTATGAATCTTACTGTTTCATCTACTGCTCTATTTTCATCATTTGATGTAGAAATACTTTCATAGATATGACAGTTTCCAGTAGAAACATCAATTGCGGATAGTCCAACTCCTAGCAGTAATCGGTTATTGTTAATTTGTTCAAATTCATCAATAACTATAACAGATAGATAATTATAATCTGGTTGATCTTTTGTAGAGTCAATATAAGTTGATTTTGAGTAAACATTGGTTACCGCACGGGTTGTATTTGGCGAAGGCGTTATTTCTTCAACGATAACAACAATATAGTTATTTTCAATAAGAAGGTCAATATGTCGTTTGGATGCGTCTTTTTGAACACCTGCCATTTTAGGTACTATAGCATTTGGATTTTTGGAGGGACGTTTTGTTAAAACAATATTTAGTAGACCAGTGACTTCTTCCATATTAGGACCTTCATCTTCAGATGCAAGTATTTCAAAGAAATGACCATTTTGGTATAATACAATTACATGATCACCAAATCGTTTGGTATATTCATTATGATAGTTGATATATTCAGCGAACATACCCGTTTTAATTAGTTTTGATGTCGACATCGTGATATACATATAAGAAAAAAAATGTTTAATATAACGCGAATATAGCGAATAAGTCACTATATTAACAAATTATAGATTCCTAGTATGCTACGTGATACTTATATGGCTCTAGGTAACACTTTAGGTAACAATAACCCGTTTTAGATGATTATATAAACCAATATTTGAGAGATTAGTAAGTATTGTGCTTTGAATATCTCTGGACATTTTTGAATATGGTAAATATGTTATTTCAGATGCAAGTAGAACTCGTGCAATATATTCGAATGGAAATAAACTATCAAATTGAGAATGATGTGTTATTAGCCTTTGAATTCGTTTTAACTCATTGGTCTCAGGTTGTATAATTACATCTTGAATATATACGGGTTCATCTGTATTTATTGTAGTTACATAAAACACAAAATTATCATTTGATGAAAGGTATTCAAGAGGTTCTATACGATCATAAAATAACAAATTAAGGTTATTATCAACAATACATATATCATTAAATATATTATGTCTATATAATCCGATACTGAATATATCAGATATGTGTCCCTTAAATAGAATTATATCACCCGGCTTTATTGACTCAATATATTTAGATAATCTAATAGACTCTATATTTTTATAGTTTAAGAAGTCATTTGTAAACATAACATATTCCAAATAATTGAAAATAATAAATGCGATTATAAGAGAGCATATGATGAATAACGCTAATTTAGTACCTGGTGGCATTATATTACTTTGAATATTTTTGTTAGATATCATAAATTAATTGTTTTATTGTAGTATATCTATTACCTCCTGTAAGTTGTATATTTGGTAAATTCATAATTTTTGTTCCTGTATGATGTATTTTAGACATTTCTAAATAATCAGTGAGTTCAATTGATTTTAAAATGTGACTAAGATATTCTGTACAAATTAAATGCTTATATGTAAATCTAAATGGGAAAACTATTCTACTAAGTAATCTAAAAATATTTTCTTCATATTCAAAATCCGTTTTATTATCCTGCACTAGTTTTGCATGATACTGTAATTTTGCAAGTTGCTTACTTGATAGTTCATCTTGTAATGACATTATATAAGAATCTCCATTGTATATTGCTATTCTAGACATAAGAGGAATTACTGTAGTTCTACCTTTCTTAGTATCAGCATTAAGATCGTCAGTAGGACCTGTAATTTCAAGAACATATTTTATATCATTGAGTTCAACAACAATACCTACATGAGAAAAGAATGTGCTTAAAATTGCCATATTAGGTATGCTAGTGTAAATATACCTAGTTAAGAAGATATCACCAGATTTAACCTGATCAAGATCATCTGGAAGTACTAATTTTTGTAAATTAGATGGAATAGCATTTGTATATTTTAGTATATTTGTAATCACTGTTACCAACATATAGGCAGTAAATATTAGTAAGCATATAATTATTGCTTGTATGACTATCATAGGGTTTAGGTCTATATATAATGAAATATTATTCCTGGATGAGAAAATTGCTTTAGTTTCTGTAAGAATTGAGAATCTATTTCAAAATCAGATATGATTGATTCCAAACAATACCATAATTCATATATGTGTCTAATATTTCGGTTTCTAATAATAAAATCATAATCTAAGGTTTCCATATTTTCATGGTCATTTTCAACATCATCCCATTGATTGATGTAATCATATAGTTCATCATCAAACAATGTATATACAAGATAATGAATATGAAATATGTTATGAGTAGTGTTCTGCAACAACTGATCTAATTTATTACGTGATTCTAATATCTTGTTAATAGTTGCCACTACATCATCAAGTATAAGTTCTCCATATTCTAATTCCATTGAATCTGTTTTGTATATATCAAAATTCTTGATTAGTTTATGGCATTCTTTCATAATAGATGAAACTTCAGGAATCATTTTCCAATGCATTTTACTTGTTAAATAATTATAATTGTAAAGATAATCATTTGTTATTGATCTATAATGATTAAATATCATATTATAATCATCCGTATTTGTATCGTATGAATAATTACAAAAGTTAAATATTGGTTCAAGTAAAGAATACATTTCATAGTATTGTATATATTTTTTTGTTGATCGGTGATTATTGTAGCTTCTTAGAATATCTAACCGATGATTATCAAAGTTAAAGCTAATAAGTTTTAGGTGAATGGTCATAAAATGATTAATCGGTAACCATCTATTGTAGACACTTCCACGTCTTGTAATTTGTTTTAGTCTATGAAATTTAGGTATAAGCTGTATTCTCATTTCTGTAATATTACGAATATGATCAGCATGACTAATAATATCTGGCATTTTGTATTTACGTGCACATTCAATAAAGATTTCTTTAACAAGTGTTCCAACTATTTTTTTCAATGTTTTCTGTTCATGAAGTAATCTGGTATAAGTATATTTATTGACCATACCAATATTCCATTTTGGAGGATAATAATCAAACAGAATTGATATAATTATTTCATCTGGTAATTGGGGTACTTCAGGTTGACTTGATTGCATCTGAATACATAATATATGTTGCAATTTTTGCTTCTTTGTAGGTCTGAGATCCATTATATATACGTACATGAAAAAGATACTAAAATGACAATTTGATACAATGAAAAAAAATACTATTATACTTACTGCTTCGTAAGTTTACATTTTTGGTCGTGGGATGTTATTCTTAGCAAACCATTCAATTTCATACATTTGTTGTTCTTGTTGTTGGCGCTTTTGGTGCTTGGAGTGACCACAGCTAGAAAGACTGTAAGAATAGAACATTACAACAATGATGCTCACGACAAGAGAGATCAAAGCAATAGTAACAAGGTTATCATTATCAAATTCAACCCTTGGCATGTTTGTTGGTTATATATTTATTATACCAATTGTAAAAATATTTTCTATCAATTAAAATATTTATTGTTGTGATGCAATGATTGGTTATAAATTTTCTAAATAGTAATTAAAAAATACTTAGTAAGCATATATAATGCAAACACGCTCTCAAACACGTAAAGGCCTAGGGTCCCTTCCACTATTCTCACCATTAGAAAATGAGGATCACATTAGTGAAAGTGGTCAATATAGCGACGACAGTTCTAATAATGGCGATATTGAATCATTTATTGAATCCGATATTGAATCAGATTGCGATACATTGGAACCTAAATCTAAACGTCTTCGATCTTCAGTATACATGGGTCTCTTTATTGATGCAGGTGATATGGGTGAACTTCTTTGTGGAAATGTTCGGTCTAATATTAATAGTACTAGGTTGTTCTCAAATGCTCTAACATCGTTAAGCACAATAAGTGATCGTGATAGCTCAGATTTGAGCGATAATTCAAGTGATGATGGTGATGATGATGATGATGCTGCAGAAGATGAAGATCAAAAGGCTGAGGATGCTACCTCCGACACGGATGGCGAAGTAAGTAATAAAATAATTAATCAAGAAATTGAATTTGGCAAGTATTCTTCAAAGGAACGGCGTTTTCTTAAAACACTTGATAATAACGAAGCAATGTATAATATTAATGAAGATAAACGACTAACTGCATTGTATAAACAAACAATGCCGATGAAGTTTAAAATTATCACTGCCAATGCAACAGATTCTCAAAAGGCAATGTTATTACACAAATATAGTCAAACAAAAGATATGGGATCTGATGAAAAAGCACGTCATATGAGATGGCTTGATTTTGCAATTAGGCTACCTCTTGGTAAATTCAGTCCAATTCCTATTACAAATATGTCATCAAATGATGATATCAGACAGTTTTTAGACGGAATACGATCTAAAATGGATTCAAAGATATATGGTCATAAAGAAACAAAAGAACAAATTCTAAAGATACTTGCACAATGGATATCAAAACCATCATCAAAGGGTAATGTTATTGGTATTTATGGCGAAAAGGGCGTTGGCAAGTCTAAATTGATTAAAGAAGGTGTTAGTAATGCGCTAGGATTACCATTTGCATTTGTACCATTAGGTGGTGTTAATGACGGTTCTTTGTTAAATGGACATCATGTAGTATATGAAGGCGCATCATTTGGTAAGATAGCTGAAATTTTGATTAATACGCAAACAATGAATCCAGTAATATTCTTTGATGAATTGGATAAGGTATCTAAAAAGTTTGATACTGAAATTGAATCTATATTAACTCACTTAACAGATCCAGTACAAAATGAAAAGTTTCAAGATCATTATTTTAATGGTATTGATCTAGATCTGTCAAAGAGTTTGTTTGTATTTAGTTATAATGATGAATCATTGATAAGTCCTATTTTGAGGGATCGTATGATAACAATTCATGTATCTGGATATGGAATTGAAGATAAAATACAAATTTGTCAGAAGCACTTGATTGAAGAGGTAGCAAGTGAATTTAACATTAAAAGATCAGATATCATCTTTAGTGATGATATTATTAAGAAGATAGTATCCCGTGTAGACGAAGAAAAAGGCGTTCGTAATCTAAAGCGCGGAATTGAATCAATAATTAGTAGTATTAACATTGAACGATATCTAGGTAATACTACATTAACAATGCCTATTAAGATAACAGAATCACATGTTAACAAATATATCAAACAGAAAAAAACATCAGTACCATTATTAAATATGTATATGTAAGTTGTATATTAGCATCTTCTAATAATTCTTGTTTTTTTCAGTTGATACATCTTTGGTAGTATCATTGTATAATCTTCAAGATTGCAAGTAAATGACTTGTTAGGTTCATTGGTTTTATAAAACTTAATATGATCAAATGGATTCTGTGATCCTTTACCAAAGTTAATGAATAGATCAATTACATGATAATTACCTAAACAAAGAGCATCAGTAAATCCCGTAAGAGAATCAAAATCACCAATATGACGATACAATTTTCGTTCTTTCAGTTTATTATATAAGTGTTTAGCAGGCAATAGTTTAGGATTATCAGAGTAATCAAGATATGTTAGTATAGTATCTGTAAACTTGGAGAAATCATTTGGTGAATCAAACCATGATCTAAGATCAATTGCCTCATTCATAAGTTTAAGAACATCTAATACCATACATTCAACATTAGTAACTGCGGGATGACAAAATACTTGATTATGTAATTTATATCGTATTTCTAGTAATTCAAAAAGATTAAGAACTTCTTTCTCAGGAAAGCAGATTTCATTATTAATGACTCTAATTTGCTGAAATAGTCGTGTATAATCATATCTAAATGGAAACCCAAGATGATGATTATCTCTAAGAATGTAATCAATACGATCGGTATCAATACCGGAATTAGCATTGGCAACGATTTGATACATAAAATGATTTCTAAGATGTTCTGGTGGATTAATCATATTACTAATTTTGTTAACATCTTCATTCGTTAGTCCAATTTTATGATTATCAACAATGTGTTGTAATAACCAAATTGATCGATTTTCATGTTTTGTTAATGGTCCTTTTATACCTAAGGCTGGAATAAAGTATTTATCGAAAGCATGTGATGCTGTAGCATGTCCAAGATCATGAACAAGTCCTGAAATAGCAATAAGATCAATGTCATGATCAGTAATTTCAAGTTCAGGTTGATTATGTTTAATATTGGTAATTAGTTGTTTTGAAAGATATGATACCCCAAGTGAATGTTCAAATCGAGAATGGGATCCAGTAGGAAATACATGGGATGCGAGTCCTAATTGTTTAATATTTCGAAGACGTTGAAATATTGGTGTGTCAATTATTTTAATTGCTGTTGATGAGTGTTGGATATATCCATGTATACAATCATATATGAGTTTCATGTTTTTATACATATTATAATACGTACTACTGAAACATTAATTAGATATTATTTGAAATTTATTACATATGATATATCATTGTAGACAATGTCCAATTTATCAGTAAAAATCAGTAATGTTGATAGTGGTAAATGTATTGATTTACCTAGTGATAATTCAAATAATGGAAATCAACTGAAAGTATGGAATTGTAATAATAATGTTGCACAAAATTGGGTATTGAAAAATCAATCAATTTACTTGGACAGAGATCGTAATAAATGTTGGGATATTCCTGATGGTAATATTGTAAATGGTGCTAAACTACAAATTTGGGATTGTAATGGCGCAAATGCTCAGAAACTTGTATATGATCGTGTTTCAAAGACTATAAAACCAAAAATAAATAGTAACAAGTGCCTTGATATTCCTGGTGGTTTTTTAACAGACGGTTCAAATATACAGATTTGGGATTGTAATGGTGCTGATGCTCAAAAATTTTACTTTAATCAGAATTCATTTCAATATATTTCTACAGATACTGGTCGTCTAGCACCAGATCGTTTTCTTGATAACAAAATAATTTTTCGTCATATTGGATCAGACAAGTGTATTAGAACTAGAAGTACATCAAATGGTGCCCAATTAGAGTTAGAAGCAATTGATTGGGCGAATGTCGATCAATTCGGATTTCATTATGAAACCGCAACTGATCATTCAGATAAGTGGCAATTAAGAAATGTATGGGCGTCATCAGGAACATTTAATGCAAATAATTGTATGGATATGCGTAATGATAGTTCAAATAGTTTAAGAACCGCAAATTGGACATGTGGTAATACACGTACAGGCGCAGTTGACCATTCAGCACCAAGTATTCTTGCAAATTGTCCAGCAGGTTATATGAATAGTGGGTCATCATGTCTGTTCAGAGGTTTTTATGTTGATAGTAACCAATGGTATTCTAAAGCTGGTCAATCTATTTCTGCAGATGAAGAAGATTGTGAAGATGATTGGGGAGTGGGGAATTGTGAAAGAGTAGGAGTAACTGGTTCACGTAAGGCATTAAAAAAATGTTCATTATTAGCAAAAGAAAAAGGTTATGAGTTCTCTGATCATTGGGGGCCTGATGATTTAGTTCCTCCATACTGTTCTCCATATTCTGGATGGAGAGAACTTAGTTTTAGTGACAATACAAGATGTCCTTCTGGTTATATTCGTGGAGCTGATAAACCGAGTCCGTTTTTAAATTCAAGATGTTACGTTGATTGTCAAAAGTATGGTAATACATTTGTAAATACTCTTGAAACATGTAGCCAAATAGCGGGACAAGGAGTAGATAGTCCAGGTCAATGGATTGCCCTATATGGCACTGGTTTCATTTATAGAGATGATGGTAGTGGTAAAGCAATTGATACAGGAGGAGGTGATCATACACAAGTTGTACAATATACTCTTGGACCAAATGAACCTGGAAGCGCTGAACCACAGTTTAACCAACATTTTGATTTTGTATTTTATAAACTCAATCGTAATGTTGTTCGTGGAGCACCATTTAATATCCATTGTTGGGCTTATCAATACTTAGCTGCAACAAGTATGTATGACCCACTTACTAAACTTAGTGATGCTAATGATAAACGTACTTGGTGGGTTGCAGAAGGTAACCAGTGGATTGGGGCATGTAAATTAAGGAATGTAGCAACTGGAAAATATTTATGTATAGGTAGAAGTTCAGATTCTGCATTTATAACCGACTTGGAAGAGAATAATCCAAGGTTTTATTTCAGAATTTACAAGTTAAATGACGCACAGTATATTCAACCAGTACATTTTCCTGGTAGGCTTTTAGACTGGGGTGGACAAGGTAATGCAAGTCCTTGGTTTAATTGGACTGATAAAAATAATGATAACATGAAAATTGAAATATGGTATAGACAATTACCAATTCCAAGAAATATACCTATTAGTATTAGATCAGTATTAAATGGAAAAGCTTGGACCTATAAACCCGGTCAAGTAAATGCCACGCTTCAGCAATACTCATTTGATAATAAAGATAGTAATCAAAAGTTCATTTATACAAGTGGAGGTCAATTAGTTCCATTGAGCAATCCGAATAAAGCATTACAATGGTTTGATAATAGTAGTAGTAATAAATTAAAATTTGTAAGTCATGACAGAAATGATTCCCAATCATCCTTTGCATTCTTATTAAATGGTTGTATTATGAATAGTATTTATGAGGTTGTTGATACACCAAATGCATCATCTGCAGATGGTACTTGGTATTCAAC
>JACCDM010633427.1_pt1 | contig 26242 bp, 23 predicted proteins | sample 7445851 | NCBI WGS metagenome assembly JACCDM01 (sample SAMN15323438, study PRJNA562643) | freshwater metagenome | isolation source: river surface water | place: USA:Blue River Watershed | collected 2017-08-16
GCTGGCGCTGCGGCAGATTCCTTCCCCGGTGCTCGCTGATTGCCGTGAACGCGCGCAGGCCTGGCTGGCGGGCCGGGGCCGCAAGCCGGTGGCCTGGTGGGGGGCGCTTCTGGTCGTCGTGATCTGGATGGCTGCCGGGTACTTGATCTGGCGCGCGGTGGCATCGCATTGACGCTGGCGGCGGCGCTGATCACCCACCGGGCCGGGCCCGCCATGCGGGAGAGACGTCCGGGATCGCGTCGTCTTCCTGCCGCCCGACCCCGAGGCCTGCGGCCTCAGTCGCGGTTTGCGGTTGATGCGGCTGCAGGTCCGGCAGCGGGCCCCGCGCGGGACGCGCCCTGACCGCCGTACCGCAGCTTCATCACCAGCACCGCCAGCGCGAGGGACAGGGTGATGGCATTGGCCAGCGTGATCGGCAAATTGCGCAGCGCGATGCCATAGGCCAGCCACAGCGCGACGCCCGTCGTGAACAGTGCATACATGCCCAGGGAGATGCCGCTGACATCGCGCGTGCGAAAGGTCTTCCAGGCCTGCGGTACGAAGGCCGCGGTGGTCAGCGTTGCAGCGATATAGCCAATGAGGTCTTGAATGTCCATGGATGGGCAAGATTGTCCCAGACGGCGGCACAATCAGGCCCACTTCCATTTTCCGTGCGGCCCGCGACATGAAATTCAAGATGGCGCCCAACTCGGTGTTTGCGATCCTCCTGCGCAAGCCCTGGTGGATCAGCTTTCTCGTGGCCAGCGTGTGGGCCCTGGTGGCCATGGCCTTGCTGCCCGACGGTCTGGGGGTCGTGGGGGCCCTGGGCGCGGTCCCCTTTGGGGTGATCAGCCTCGTGGCCCTGGTGCGCCAGTGGCACGCGCCGAGTGCGCGCGAGGTCGAGGCGGTGACGCAGGCGGTGGCGGGCATGGCGTGGGCCGACCTTTCGCGGGCGCTGACGCAGGCCTATGCCGGGCAGGGGTATGCGGTGCAGCCCATGGAGGGCGGTGCCGATCTGCGCCTGGAGCGCGAGGGGCGCACCTGCCTGGTCGCGGCCCGACGCTGGAAGGCGGCCCGCCACGGCGAGGAGTCGGTACAGGCGTTGGTGGACGCCCTGCGCCGCGCCGATGCGAGCCAGGGGTACTACCTGGCGCTGGGCGAGATCAGCGCGAATGCCCAGCGCCTGATGCGGCAGCACGGCGTGGTACCGGTGCAGGCCGCCGACCTGGCTCAGTTGCTGCGCGGCGTCGTCCCTTCGGGGCGCTGACCGTCCTGGCGTTACTGCGCGTCACGCGCGCCGCGATGCCCGCCCCCCTGGCCGGCATCGCCGGATTGCAGCAGCAGGGTCACCAGCACGGCGCAATCCGTGCGCGCCCGCAGTCCATGCGGCTGGCGCGCCGGCAGCACCACCATCTGACCCGCATGCAGGCGCCGCAAGCCACCGGGCATCACCACTTCAACAATGCCTTCGAGGCAATGCAGCGTGCACTCGTCGTTGACGTGGTGCGTGGGACGGTCGTGGTGGGCCGGCAGGACCAGGTGCAGGACCTGAAGCCGCCCGGTCTTGAGCAGGCTGGTGCTGACGGCATGGCGCAAGCTGGCGCCCAGTGGCGCGACGTTCAGGACATCCAGGGGTTGGGCGTGGGGCAGGGCCATGGGGGTTCCTTTGTCCAGCCCCGGGGCAAGGCTCATGCCCGCAGCCGCCGACGGTAATCGGCGGGGGAGGTGCCGGTCCAGGCGCGGAAGGCGCGGCTGAAGCTCTTCTCGTTGAGGAACCCCACTGCGGCAGCCACCTGCTTGACAGGCCGGTCGCTGCGCTGGAGCAGCTCGCGCGCGCGGGCGCTGCGCACTTCGTCCTTGAGCTGCTGCAGGCTGGCGCCCTCTTCGTGCAACTGGCGGTGCAGGGTCCGTACCGACATGTTCAGGATGGCGGCGATGCCCTCGGCATCGCGCGCAGCCCCCGCCTGGGCGGCCAGCACCTGTCGCACCTGCTGCACCAGCAGCCGGTCCCGCCGGTACTGGCGTACCGTCAGGGGCAGCGCGCGTTGCAGCATCTGGCGCAGGGCCAGTTCGTCGCGGCGCAAAGGTAGTGCGAGGTAGCGGGCGTCAAAGCGCAGTTCGGCGCGCTCGGTGCCGAAGTGCAGCGGGCCGGGGAACATGTGGCCGTAGGCGGACGCATGCGGTGGCTGCGGGAAAGGGAAGCTGGCGCCGTGCAGCGGAATGCGCGAATCCACGAACCAGGACGACAGGCCCAGGATGTTGCGCAGCACGTGGACCAGGCTGAACTCGCGGCGGCCGGCCTCCAGTGCCTGGTGGTGTTCGCTCTCCTCCACCACGATGGCGGCGCTCGTGCCCTGCGTGACCAGGCGCAGGCGGATGTCGTCGGCGATCAGGCCGTGATGGCGGCACCAGCGCTGGATCGCCAGGCCCAGCTCGGGCGCGCTGATCGAGGCGCGCGCCAGCATGCCGTAGCTGCCCCAGGGCAGCCGCCGGCTGAAGGCGCCCAGGGCTTCGTCGTCCAGGGCCTGCATGGCGGCGCCCGAGAGCCACTCCATTTGCAGGGCGGTGATGCGACCGCGCGCCTGCTGGAGCTGGGTTGGCGTGATCTGTGCCAGCTTCAGGGCCGCGTCGGGAGCGATGCCGCCACGCCGGAGCGCGCCCACGATGACTCGTGCAAACGCCATGGGGGTGGCCATGGTGGGCGACGAGACGGCAGCGGCGGCAGCGGCAGGGGGCACACGAAAGTGTGGCAAAAAATGGCAGGATTTGCAACCACTCTGGCGCGACTTCCCACCGGCCTTTGCCTAAGCTCGCGAGCAGCGAGGACACGAGGATTTCCCATGCCCACCATCGAGTCGCAACTCAATTCACGTTCCGCCGACTTCCAGGCCAATGCCGCTGCCATGCGTGCCCAGGTCGAGGACCTGCGCGCCCAGGTGGCACGGGCGGCCGCCGGTGGCGGCGAGGCGGCGCGTGCCAAGCACACCGCGCGGGGCAAGCTGCTGCCCCGCGAGCGGGTGCAGATGCTGCTGGACCCGGGGACGCCGTTCCTGGAGCTGGCGCCGCTGGCCGCGCATGGCATGTACAACGGCGACGCGCCCTGCGCCGGCCTGATCGCCGGCATCGGGCGTGTCAGCGGGGTCGACTGCATGATCGTCTGCAACGACGCCACGGTGAAGGGCGGCACCTACTACCCCATGACGGTGAAGAAACACCTGCGGGCCCAGGAGGTGGCGCAGCAGAACGGCCTGCCCTGCATCTACCTCGTGGATTCGGGCGGCGCCAACCTGCCGAACCAGGATGAAGTGTTCCCCGACCGCGACCACTTCGGCCGCATCTTCTACAACCAGGCCCAGATGTCGGCGCTGGGTATCCCCCAGGTGGCGGTGGTCATGGGGTCCTGCACCGCCGGTGGCGCCTACGTGCCCGCCATGAGCGACGAGACCATCATCGTCAAGAACCAGGGGACCATCTTCCTGGGCGGTCCGCCGTTGGTGAAGGCCGCCACCGGCGAGGTGGTGAGCGCCGAGGACCTGGGCGGCGGCGACGTGCACACCCGCCTGTCCGGCGTGGCCGACCACCTGGCCCAGAACGATTTGCACGCCCTCTCGCTGGCGCGCCAGATCGCGGGCACCTTCAACCGCCCGAAGTCGCCTGACACGGTGCTGCGCGCACCGTGCCCCCCGAAGTACGACCCCGCCGAGCTCTATGGCGTGGTGCCGGTCGACACCCGCAAGCCCTTCGATGTGCGCGAGATCATCGCCCGCGTTGTCGACGGCTCCGAGTTCCACGAGTTCAAGGCGCGCTTTGGCGCCACGCTGGTGTGCGGCTTCGCGCACATCGAGGGCATGCCGGTGGGGATCATCGCCAACAACGGCATCCTGTTCGGCGAGTCGGCCCAGAAGGGCGCGCACTTCATCGAACTGTGCTGCCAGCGCAAGGTGCCGCTCGTCTTCCTGCAGAACATCACCGGTTTCATGGTGGGCCGCAAGTACGAGAACGAGGGCATCGCGCGCCATGGCGCCAAGATGGTGACGGCCGTGGCCACCGCCAGCGTGCCCAAGTTCACGGTCATCATCGGGGGCAGCTACGGCGCGGGCAACTACGGCATGTGCGGCCGCGCCTACTCGCCGCGCCTCCTCTGGATGTGGCCCAACGCCCGCATCTCCGTCATGGGGGGCGAGCAGGCCGCCAGCGTCATGGCCACCGTGCGGCGCGACGGCATCGAGGCCAAGGGCGGCACCTGGAGCGCCGAGGAAGAGGCCGCCTTCAAGCAGCCGCTGCTGGACCAGTTCGCCCACCAGTCCCACCCCTACTACGCCAGTGCCCGCCTGTGGGACGACGGCGTGATCGATCCCGCCGACACCCGCCGCGTGCTGGCCCTGGGGCTGTCGGCTTCGCTCAACGCCTCGATTCCTGACGCCCGGTTTGGCGTGTTCCGCATGTAAGGCCTAGAATGTGTATGAAACATTTATTTGGTACACATCATGCGCACGAACATCGAGATCGACGACGCCTTGCTGGCCGACGCGATGAAGGCGGGGCCGTACAAGACCAAGAAGGACGCGGTCGAGGCGGGCTTGCGCCTGCTGGCGCGCCAGGCGGCCTACCGCGAGATCCTCAAGTGGAAGGGGCGGCTGCACTGGGAGGGGGACGAGTCCATCGACTGGACGGCGGCGCCGGCCGCCGGCCTGCGCGTGCAGGAAGGCGTGCAGAAGTCCCTGCCGGAGCGACGCCGTGCTCGTCGTTGATTCCAGCGTCTGGATCGACTTCCTCGCCGGCCGGCCGCAACCCGCCTGCCTCACCCTGGAGCGCCTGCTCGATCAGGGTGAGGTGCGGCTCGTGGTGCCGGATCTCGTCCTCTTCGAGGTGCTGCGGGGGTTTCGCCTCGAGCATGAATGGCGACAGGCCCGCGCGCTCCTCACGGCGCTGGACGTGGAAGCGGCCAGCGCCCCCGAACTGGCGGTCGAGGCCGCCAGCCACTACCGCGCGTTGCGCGCGGCTGGCATCACGGTGCGCAGCGCGCTGGATGTCCTCATCGCCACGTTCTGCATCGACCGCGGCTACGCCTTGCTGCATCGTGACCGCGACTTCGATGCCTTCGAGCAATGGCGCGGCCTGCGCGCCTGGAATCCCTGAATCCGGACACGGGCCTGCAAATCCGGTCCATCGTCCCGGGAGGACTGTATGAAGCACCTGGACCTGCGGTTCGACGCGGGTGTTGCCACCGTCACGCTCGATCGTCCCGAGGTGCGCAACGCCTTCAATGACGAGGTGATCGCCGAGATGACGGCCGTCTTCACCGAATTGGGCGCTCGCCCCGAGGTACGCTGCATCGTCCTGGCCGCCAGCGGCACGGCCTTCTGCGCGGGCGCCGACCTGAACTGGATGAAGCGCATGGCCGGCTACTCGCGCGACGAGAACCTGGCCGACGCCACCGCCCTGGCGCGCATGCTGGAGGTGATCTACACCTGCCCGAAGCCGACGATCGCCAAGGTGCAGGGCGATGTGTACGCCGGCGGGCTGGGTCTGGTCGCCACCTGCGACATCGCCGTCGCGGCCGACACCGCGCACTTCTGCGTGAGCGAGGTACGTATCGGGCTGATCCCCGCCACGATCAGTCCCTACCTGGTGCGCGCCATGGGCGCGCGGGCCTCGCACCGCTGGTTCCTCACCGCTGAACGCTTCAATGCGGCGCAGGCCCTGCACTGTGGCCTGGTGCATGAGGCCGTGCCCGCGAGTGACCTGGACGCCTGCGTGGCAAACCTCGCGCGCGCCCTGGTGCAGGTCGGGCCCGAGGCGGCCCGGGCCTGCAAGACCCTGCTGCACGACGTCGCAGGCCGCGAGATGAACGCCAGCCTGCTGCAGGACACCGCCGAACGCATCGCGGATATCCGGGTCACGCCGGAAGGCCGCGAGGGCATCGGCGCCTTTCTGGACAAGCGCAAGCCGAACTGGCTGGCGGCAACGGGGAGCTGACCATGTTCAACAAGATCCTGATTGCCAACCGCGGTGAAATCGCCTGCCGTGTCGCGGCCACGGCGCGCCGGATGGCCGTTCGCACCGTCGCCGTCTACTCCGATGCCGACGCGAACGCCAAGCATGTCGCGGCCTGCGACGAGGCCGTCCACATCGGCGGCAACGCGCCTGCCGAAAGCTACCTGCGCTGGGAGCGCATCCTCGAGGCCGCGCGCGCCACGGGCGCGCAGGCCATCCACCCGGGCTACGGTTTCCTCAGCGAGAACGAAGACTTCGCACAGGCCTGCGCCCAGGCGGGCCTGGTCTTCATCGGCCCTCCGCCTTCGGCGATCCAGGCCATGGGCCTGAAAGCCGAATCCAAGCAGCTGATGGAAAAGGCGGGCGTGCCCCTGGTGCCGGGTTATCACGGCAGCAACCAGGACGCGGCCTTCCTCAAGGCGCAGGCCGAGAAGATCGGCTACCCGGTCCTGATCAAGGCCAGCGCGGGCGGCGGCGGCAAGGGCATGCGCGCGGTGGACCAGGCCGCCGATTTCGATGCCGCCCTGGCCTCCTGCAAGCGCGAAGCGGCCAACAGCTTCGGCGACGACGCGGTCCTGATCGAGAAATACGTGCAGCGCCCGCGCCACATCGAGATCCAGGTGTTTGGTGACACGCGCGGCCAGTATGTCTGGCTGTTCGAGCGCGATTGCTCGGTGCAGCGCCGGCACCAGAAGGTGCTGGAGGAAGCGCCCGCGCCCGGCCTGTCGGCCTCCCTGCGGCGCCAAATGGGTGAGGCAGCCGTGGCCGCCGCCCGGGCCGTGAACTATGTGGGCGCGGGCACGGTGGAATTCATCGTCGAACAGAAGCCCTCGGGCGAGATGGCCTTCTTCTTCATGGAGATGAACACACGGCTGCAGGTGGAACACCCGGTGACCGAAGCCATCACCGGTCTGGACCTGGTGGAGTGGCAGCTCCGCGTGGCCAGCGGCGAGTCGCTCCCGCTCACCCAGGACCAGCTGCGCATCGACGGTCATGCGATCGAGGCGCGCATCTGTGCCGAAAACCCCGACAACCAGTTCCTGCCCGCCACCGGCACCTTGCAGGTCTATCGCAAGCCGGCCTGCAGCAGCTTCACGCGTTCGCCGGTGCGGGTGGACGATGGCGTGCGCGAGGGCGATGCGATCTCGCCGTTCTACGATTCCATGATCGCCAAGCTGATCGTGCATGGCGCAACCCGGGAGGAGGCCCTGGCTCGCCTGGACGAAGCGCTGGCGCAGACGCAGATCGTGGGGCTCGCGACCAACGTGCAGTTCCTGCGCCGGGTGGTGCGCAGCGACTCGTTCGCGCAGGCCCGCCTCGACACCGCCCTGATCCCGCGCGAGGCGGCCGTCCTGTTCCACCAGCAGGCCGTGCCGCTGGCGCTCGCGGTGGCGGCGGCCGTGGCGCGCACGCTGCTGGACGAACGCGCTCAGGCCGGACCTGACCCGTTCAGCCGCCGCGATGGCTGGCGTTCGCACGGCGAAGCGGTCCGCCGGTTCGAGTTCGAGTTCGGCGGGGAGCACGCCAGTGCCCAGTTGACCTACGGTCACGATGGCGCCCTGTCGCTCGCCGTGGGCGAAGCCGTGGGGCCGCTGGTGTTCGAGGCCGTCGGTGACGACGGTATCGACCTGCGCTTTGCCGGCCTGCGTGAACGGGTCACGGTCCATGCCCAGGGCGAGACCGACCATGTCTTCACCGCGCGGGGCGCGGCGGCCATCGTGTCCCTGGACCTGCTGGCCCATGCCGGCGAGGGGGAGGCAGAGGGCGGACGCCTGACGGCGCCCATGCCCGGCAAGGTCGTGTCCATCGCGGTCAAGGCGGGTGACCGTGTGGCCAAAGGCGAGGCGCTGGCCGTGATGGAGGCCATGAAGATGGAGCACACCATTGCCGCTCCGGCCGACGGCACGGTGGCCGAGGTGCTGTATGCGCCTGGCGACCAGGTGGCGGAAGGCGCCGAGCTCCTGCGGCTCCAGGCCGTGGCCTGAGCGCCACCCCGTCGCGAGAAAGACCGCAGCGAGGGCAGGCTGCACCATCTGGGGAACAATCGCGGGATGCGTATTGCCGTCTGCCTCAAGGACCAACGGGTCGAGCCCTGGCTCGAGGGCCTGGGGGCTGCCTTGCCCGATGCCGAGGTCCTTGCGTGGGCCCCGGGTGCACCGCCTGCCGACTACGCGGTCGTGTGGGCGCCCCCGCAGGCCTTCATCGACGAACAGCCCCGGCTGCAGGCCCTCTTCAACATCGGAGCCGGCGTGGACGCCCTGATGAAGTTGCGTCTGCCGCCCGCGTTGAAGGTGGTGCGCCTGGACGATGCAGGTATGGCGGTGCAGATGGCGGAATACGTGTGCCATGCCCTGATTCGCCATTTCCGCGAATTCGACGGCTACGAGGCCGACACCGCGCAGGGCCGCTGGTCGTTTCGCAAGCCGCGCGCGCGCAGCGACTTCCCGGTGGGCCTCCTGGGTCTGGGTGTGCTGGGCCGCCGGGTGGCGCAAGCCGTCGCGGGCTTCGAGTTTCCGGTGCACGGCTGGAGCCGCACGCCGCAGCGGCTCGAGGGCGTCACCTGCCACGCGGGCGACGCGCAACTGCCCGCCTTCCTGGCGGCCACCCGCGTGCTGGTGTGCCTCTTGCCGCTCACCCCGGCCACCACCGGCATCCTGCGGCGTGAGACGCTCTCGCAGCTGCGACCTGGCGGCTACCTGATCAACGTCGCGCGTGGCGCGCATCTGGTGGACGAGGACCTGCTGGCCCTCCTGGAAAGCGGCCACCTGGCGGGCGCCACGCTGGACGTTTTTCAAACCGAGCCGCTGCCAGCGGACCATGCCTTCTGGCGGCATCCGAAAATCACCCTCACTCCCCATACCTCGGCCCGCACCTTGCGCGACGAGAGCATCGCGCAAATCGCCGGCAAGGTCCGGGCCCTGGCGCGCGGCGAACCGGTTGCCGGGGTGGTGGATCGTCATCGCGGATACTGAGAACCCTATGAAACTGCCATCACGCGTCGTGCTCGTCGACGTCGGCCCCCGTGACGGGCTGCAAAACGAGAAGCAACCCGTCCCCGCCGAGATCAAGATCGGCCTGGTACATCGCCTGCAGGACGCGGGCCTGAAAGAGATCGAGGTCACCAGCTTCGTGAGCCCCAAGTGGGTGCCGCAGATGGCGGACAACGCGCAGGTCATGGCCGGCATCGAGCGCCGTCCCGGGGTGCGCTACTCGGTCCTCACGCCGAACCTGCGGGGCCTGGAGGGCGCACTGGAAAGCGGGGCCGACGAGGTCGTGGTGTTTGGCGCGGCCAGCGAGGCCTTCAGCCAGAAGAACATCAACTGCACCATCGCCGAGAGCATCGAGCGCTTCGCGCCCGTGGTCGAGGCGGCGCGCGCCAAGGGCCTGGTGGTGCGCGGCGCGATTTCCTGCGCGGTGGGCTGCCCCTACGAGGGCGAGGTCGCTCCCGAGCGGGTCGAGCTCGTGGCGCGCCTGATGAAGCAGATCGGCGTGCAGCACATGGGCGTGGCCGACACCATCGGGGTGGGCACGCCGCTGAAGGTGCAGCGCGCGCTCGAGGCGGCCCTGAAGCACTACCACGTCGACGACATCTCCGGCCACTTCCACGACACCTACGGCCAGGCCCTGGGTAACACGCTTGCCGCGCTGGAGATGGGCGTGTGGCGCTATGACACCTCGGTGGCGGGCCTGGGGGGCTGCCCGTACGCCAAGGGCGCCACGGGCAACGTGGCCACCGAAGACGTGGTGTACATGCTGCAGGGCATGGGGATCGAGACCGGCATCGACCTGGACAAGCTGGTGGATGCGGGCCACTACATCAGCCAGTTCCTGCAACGCAAGCCGAACTCGCGCGCGGCCACCGCGATCCTGAACAAGCGGGCCGGATGAACGCGAACCCTGCGATGTGCGGCGCCGAGCTCCATGCCCTGCCCGAAGGCGTGCAGCGCGTGGCGCGCGTCCTGCAGGCGCAGGGCCATCCCCACCTGCCCGTGATGCTCGATGGCGCCGCCCGTACCGCACAGGAAGCAGCCGACGCCCTGGGCATCGCGCTGGGCCAGATCGCCAAGAGCATCATCTTCCGGCGCAAGTCCGATGACGCACCGGTGCTGGTGATCACCTCGGGCGACCGCCGGGTCGACGAGAAGAAGGTCGATGCCCTGGTGGGCAAGACCGGCCGTGCCGATGCCGATTTCGTGAAGGCGCGCACCGGGTTTTCCATTGGAGGGGTGTCCCCTCTGGGCCATGTGCAGGCGCCGGTCACGCTGATCGACCGCGAGTTGTTCCGCTTCGACGAGATCTGGGCGGCTGCCGGTCACCCTCATGCCGTGTTCAGGCTGCGACCGCAGGACCTGGAGCGCCTGACCGGCGCGCCCGTGGCCGACGTGGTGCAGGCGCCGGCCTGATACGGCGGACACGCGCATGACCGATCACCGCGCTCCCTTGCTGCAGCAGGCCCGTGCCGTGCTGCAGTCGGCCCGGGAGGCGCCCGGGCCCGTTCGCTCGCCCTGTGTGTCGGTGTGCCGGATGGACGCGACCCGCGGTTTGTGTGAAGGCTGCCTGCGCACGATCGGCGAGATCGGGGGCTGGTCGGAGCTGGACACCTCCGAGCGACTGGCCGTCTGGGCGCGGATCGTGCAGCGCGCGCAGCCGGCGGCGGCTCCCCGCAGCGACGGAGGCACACCATGAAACGCGTCACCTGCTACCTGGACTTCATCTCGCCGTATGCGTACCTCGCGTTCGAGCACCTGCCGCAAGCCCTGCAGGGCTTGAGCTATGAGATGGACTACGTCCCGGTACTGTTCGCAGGCATGCTGCAGCACCACGGCCAGCTCGGTCCTGCCGAGATCGGGCCCAAGCGCGAATGGACCTACCGGCAGGTGCTGTGGCTTGCCCGCCAGCATGGCATCCCCATGGACCTGCCGGCGGCCCACCCGTTCAACCCGCTGGGGCTGCTGCGCCTGGCGCTGGCCTGCCCGCGTGAGGCGGCGCAGGCCGGCCCGCGCGCGGGCCGCGTGAATCGCCAGGTGTGCGAAACGGTGATGCGGCATGTGTGGCGTGGGGGTGCCGATGCCGCCGAGGCGGGTCGGCTGCAGTCGTTGGCACAGGCGCTGCAGCCCGCGCGTGATCCGGGCGGCGAGGCCGTCAAGTCGCAGCTCAAGGCGAACACCGCCGAGGCGATCGCGCGTGGCGTGTTCGGCGTGCCCACCTTCGCGGTGGATGACAAGCTGTTCTGGGGCTTCGACGCGCTGCCCCTGCTGCGGGCCTGGCTCGCGGGCGATTCGTGGTTCGACGGGCCCGACTGGAAGGCGCCGCAGGGCCTACCGGTGGGGGTGTCACGACCGGGCGCCAAGACCTGAGGCCGTCTCGGGCTGGCTGCGCCTCGCGGGCGCGCGGCCCGCCTGCCAACGTCGCTTCGTCAGCGCGGACCGAGCCACGCGTGGCGGCCCGCATAGCGTTGCACCGACCCCCACGAGCCGCATTCGCGTGCCACCTGCGGCCAGATCCGTTGCAGCAGGTCGCATTCCGCCATCACGTCCGCCGTCGCCTCATGGCGCGCCACGCAGGGGATGCGGAAATGCGTGAGCCAGTCGTCCAGCGCGCGCGCCTGCACCTGCGGGTAGGCGACGGTGCACAGGTGCGCGATGTCCAGCCACTCGCCTTCCAGCGGCCGACCCAGGTGTTCGCGCGCGCAGCGTTGCAGCAGGGTGCGGTCGAAGCTGGCATGGAAGGCCACCAGGCGCGCGCCCTGTGCCCACTGCGCGAAGGCGCGCAGGGCCTCGGCCGGGTCCATGCCCTGGCGCTGCACGCCCACGCCGATGCCATGCACCAGGATGTTGGCCTTGTCCGAGACCCGTGTCGGCCGCAGCGTGAGCGCCAGGCTGTCGCCGGGTTGCAGGGCGATGCGCCGCGTGCTCCAGTCCACCCGCACGCCCATCGCCGCGATCGCGAGCAGCTGATCGCGGTGCACGTCCAGGCCGGTGGTCTCGACATCCAGCACCAGCCATCGTTCGCTGGCCGCCGCTGCCTGGATACCGCGTCGCGGCCACCAGCGTTCCAGCCAGGACCTCATCGCGCGTAATCCAGCTCGAGCCGCTGCTGCAGGCGCCGTGCCTCGCGCAGGCTGGTGGCGAGGATGCGGCGGTCGATGCCGCTCAAGGTTTCCAGCGTGAGGCGGTTCGGGTGTGCCGACCGCGCGACGTCGGGCTCCAGCTGCAGCCGCAGTCGCAGGCTTTGTACGTATTCAAAGGCGCCCACCCAGCTTTCGTACTCCGTCGGCTTCAGGCCCAGGGCCTCGCCGGTGCGCAGCAGCCGCTCGCGGGTGGACGTGGCCGCCACGCCGTGGGCCAGGCCCAGGATGCGCGCCGCGTCCACGAACAGGGCGGCCCCCTGCAGCTTGAGGTCCACCGTGCCGGCGTCGTCCAGTTCGACATGCCCGAACCAGTTCAGGGGCGAGCGATGGCCCAGCGCGTTGACCGCCAGCTGGTGCAGGAAGCGCGGTGTCTCGCGAATACGCTCGGCTACGCGCTGCGTCAGAGGCTCCGCCAGGCCGGTGTCGCCGGCGATGGCGCGCAAGTCGAAAAAGATGCTGGCGTGCAGCAGGTCTTCGGGGCTGCCGTGCCCGATCCAGTGCGAGAAGCGCTCGAGCCATTGCGACACGCGCAGGCAGCAGGCCGGCTGGCCCGCCATGATGCCGCCCTTGCACAGGGGATAGCCGCAGGCATCCAGCGCCTGGTTGACGCCGCCGGCCCAGGCGCGCAGGCGTTCGAGTTCAGCGTCGGAGGTGTCGTCCGGCAGCAGCAGGGCGTTGTCCTGGTCGGTGGAGATGGTCTGTTCGGCGCGGCCCTCCGAGCCCAGGGCCAGCCAGCACAGACGCTGCAGGTCCACGCCGTGGGCCTGCGCCTGCAGCACCAGCAGGCGCCGCGTGAGCAGGTCGTTCAGGTGACTGATCAACTCGGTGATCTGTCGGGACTGCACGCCCTGCACCAGCAGGTTGCGCGCGAGTTCGCGGATGTCCGCAGCCGCGGCCTTCAGGGCGTCCAGGTCCTGCGCGCGGTGGATGCGGGCGCTGACCTGCTGGAGGCTGGCCCGTTGCAGCGCGAAGAGGTCGCGTTCCGAGACGATCCCCATCACCCGCCCTTCGCGCGTCACCGGCACATGGCGGATCGCGTGCTCGCTCATGACCAGGGCCGCGTCCAGGGCGGTGTGCCGGTCGGTCAGGCTGTGCACGGGGGACTGCATCACCTGCCCGATGGGCGTGTCCAGGTTGAAGCCGGGGTCCAGCACCAGCCCCAGCAGGTCATGCCGGGTCAGGATGCCGCACAGACTGCCCCCTGCATCGATCACGAGCATGGAGCCGATGTGGCGTGCGTGCATGGTTTGCAGCGCCTCGCGCAGCGGGGTCTCGGGCAGGCAGTGCGCCGGTGCCTGTCCGGCCAGCTGCGCCAGCGGCGTCTCCATCGTCTGCTGCGACAACACCCGGCTGCTGTAGTCCTGACGCAGGGCCTCGCGCGACTTTTCAAGCAGGGCCAGCACGCGCCGGTTCAGGAAATCGGAGAAGACCGGGCTACGCGCCGCCAGATCCTCGACCGCCGCCGCTGGAACGGCCAGCACGAAGACGTCGTCGGCCGCCGCATAGGTGGAAAGCACCGCACGCCGGGCCAGCGCCGCCGCCACCGGCAACATCTCGCCCGCCTCGTAGGCGAACACGCGCGATTGGCCCAGCGGCCCCTGCTCGCTGCGCACCGTGCCCTGGCGTATGAGGAACAAAGTGTGCACCGGTCCCTGCTGGGGCGAGAGCAGCACCTCGCCCGGCTCGAGGTAGCGCTGCTCGGCCCGGATCAGGAACGCGTCCACGTCCGCCGCCGGCATGTCCATGAAGGGGGGCCACTGCTGCAGCAAGGTGCGGTAGTGCCCGAGCAGGGGGGCGGCAGGGGCCGACAGGGCGGCAGGCGGGCCTGAATTCATGTCTTGGTGTTAACCCTACATCAAACTTACGATGCGTCAGGGCGTAAGAAACGGGTAAGTTGCTATTTCGACAGTCGCGAGTCGTTACCTACGCAAAGCGAACATGCTCACGGCATTGGTTCTTGTCAAGCTCATCGCGGAAATCGCCCTGATGGCCCTTGTGGGCCGCTGGGTGCTGGGCTTGCTGGCCGGCCAGAAGCGGGACCAGAACTTGTTCTACCAGCTCCTGGACATGGCGGTGCGTCCCTTCGTCTGGTCCGCCCGCCGGCTCGCGCCGCGGGTCGTTCTGGACCGCCATGTCCCGTTGGTAGCGTTTTGTCTGTTGTCCCTGACCTGGGTGGTGGTCACGTTCTGGCGCATCCAGATCTGCATCGAGATCGGAGTTCACCTGTGCCGTTGACCACCCGCCTCCAGCTGATGGGATTCAAGTTCCTCGGCCGCGCGGCGCTGACCCTGGGCCAGCGTGAGGATGCGCTGCGGTACTTCGAGGCCATGAATGCGCTGGACGCGGACCATCCTTACGCCCTGGCCAGCCGTGCCCAGGTGGAGGACCAGTTGGGCCGCCCGGCCCGCGCGATCACGCTGCAGCGGCAGCTCACCCAACGCACCCCCGGCCAGGCCAGCGCCTGGTTCAACCTGGGCTACATGCTTGAAAAGGCCGGCGACCTCGACGGCGCCCTCGAGGCTTTCCGCGAAGCGACGCGCTTGTCGCCCGCGCTCGACCGGGCCTGGTACGGCCTGGGCCTGGTGTTGATCCGGCTGCGCCGGTTCGACGAGGCCGTCGAAGCCCTGCGCAAGAACACTGAACTGCAACCCATGAGCCCGTACGGCTGGTACCAGCTGGCCCGGGTTCATGTCGATCGGCAGGAGCCCGATGAGGCTGCGAAGATCATTCGCCACCTCAGGGGGTTCGAGCCGAAGGTGGCTGCCCAGCTGGAACGTGAGACCGGACTGCGCGCTGCGCCGTCCGCCTGACGTACCGGGCCGCCAGCCGCGCCGGACTTGGACCGGGCGGATAGAGAGCCGTGACCGGAGGCAGTCTTGCGGGCAACCGCAAGGGGTCGCGATCCGCCCGTCCGGGCGATAGGTAAAGAGGCAGGAGACTATGGAAGTTTCAGAGAACCACCGCCAGTACTGGCAGAAGAACCTGAACATCACCGCCATATTGCTAGCAATCTGGTTCGTGGTGACCTTCGTCGTGAGCTATTTCGCGCGCGACCTGAGCTTCAACTTCTTTGGCTGGCCGTTCAGTTTCTGGATGGGCGCCCAAGGTTCGTTGATCGTGTATTGCCTGATCATCTGGTTCTATGCCCGCCACATGGGCAAGCTGGATGTCGAGCACGGCGTCGCCGAGGAGGAATAAGACATGGCTGGAATGTTTGGCGACGATGGTGGCGCAGTCACCGCAGAAAGCAACCGTGCTTTCAAGCAAAACCTGAACAAGGTCTACACTTGGTACATCGGCGGTTTCATCATCTTCGTGGTCGCGCTGGCGATCCTCGAGCAGATGGGCCTGCCGCGTGCGTGGATCGGCTACATCTTCCTGCTGGCCACCATTGGCCTGTACGCAGGCATCGGCTTCATGAGCCGCACCAGTGATGCCGCCGAGTACTACGTGGCCGGCCGCCGCGTACCCGCCGTCTACAACGGCATGGCCACCGGCGCGGACTGGATGTCCGCCGCCTCGTTCATCGGCATGGCGGGAACGCTCTACCTGACTGGCTACTCCGGCCTGGCCTTCATCATGGGCTGGACCGGGGGCTACTGCCTGGTGGCGCTGTTCCTGGCGCCCTACCTGCGCAAGTTTGGCCAGTTCACGATTCCCGACTTCCTGGGTGAGCGCTACGGCGGCAACCTGCCCCGTCTGCTGGGCATCATCGCCGCCATCCTGTGCTCCTTCGTGTACGTGGTGGCGCAGATCTATGGCGTGGGCCTGATCACGTCGCGCCTGACGGGCGTGGCCTTCGAGCTGGGCATCTTCCTGGGTCTGGGCGGCATCCTGGTGTGCTCCTTCCTGGGCGGCATGCGCGCGGTGACCTGGACCCAGGTGGCCCAGTACATCGTGCTGATCGTGGCCTACATGATCCCGGTGGTGTGGCTGTCCGTGAAGCAGACCGGCGTGCCGGTGCCGCAGGCGGTCTATGGCTACCAGCTGGAGAAGGTCACGGCGGCCGAGAAGCGCCTGACCGATGATCCCAAGGAAAAGGAAGTGCGCGACATCTTCGCGCAGCGTTCCGCTGCCCTGGCCGAGAAGCTCAAGGACCCGGCCGCTGCGCTGGCTGCCGACAAGGACGCCGCGACCAAGAAGGTCGAGGAGCTCAAGGCGGCCTCTGCGCCTGCCGCCGACATCGCGGCTGCCGAGAAGGCCCTGGCCGCCCTGCCCAAGGACGCTGAAGCCGCCAAGAAGGCCTGGACCGCCGCCAAGGCGAGCGCGGACACCAAGTCCCGCCCGCTCAACGGCATGCCCAAGCACGCGCAGCAGTATGCGGGCGACCCGAATGGCGATGCCAAGGCCCAGGAGGCCTACGACACCTCGCGTCGTAACTTCCTGGCGCTGATCTTCTGCCTGATGGTGGGTACGGCAGCCCTGCCGCACATCCTGATGCGCTACTACACCACGCCTAGCGTGAAGGAAGCGCGTGAGTCGGTGACCTGGTCGCTGTTCTTCATCTTCCTGCTGTACTTCACTGCGCCTGCCCTGGCGGTGCTGGTCAAGTATGAGGTGTTCAACGTGCTGGTGGGAACGCCCTTCGACAAGCTCCCCGTCTGGATTGCGGCGTGGGCCAAGGTCGACCCGTCGCTCCTGAGCATCTCGGACATCAACAAGGACGGCATCTTCCAGCTCAACGAGATGAGCATCGGCGGCGACATCATCGTGCTGGCGACCCCCGAGATCGGTGGGCTGCCGTACGTGATCTCCGGCCTGGTCGCGGCGGGTGGTCTGGCTGCGGCGCTGTCCACCGCGGACGGCCTGCTGCTGACGATCGCCAACGCGCTGTCGCACGACCTGTACTACAAGATGATCGACCCGAACGCTTCCACGGCCCGCCGTGTGACGATCTCGAAGGTCCTCCTGCTGGTCGTGGCTCTGGCAGCGGCCTACGTGGCGGCGCAGAAACCGGCGGACATCCTGTTCCTGGTCTCGGCGGCGTTCTCGTTCGCGGCAGCGTCGTTCTTCCCGGTGCTCGTCCTGGGCATCTTCTGGAAGCGCGCCACCGGCGCCGGCGCCTGCCTGGGCATGATCGCCGGCCTGGGTATCACCGCCTATTACATGATCATGAACCAGCCCTGGCTGCGTGGCGTGTTCGGCGTGACCTCCCCGGTGGACCTCTGGTGGGGCATCCAGCCGATCTCGGCGGGTGTCTTCGGCGTGCCGGTCGGCTTCGCGGTGGCCATCCTGGTCAGCCTCGTGACCCCTGCACCCAGCCAGAAGATCCAGGAGCTGGTGGAGCACGTCCGCTACCCGAACCTGAAGTCTTCCTGATCCTTCCTGGCCGGTTCGCCGGTCAGGATGATCCAACGACCGGCAAGCCTCGCGCTTGCCGGTTTTTTTTCGTCATCTGACACCGCGATCCGGAACGCAGGCTTCGGGTTTACCCTTTAGTTGTCAGGTCTCATTCAGCTCTGCGCAAGGCTGGGTTGGATTCGAGCAAGTGTAGGGTCAGAACCCCCGCGAAGAATGGGGTTTCTTGTCCAGTTCGGACATGGCCCATTACAGGAGACAGACAACATGGCCAATCCCGCAGAGTCGCGGCCGATGACGCCCGAGGAAAAGAAGGTCATCTTCGCCTCGTCGCTCGGTACCGTTTTCGAGTGGTACGACTTCTACCTTTACGGATCGCTCGCCGCGATCATCGCCAAGCAGTTCTTCTCGGGACTGGACCCCAACGCCGCCTTCATCTTCGCGCTACTGGCGTTTGCTGCGGGCTTCATCGTGCGCCCCTTCGGCGCGCTGGTGTTCGGCCGCCTGGGCGACATGATCGGCCGCAAGTACACCTTCCTGGTGACCATTCTGATCATGGGTGTGTCCACCTTCGTCGTGGGCATCTTGCCGAACTACGCCAGTATCGGCGTCGCCGCACCGATCATCCTGATCGCGCTGCGCATGCTGCAGGGTCTGGCCCTGGGCGGTGAGTATGGCGGTGCCGCGACCTATGTCGCCGAGCACGCCCCGCACGGCCGCCGTGGCGCCTACACCGCCTGGATCCAGACCACCGCGACGCTGGGTCTGTTCCTGTCGCTGATGGTGATCCTGGGCACCCGCACCGCCATCGGCGAGGCCGCCTTCGCCGATTGGGGCTGGCGCATCCCCTTCATCGTCTCCATCCTGCTGCTCGCGATCTCCGTCTGGATCCGCCTGTCGATGAATGAATCGCCGGCCTTCCAGAAGATGAAGTCCGAGGGCAAGACCTCCAAGGCGCCGCTGTCCGAATCCTTCGGCCAGTGGAAGAACCTGAAGATCGTGCTGCTGGCCCTGTTCGGCCTGGTGGCCGGCCAGGCCGTGGTCTGGTACTCGGGCCAGTTCTATGCCCTGTTCTTCCTGACCTCGGTCCTGAAGGTCGACGGCGCCACCGCCAACATCCTGGTGGCCCTGTCGCTGATCATCGGCACGCCCTTCTTCGTGGTGTTCGGCGCGCTGTCCGACAAGATCGGCCGCAAGCCCATCATCCTGGCGGGCCTGGCGCTGGCCGTGGTGACCTACTTCCCGCTGTTCAACATGCTGACGAACGCGGCCAACCCCGACCTGGCCGCCGCGCAAGCCAAGAACAAGATCGTGGTGACGGCTGCCGCCGGTGACTGCTCCTTCCAGGGCAACCCGGTCGCCCGCGAGATCGACTTCACCAAGTCCTGCGATATCGCCAAGCGCTTCCTGGCGCAGAACTCCGTGAGCTACGACAACGCCGTGGCTGCTGAAGCCGGCCCGGCCAAGATCAAGATCGGCGAGAAGGAGATCGTGGCGCCCGTCGCCAAGGTCGTGAACTCCAAGTTCGACGAGGACAGCGCCAAGGCCATCGCCGCCTTCAAGAAGGAAGTCTCCGAGGCGCTCAAGGAGGCGGGCTACCCCGCCAAGGCCGACCCGGCCAAGGTGGACAAGGTCACCATCGTGATCATCCTGTCGATCCTCGTGATCTACGTGACCATGGTGTACGGCCCGATCGCCGCGATGCTGGTGGAACTGTTCCCGACCCGCATCCGCTACACCTCGATGAGCCTGCCCTATCACATCGGCAACGGCTGGTTCGGCGGCCTGATGCCCACGATCGCGTTCGCGATGGTGGCGCAGAACGGCAACATGTACTATGGCCTGTGGTATCCGATCGTGATTGCCGCCGTCACCTTCGTGATCGGCCTGCTGTTCGTGCGTGAGACCAAGGACGTCGACATCTACGCCGACGACTGATCCTGCAATTTTGAAACCGTTGGAGAAATTGGCATGTGGAAAATCGTTGTGGGCTTCGTCGTGTTTGCGGCCCTGGCCATGTTCGTGATCATCAAGGGCGGTGACAGCCTGGACATGAGCGGGGAAAAGCACGACGCGGGGTCTGCCGACTCCCACAAGCCGGCGGCCGCGGCCTCTGCGCCTGCTTCCGCAGGGCCCGCCGCATCGGCTGCCTCGGCTGCCAAGTAATCCAGGGCTCCTGACAACCGCGCCGCTTCCTTCGGGGGAGGGCGCGGTTTTCTTTTTGGGTGCAAACCAAAGACCCAAGCCTTGATCTCCCTTCGCTGCGCTCAGCGCGGACCGATCCCTAGAATGTTTGGCCTTCACTGTGAAAGACCGGCTGTATGACCCAGGGATTGATCCGCATCCGCGGCGCCAGGCAACATAACCTGAAGAACCTCGACCTCGACCTGCGCACCGGTGAACTCACGGTCGTCACCGGCCCGAGTGGATCGGGCAAGTCCAGCCTGGTTTTCGACACCCTGTACGCCGAGGGCCAGCGCCGTTATGTGGAGACCTTCTCCGCCTACGCCCGCCAGTTCCTGGACCGTATGGACAAGCCCGCGGTCGACCGTGTCGAGGGTGTGCCGCCTGCCATCGCCATCGACCAGACCAACCCGGTGCGTTCCTCGCGGTCCACCGTCGGCACGATGACGGAGCTCAATGACCACCTCAAGCTCCTGTTTGCCCGCGCCGCGCAGCTCTTTGACCGCCAGACCGCGCAGCCCGTGCGGCACGACTCGCCCGAGACCATCTACGCGCAGCTCAAGGCGCGCACCCAGGCCGACGACCCGCGCCTGGTGATCACCTTTCCGGTGGAACTGCCCGCCAGCACCACGCCCGAGGAGGTGGAGCAGTGGCTGGCGGCCAGCGGCTTCACGCGGGTGCAGGCGCAGCGCGAGGTGGCCACGCCCACCGGACCCCGTCAGGTGCTCGATGTCGTGGCCGACCGCCTGCGGCTGCAGGGCGCGGAAAAGATCCGCGTCATCGAGGCGATCGAAGTCGCCCTCAAGCGCGGCGCGGGCCGCCTCGCGGTCTACGCGCAGACGGGCGAGGACGTGTGGGAGGTCTGGAAGTTCTCCACTGGCCTGCATTGCCCGGACAGCGACATCCGCTATGCCGACCCCTTGCCCTCGATGTTCTCCTTCAACAGCGCGGTGGGCGCCTGCGAGGCCTGCCGGGGCTTCGGGCGCGTGATCGGGGTCGATTGGGGTCTGGTCATTCCCAACGACAAGCTCACGCTGCGCGCCGGCGCGATCAAGACCATCCAGACGCCCGCCTGGGCCGAGGCCCAGGACGACCTGATGCGCCACGCCGAGGCGGCCGGCATCCCGCGCGACACGCCCTGGTACAAGCTCACGCCCGAACACAAGGCCTGGGTGCTCGATGGCACACCCGGCTTCAAGGAGGGCAACTGGAACAAGCAGTGGTACGGCATCAAGCGCTTCTTCCAGTACCTGGAAAGCAAGGCCTACAAGATGCATATCCGGGTGCTGCTGTCCAAGTACCGCAGCTACACGCCCTGCGAGACCTGTGGCGGCGCGCGCCTGAAGACCGAGAGCCTGCTGTGGCGCCTGGGCTCCAAGGAGGATGCCGACGCCGCGCTGCCGCCCGCGCAGCGCTTCATGCCGGTGGGCGTGGACTGGACCCGCACGCAGCTCGAGGCCCTGCCGGGCCTGTCGCTGCATGACCTCATGATGCTGCCGATCGACCGGCTGCGTACCTTCTTCGCCCGGCTGGCCCTGCCCCATGGCGAGGACGCGCAGGCGCTCAAGCTCCTGTTCGAGGAGATCACTACCCGCCTGAGATACCTGGTGGACGTGGGCATCGGCTACCTCACCCTGGATCGCCAGAGCCGCACCCTCTCCGGGGGCGAGGTGCAGCGGATCAACCTCACCACCGCGCTGGGCACGTCCCTCGTGAACACCCTCTTCGTGCTGGATGAACCCAGCATCGGCCTGCATCCGCGCGACATCCACCGCATCACCGAAGCGATGAAGCGCCTGCGCGATGCGGGCAACACGCTGGTGGTGGTCGAACACGACCCGGCGGTGATGCTGGCCGCCGACCGCATGATCGACATGGGCCCGGGGCCTGGCGAGCGGGGCGGGCAGATCGTCTTCGACGGCACCACCGACGCCCTGCGCAGCGCCGACACCCTCACCGGCGCCTACCTCGGCGGGCGCCGGCAGGTCGGCATGGGCTTCAAGCGCCTCGTCACCGATTCCACGCCGCGCCTGATCCTGGAGGGCGCGAACGAACACAACCTGCAGAACCTCTCGGTGGAATTTCCGCTGCAGCGGCTGGTGTGCGTCACCGGTGTCTCCGGCTCGGGAAAGTCCACCCTGATCCAGGACATCCTCGCCCCCGCGCTCCTGCGCCAGTTCGGCAAGTCCACCGACGCGCCCGGTCGCCACGACCGCCTGCTCGGCGCCGACCACCTGGGCGACGTGGTGTTCGTCGACCAGTCTCCCATCGGCAAGACCGCGCGCTCCAACCCGGTGAGCTACGTGGGCGCCTGGGACGCGATCCGCGAGATCTTCGCCACTGCGCCCCTGGCGCGCCAGCGAAGCTACACCGCGTCGAAGTTCAGCTTCAACAGCGGCGACGGCCGCTGCCCCACCTGCGGCGGCTCGGGCTTCGAGCATGTGGAGATGCAGTTCCTCTCCGACGTCTACCTGCGCTGCCCCGACTGCGACGGCCGGCGTTACCGCCCGGAGATCCTGGAGGTCACCATCGAGCGCCAGGCGCTGGGCGCGGTGCATCCGCGTGTCCTGAGCGTGGCCGACGTGCTCGAACTCACGGTGAGCGAGGCGGTGCAGCTCTTTGCCAATGACCGCGAGGTGGTGCGCACCCTGCAGCCCATCGTGGACGTAGGCCTCGAGTACGTGAAGCTGGGCCAGCCCGTGCCCACACTTTCGGGAGGCGAGTCGCAGCGCCTGAAGCTCGCGGGTTTCCTGGCCGAGGCCGCCAGCCGCCGCAGCCCGCAGCCCCTGGCCACGCGCGGCACGCTGTTCCTCTTCGACGAGCCCACCACCGGCCTGCACTTCGACGACATCGCCAAGCTGATGCGGGCCCTGCGCAAGCTGCTGGAGGCCGGGCACTCGCTGGTCGTGATCGAGCACAACCTCGACGTGATCCGCGCCGCCGACTGGCTGATCGATCTGGGCCCCGAGGGCGGCGATGCCGGCGGCCTGCTGGTGGCCGAAGGGCCGCCCGAGGAGGTGAAGCAGCATCCCACGTCGCACACCGCCCGTGCATTGCGTGAATACGACGGCACCCTGGGCGCGGCCGAGCCCGCAGCGGTTGACGCCAGTGCCCCGGCACGTACCGCAGCACCCGCGCGCGTCGAGGCGATCGAGATCGTCAATGCCCGCGAACACAACCTCAAGTCCCTGAGCGTCCAGATCCCGCACAACCGCTTCAGCGTGATCACCGGCGTCTCGGGCTCGGGTAAATCGACGCTCGCATTCGACATCCTGTTCAACGAAGGTCAGCGCCGTTACCTGGAGTCGCTCAATGCCTATGCCCGCAGCATCGTGCAGCCGGCGGGCCGGCCTGAGGTGGACGCGGTCTACGGCATTCCGCCCACGGTGGCCATCGAGCAGCGGCTCTCGCGCGGCGGGCGCAAGTCCACGGTGGGCACCACCACCGAGGTCTGGCACTTCCTGCGCCTGCTCTATGTGAAGCTCGGGATTCAACACTGCGTGAAGGACGGCGCCGAGGTGCGGCCGCAGACGCCGGACAGCATCGCCGCGCAGATCCTGAAGCGCCATCGCGGCCAGCATGTGGGTCTGCTCGCGCCGCTGGTGATGAACCGCAAGGGTGTCTACACCGAGCTGGCCGACTGGGCGCGCGGCCGCCGCTACTCGCACCTGCGGGTGGATGGCAACTTCCTGCCCACCACCGGCTTTCCGCGCCTGGACCGCTTCAAGGAGCACACGGTGGAACTGCCGGTGGGCGACTTCATCGTGCGCCCCGAGAACGAGGCGATGCTGCGCGAGCTGCTGCCCGTGGCCCTCGAACACGGCAAGGGCGTGCTGCATGTGCTGGCGCCCCTGGACGGCCTGCGCACGGCCATGCAACTGGGCACCGGCAGCCACCACCACATCGGCCAGGTGGAGGTGTTCTCCACCCGCCGCGCCTGCCCGGTGTGCAGCACCTCCTACCCGGAGCTGGACCCGCGCCTCTTCTCCTACAACAGCAAGCACGGCTGGTGCCCTGATTGCGTGGGCACGGGCGTCAAGCTCACCCGGGATCAGCGCCGCGCCTATGACGAGACACTGCAGGCCGAGGACAACAAGGGCCGCGAGCAGACGTTCGCCGAACCCGAGGTGGAGGACGTCAGCGACGAGACCTGCCCCAGCTGCCAGGGCACGCGCCTGAACGCGCAGGCGCGCAGCGTGAAGTTCAACGGCGTGGGGATCGCCGACATCGCGGCGCTCTCGGTGATCGAGGTGCGCCGCTGGATCGAGGGCCTGCAGCTGGAGGGCGTGCTCTCGGGGCGGGAGCAGGGCATCGCCCGCGACCTGATCCCCGAGATCAAGAGCCGCCTGGAGTTCCTGGAGGAAGTGGGCCTGGGCTATCTCACGCTCGATCGCGGCGCGCCCACGCTCTCGGGCGGCGAGGCGCAGCGGATCCGCCTGGCGGCCCAACTGGGCTCCAACCTGCAGGGCGTGTGCTACGTGCTGGACGAGCCCACCATCGGCCTGCACGCCCGCGACAACCAGATCCTCTTGAACGCCCTGCACAAGCTGGGCGGCAAGGGCAATACCCTGGTGGTGGTGGAGCACGACGAGGACACCATCCGCCGGGCCGACCACATCATCGACATCGGCCCCGGCGCAGGCAAGCGGGGAGGGCGTGTCGTGGCCCAGGGCACCGCCGCCGAGCTCTCGGCGAACGGCGATTCGCTCACCGGCCGCTACCTGCTGCATGCGATCCGGCACCCGCTGCAGCCGCGTCGCGGCCGCCCCGAGGGCATGCTGCACCTGCGTCGCGCCAGCCTGCACAACCTGCAGCAGGTGGATGTCGACGTGCCCTTGCGCCGCCTGGTGGCCGTCACCGGCGTCTCGGGTTCGGGCAAGTCCACGCTGGCCCGCGACGTGCTGCTGCACAACGTGCAGATGGCGGTGCAGCAACGCAGCACCAAGGCCGGCCGCGACGCCGACGACCGCGGCAAGCACCCGGCCTGGGTCGGCTGTGCCGCGCTCACCGGCTACCAGGAGATCGACCGCGTGCTGGAGGTGGACCAGACGCCGATCGGCAAGACGCCGCGCTCCTGCCCCGCCACCTACATCGGCTTCTGGGACACGATCCGCAAGCTCTTTGCCGACACCTTGGAGGCCAAGGCCCGCGGCTATGCGGCGGGGCGCTTCTCCTTCAACACCGGCGAAGGGCGCTGCCCCACCTGCGAGGGCCAGGGGATGCGCACCATCGCCATGAGCTTCCTGCCGGACGTGAAGGTGCCCTGCGAGGCCTGCCACGGCGCGCGCTTCAACCCCGAGACCCTGGCCGTCACCTGGCGCGGCAAGAGCATCGGCGACGTGCTGCAGATGGAGGTGGACGAGGCGGTCGAATTCTTTGCCTCCATGCCCTCCATCAGCCACCCGCTGCAACTTCTGAAGGACGTGGGCCTGGGCTACCTGACCCTGGGCCAGCCCTCCCCGACCCTCTCGGGCGGCGAGGCGCAGCGGATCAAGCTGGTGACCGAGCTGTCCAAGGTACGTGACGACGTGACCCGCCGGGGCCAGAAGGCGCCCCACACGCTCTACGTGCTGGACGAGCCCACCGTGGGCCTGCACATGGCCGACGTCGAGAAGCTGATACGCGTGCTGCACCGGCTGGTGGACGGCGGCCACAGCGTGGTGGTGATCGAGCATGACCTGGATGTGATCGCCGAGGCCGACTGGATCATTGACCTCGGGCCTGAGGGCGGTGGCGCCGGTGGGCGCGTGGTGGCCAGTGCTTCTCCAGAGGACGTGGTGAAGCGCCGCACCCACACCGGCGTGGCGCTCGCGCCGGTGCTGGCCCGCCAGTGAATTGACCGCGCACCGGACCCGCCGGGTCCGCCGGGCCGGAGCGCCAGGGGTGTTCCCTGATTGCGCGGGCCGGCGCGGGCCCGTTCAATCCCTGCCTACCGACACAGGAGATTTCCATGCGCCGTCGCCATCTCGTGCAATGGGCTGCCGCCGCAGCCGCCTTCCCCGCGGTCCACGCCCTGGCCCAGTCCGGGCCCTTCCCGAACCGGCCGATCCGTCTGGTCATTGCCTTCCCCGCCGGAGGCCCCACCGACATCACCATGCGCCAGCTGGCCGAGAACGCCGGAAAGATCCTGGGCCAGCCGGTGGTGGTGGAGAACAAGCCCGGCGCCGGTGGCGCGCTGCCGGCGATCCAGCTGCAGACCTCGCCCGCCGACGGCTACACGCTGGCCCAGATTCCCCTGGGCGTGTTTCGCCTGCCCTACACCACCAAGATCACCTGGGATCCGGTCAAGGACATCAGCTACATCCTGAACGTCACCGGCTATGCCTTCGGCATCGTGGTGCCCGCGGACGGCCCGATCAAGACCTGGGCCGACTTCGTGGCGTATGCGCGCGCCAACCCGGGCAAGCTCACCTACGGCTCCACCGGCACCCTGACCAGCCCGCACCTGACCACCGAGCTGATCGCGCAGCAACTGGGCCTCCAGCTCAATCACATTCCCTACAAGGGCAGTGCCGACCTCATGGCCTCCATCCTGGGCGGCAACATCATGGCCGCCGCGGATTCCACCGGCTTTGCCCCGCAGGTGGCGGCGGGCAAGCTGCGCGTGCTCAATACCTGGGGCGACAAGCGTCTGGAGAAATTCCCCGACGCCCC
>JACCDM011649910.1_pt1 | contig 26189 bp, 44 predicted proteins | sample 7445851 | NCBI WGS metagenome assembly JACCDM01 (sample SAMN15323438, study PRJNA562643) | freshwater metagenome | isolation source: river surface water | place: USA:Blue River Watershed | collected 2017-08-16
ACCAAGTAATGAAGTCATTTACTGCAGAAACCTATGGATGTATTCTATATCAGGAACAGGTTATGCAAGCCTGTGTGGAACTTGGCGGTATGACAATGGCTACTGCTGATAAGGTCCGTAAGATTATTGGTAAGAAGAAAGATGCCAAGGAGTTTGACCAGTTTAAGAACGAGTTCGTAAAGGGTGCTTCACGTTTCCTACGCCCAGAGGTCGCAGAAGAGCTGTGGCACGACTTTGAGGCTCACGCTGGATACTCATTCAATAAGTCTCACGCTGTTGCTTACTCAACGCTATCCTACTGGACTGCATGGCTGAAGTATCACTTCCCACTAGAGTTCATGTATTCGCTACTAAAGAACGAGGGAGACAAGGATGCTCGCACAGAGTACCTGATTGAAGCAAAGCGTATGGGTATTCCTATCCGTCTGCCACACATCAATGAATCCGACATGGACTTCAAGATTGAGGGTAAGGCAATTCGATTTGGTCTATCATCTATCAAGTTTATTAGTGATAACATTGCAAGCAAGTATATCGAAGCACGTCCATTCAACTCCTACAAGGAGCTAGAAGAGTTCACATTCGGTAAGGGTAACGGAGTTAACTCCCGTGCTCTACAGGCACTACGCTTGATTGGTGCTGCAACGTTTGACGATAACCCTCGTAACGATGAAGAGATTAAGGAGAACCTGTATGAGTATCTCAACCTACCAGAGTTCAACGTCTCTATTCCACAGCACTACCACGCATTTATCAATGACGTAGAAGAGTATGAGGAAAAGGGTTCGTTCATTCTCATGGGAATGGTCAAGGGTATCAAGCGTGGCAAGGGATGGTCACGAGTTGAGATTCTAGATAAGACAGGTAGTGTTGGCATCTTCGACGAAGAGCAGTCAACAGTTGAGGCTGGTCGTACCTACATCATTCTAGCAAGCGATAACAGGATTGTAACTGCTATCCCTGCAGATGAAGTAAAGGGTAACGCTAGCGGTCTGATTAAGATTCTAAACTACCGTCAGTTGCCATACAAGGATGATGAACTATTTGTAGTGTCATTCAAGTCACGAATTACCAAGGCTGGTAAGAAGATGGCTTCACTAGTACTTGCAGATGCCACAAGGACTCTGCACAGCGTTACAGTCTTCCCAACTACATATGCTAAGGCATACATGAAGATTGACGAAGGTAACGTATACAAATTCTCTTTGGGTAAAACCAAAGACGGAACAACAATTATGGAGGATGTATTCAATGTCTAATTTAACATTTGACGATATTGCAACAGAGTTGCATGAACTAGCAGTAGAGAAAGGTTTCTGGGATGTAATCAAAGAAGCCACACAAGAGCAGGTCGATATCTTTATGACCAAGCAGCTTATGATGATTGTATCAGAGGCTACAGAGGTTATGGAGGCTATTCGCAAGTCTCACGGACCAGAGGCGGTAGCAGATGAAATGGCAGACATTCTCATTCGTACCTTTGACCTATACGCAGGTCTAGTAGAACACGGATACACCCATGTATCACTTGACTACGCTTTTGAAAATAAGACAAGCGTAAACAAGCTACGAGCACAGAAGCACGGAGTAAAGTTTTAATGACAACTATTGAAGAAGCAATGGCAGCACTAGACCCACGCATTCGTAAGCGTTTGTCTAACGGTGCTGGGTTTAAGACAACATATCAAGCTACACCTAGCTTCGGTCTAAACCGTGCTTTAAATGGTGGGCTACCTATGGGTCGTCAGGTTCTTATCTGGGGTAGTAAGTCGTCTGCAAAGTCGTCACTATGCCTACAGATGATTGCCCTAGCACAAGAAGAGGGAAAGCTCTGTGCATGGATTGATGCTGAGATGTCATACTCTGAGGACTGGGCTAAGTCTCTTGGGGTAGATACAGACAACCTAATCGTCTCACAGGCTCGTACAATTAACGAGATGGTAGATGTAGGTACTAATTTGATGAACGCTGGTGTAGACCTAATCGTGGTTGACTCAATCACATCTCTACTACCTGCTATTTATTTTGAGAAGGATTCAGATGAACTCAAGCAACTTGAAAACACCAAGCAAATTGGAGCAGAGTCTAGAGACTTTAGTAACGCATGGAAGATGCTCAACTATGCCAATAATAAAGTCAAGCCTACGCTTTTTGTACTCATTAGTCAATCTCGTAATAATATTAGTGCTATGTATACGTCTCAGCAGCCTACGGGTGGGCAAGCGACTAAGTTCTACAGTTCAACTGTTATTAAGCTTTTCTCGTCTGAATCAGACAATCAAGCAATCAAAGGCAAGATTGCGGTGGGCGATAAGCTCATTGAAGAAAAGGTAGGTCGCAAGGTACGCTGGGAAGTCCAGTTCTCTAAAACATCACCAGCATTCCAGTCTGGCGAGTATGACTTCTACTTCAGAGGTCCTATGGTGGGCATAGACAGCATTGGAGACTTGGTTGACACTGCAGAGATGATGGGCATTGTAGAGCGTACAGGAGCCTGGTATATCCTTCCTGATGGCAATAAGATTCAGGGTAGGGATAAGTTTGTAGCAAGGGTACGAGAAGACCTAGACCTACAAGACGAGATTAAGGCTAAGGTTAATGGCGAAATATAGCGTATACCAAGGTTCATTCACTTGCCACACCTGCAAGGCTGAAGTAAAGACTCTTAGGTCTTACCCAAATACAAAAGAGCTAACTTGGATGTGTCCAGAAAGGCACATCTCCGTAGTTAGTCTAAACACTAAAAAGACCAAGAAGGATTACGAGAATGAATCATAGCATTACAGATTGTTATTGCCACCTGTTCAGTGGACCAGGGATGCCAGAGGGTGCTATATGCGTTCCGTGTGTAGACCAGGAGTGTTCCTGCCTTGAGTGAGAGGGGAGAGTCTAAGAGACTAGGTGCTAAACAGCACAAGAACTCTGGACGTGGAACTCACAAGGGAGATGCGTCATGGGAAGGGTTTACCGTTGACTTCAAAGAGGTTGGTAAATCCTTTACCCTGAACAAAGAGGTATGGGCTAAGGCAACTACAGATGCTATTCGTAATAACGATAATCCAGCAATCGTAGTTGTCCTTGGCGAGGAGGGTATTAAAACAAGACTAGCAATCATTGAGCTATCGCTACTTGAGATGATACTTGACCAACTGCCTCCAGATAGTGTATAATAGAATTACAACATTAAGGAAACACAATGGAACAAACACAGACAACACTTGAACAGGTTAATGGTCTCGCAGAGATTGCTGACTACATGAATGACGAAGAGCTGACTACAGCCCTGACCTTCATCGCAAAGGTAATCTTGAAGCCAGACATTCCGCTAAATGTTGCACAAGTAGAAATCGTTCGTCTGCAAGCAATTGCAGCGAAGATGTCTTTCAAAGCCACATGGCTAACTAACGTAGATAAAGGAGACAGAGCGAAGAAGAATATTTATTACACCGCTGCAGAGGCAATCAACAACCTCGTATCGGCTCTTAAATACATCACTCGCTAGTGTTTATTATGGCAAAAAGTTTATTGCAACAAGTAATGCTCAAGAAGATTGATTCGAATCCAAATTCGAAGCCATCATTCCTTGACAAAGAAGCACTGATTGAAAAGATTAACTCTGGTTATATTATCAATCGTGTAGATAAGTTTCAGACCAAGAAGACCTTCGCACCAAGCACGATTGCATTCTCTCACGGAGAGTGTCCTCGTTACTGGTACTTAGCGTTTGAGGGTGCAAACTTTGTAGACAACGCAGATGCCTATGGCGGTGCTAACATGACCGCTGGTACAAAGGCACACGAAAGAATCCAGGAAGCAATGGGCAACGTCCCAGGTCTCCTAGTTGATTCTGAATTTAAAGTTACTTATGAGAACCCACCTATCTTTGGATATGGTGATGTTATTCTAAACTGGGAAGACAAGGAATTGCTTGGAGAAATCAAGACAATGCCTAACGAAGGTTTTGAGTATCGTAAGACTGCAGGTAAGCCAAAGCTAGGACACCTAGTCCAGTTGCTTATCTACATGAAGATTCTTAATAAGAATAAAGCTATTCTGATTTATGAGAACAAGAACAATCACGAACTGTTGATTTTTCCTGTAGAATTAAATCAGTATATGTATGAGTGGGTAGAGAACACATTCGAATGGATGCGTACAGTTCGCAAGGCATGGGAAGACAAAACCCTGCCAGAGAAGAACTATCGTAGCAATTCTAAGATTTGCAAGACTTGTCCTATTAGGGAAGCTTGTGACAATGCTGGGCTTGGAGAGATTAAAATTAAATCCTTGGAGCCTTTAAATGAAGAACAAACACTGTGAGTGGTGTGACAATCAGTTCACCGCAAATCTCTCTTACCAAATCTACTGCTCAGTAGAATGTAGAGAGGCTGCAACAAAAGAGAAGATTGCCGAAAGGTATCTCTTAGTTAAAATTAAAAATAGAATTGGCAAGAATAGAAAGTGTAAGTCTTGTGGTACTGGTCTATCCATCTACAATGACGACGTTCTATGTAAGGTCTGCCTAGTTAACCCTAGCGAAGTCCTTAAGGCTCTAAAAGACTTGAAGGGGCTGGCTGATGGTAAAGATTGATGTTTCAACAAAACCAAAAACAATCTGTGCAATTGATGCAAGTACCAACAGCCTAGCCTTTTCAATCTTTGAGGACCAGGAACTTGTCAAGTTTGGTAAGATTAATTTTGTTGGGGTAACCACATACGATAAAGTCGTAGACGCAGGAGCAAAGGTGAAAGCATTCTTTGACACATTAGATAATGTAGATGCAATCGTCATTGAGCACACAGTGTTTATGAATAGTCCTAAGACCGCAGCAGACCTTGCACTGGTCCAGGGAGCCATCCTAGGGGCTGCCAGGGTACGAAAAATCCGTTCGGTAGCACCAATCACATGGCAAAACTTTATTGGTAATAAGAAGCCAAGCAAAGAAGAGATTACCAAGATGAAGTTAGATAACCCTGGCAAGTCTGACTCGTGGATTAAGACACAGACAAGAGAACAGCGTAAACAGAAAACTATCCACTTCATTGAGGTTCAGTACGATAAGATAGTTAAAGATAATGACGTAGCAGATGCCATCGGCATTGGACACTACGCAATTAATAACTGGGAAAGGTTGACAAAGTAATGGCAAAGCTGTATACTAGTGAGGTATGGTTAAAAAAGCGTTACCACATTGACAAGAAAACGCCTGAACAAATTGCAAAGGAATGCGGTACTAGCGTAGAAACCATCTACGTCTATCTAGCTAAATTCGGATTAAGGAAATCAAAACGATGAGTACTAAACTAAACATCACAGTAGACCAAGTAAACCACCCACCACACTACACCTCTGACCCAAGCGGTGTTGAGTGTATCCAGATTACCAGACACCGTAACTTTAATATCGGTAATGCATTCAAGTATCTATGGCGAGCTGGTCTCAAGGATGACGCTAAGACCATTCAGGACCTAGAGAAGGCTATCTTCTACATTCAAGACGAGATTAAGAGACTGCAGGGAGAGTTCCGTGGCTAGACGTAAAAAGAGCGAACCAGTCGTAACTAACTTTGACCGTGTGTATGAGGTTGAGCACGGTAACTTTACAATCGTAAAAGGCGACCTAATCAAGATTCAAGATGAGCACGGACGCAAGTTTAAGTTTGATAGTATTGTAACTAACAAGATAACTGGGGCAACCTGGGTAGATTGTTTTGAAGTACAAAAGATGCGTTCAGGAGCACTATACTCTTTTAGTGTAGAGCGTATCAAGAGAATTCCTACTCGTAGGGGAAAGCGTAAGAAAAATGTCACTTGAAGATTTAACAATTGAGCACCTAGATGAGATGAATAAGGTTGTAGAAAAATATCTACAGGGCGAAGAGCCAACCGCTATCTCTAAGGAACTTGCTCTACCTAGACAGAAAGTTGTCGCACACATTACCCAGTGGCGTGTTATGGCTTCTGACAATGCTGCTATCCGTGCTCGTGCCAAAGAAGCACTTGTTGGTGCAGACACCCACTATTCTAAACTAATTCAGAAAGCATACGAAGTTATCGACGATGCAACTACCACAGCCAATCTAACTGCAAAGACCGCAGGTATCAAGTTGGTCATGGACCTAGAGTCACGCCGTATTGATATGCTACAGAAGGCAGGTCTTCTTGAGAACAAGGAACTAGCCGAAGAGATGATTGAGATTGAGCGTAAGCAAGATATCCTAATGAACATTCTAAAAGATATCGCCAGCGAATACCCACAGGTTCGTGACGAGATTATGCGTAGGCTATCACAGGTAGCCAGGGAACAGGAGACGATTACAATTGTCAATGTTCAATGATTTCTTAGAAGTCCTCAAGGATAATAACTTTGAGGAGATGCCTGTAGATGCAAAGACATTCGTGGAGAGTCCAGACTATCTGGGACAGCCACCATTGTCTGACCACCAGTACGACATTGTTGAGGCAATGAGTCAAATCTACAAGCTAGAGGATGTCATTGAAATTATGGGGGAAGAGGAAGGTCGTAGATACTACAAGAAGTATACTAAGAACGAAGTCATTCTCCAACTTGGTAAGGGTTCTGGTAAGGACTTTACTTCTACTGTAGCCTGTGCCTATATCGTTTATAAGTTACTTTGTCTTAAGGACCCAGCTCGCTACTTTGGCAAGCCAGCAGGTGACGCTATCGATATTATTAACGTGGCTATTAACGCACAACAGGCTAAGTACGTTTTCTTTAAGGGTTTTAAGACCAAGATTGAACGCTCACCCTGGTTTGCTGGAAAGTTCTACGCTAAGGCAGAAAGCATTGAGTTTGATAAGTCTGTTACTGTTTACTCTGGTCACTCAGAGCGTGAGTCTCACGAGGGTCTCAACCTTATCCTAGCAGTACTTGACGAGATTTCTGGTTTCGCACAGGAGATTACATCTGGTAACGACCAAGGTAAAACAGCAGACAATATCTACAAAGCCTTCCGTGCTTCCGTAGACTCTCGTTTCCCAGACCTAGGCAAGGTAGCACTGCTATCCTTCCCTCGTTACCCAGGAGACTTTATCTCCCAGAGATACGATGCTGTCATTGCAGAGAAGGATGTTGTTACAAAGACTCACAAGTTTATTATGAACGAAGACTTGCCAGAGACCGCTGAGGGTAACACGCTAGAAATTGAGTGGGATGAAGACACAATTCTGTCATATAAATACCCAGGTGTATTTGCACTTAAACGACCTACATGGGTAATCAACCCTACCCGTAGCATTGAAGACTTTAAGATTTCGTTCTTCACAGACCTAGGAGATGCCATGCAACGTTTTGCCTGTATCCCTACATACGCCTCAGACGCATTCTTCAAACAGCAGGATAAGGTTCGTGCCTGTATGACCATCAGAAACCCTCTAGATGCCATCAGACGCTTTGACGAGACATTCAAGCCAGACCCAGAGAAAGTTTATTACGTCCACGCTGACCTTGCACAGCGACACGACAAGTGTGCTGTTGCTATCGCTCACGTCGAAAAATGGGTAAACGTGCAGGTAATGAAAGACTACGAACAAGTAGTCCCAGTCGTAGTAGTAGATGCTGTAGCATGGTGGGAGCCTCGTAGAGAGGGTCCTGTAAACCTTTCAGAAGTCAAGCAGTGGATTCAAAACCTACGCAGACAGGGATTCAATATTGGCATGGTCAGCTTTGACCGCTGGAACTCCTTTGATATCCAGAACGAGTTGAAGGCTGTTGGTATTCGTACTGATACTGTTTCTGTTGCCAAGAAGCACTATGAGGATATGGCTATGCTTGTTTATGAAGAGCGTGTGGTTATGCCAAATATCGAACTTCTGTTCGAAGAGTTAACTGAGTTAAAGATTGTTAAGAACAATCGTGTAGACCACCCTCGCAAATCTTCTAAGGACTTGGCGGATGCTGTATGTGGTGCTATCTTTGGGGCTATCTCTCACACACCTCGTGACCGTAATCTTGAGGTAGAGGTTCATACTTTCAAGGAAAGACCAAAAGCCACCACAGATTATAACACTGCCAATAACGTAATCTCTTATCCTAAGCCACCGCAGAAGGACCTAGACGATTATTTATCACAGTTTAATTTAGAACTTTTGTAGAAAATCTGTTATAATAGTCTTGTTGGAAACTTCCAACGAGGAGCCTAAAAAATTAAAAAACCCCTACAGATTTTAACAATACTTTTATTAGCCTTTACTCCTATCCTATTCTCACAAGCGTCTATTGCTCAGACAAAAGACGAGCATAACCTTATCGTGCAGGAAGCAGAGGCTAAAGTTCAGGCTGCCCAGGATGCTCTAGAAGAGGCAGAGTCTGCGTATGCAGAAGCTCTGGCACAAAAAGATTTGATTGCTTCTGAGGTAGACACTACTAAAACTATTTTAGATAATGCAAGACTAGATGCCGAACAAAAAGGGTTGGCGGTAGTAAGTGCAGAGAATGCTTTAATTGCAGCACAGAACGCATATAATACAACCCTAATTCCTGACCCAAGCTGGGAGAGACCTAATAAAGAACAGGTTGAAATCATTGATGTGCCGTATACAGTTCAGGTCCCCTACACAGAATTGGTTCCAAGAACAGAGTTAGTTCCAAGAACAATTTTAGTTCCGCACACAGAAACAGTCCAACGCATTGAATATATACCACACACAACATACACAACTTCTGGTGGAGTTACAGCAAATGTTTATAATAGAAGGGGCTACAACAACGCTCCACCAATTCCATCAGACACAGAAACTCCTGCATACTCAACAATAGTTCCACAAATTGATTTTCAGTGGGGTGGAGGGTATGTCCTACAAACTGGAAACAACTGGTACGGAGAAGACGTGCTTGTTAAGTTTACTGGAAATTTGATTGTGCCAGAAGACGGATACTACTATTTCTACACACCAGCAGATGATGGAACAAAGCTAAACATTGCAGGAATGGACCTTATTGACGACTGGTATGACAAGGGCGGTGGAGGTTCAACATCAGAGGCGGTATGGATTAGGGCAGGTATTCTGTATCCGTTCACACTATACTTTTATGAGAATGGTGGAGGAGCATCAGTGTCCTTCCAGTATAGAACAGACTCTACTGACTGGGCTGTAGTGCCTGACTCCTGGCTAGGAACACAGGTAGAAGAGACAACAACATACGAAGAAGTAATCACCTATGAAGAGGTAACAACTTTTACAGAAGAAACGGTATTTGATGAAGTCACAGTATTTGATGAAGTAACTTTATTTAAAGAAGAAACAAGATACAGGAAAGAAGAGATTATTACAATTGTTCCAGACATGGAGGCACAAGCACCATCCATTAAAGACCCAGAGCTACTACTTGAGGTAGGGGTTGCAGAAGAAAGATTCTCAACAAAACAAACAGAGTTTAACGCTGCCAATACTGTATATCAAGATGCACAAACAAAACACAACGTAGCTCTAGCATCTCAAACTCAAAATGCGGTTACAATAGATATAGCACAACAAAACGTGACTATAAGTGAACAGGCGGTTATTAATGCTCAACAGGAATTGGAAGCCATTCCACCTTTTAGAGAGCCAACACCTACGCCTGAAGAGACCACGGAACCTACTGAAGAGCCAACAACGCCTATCACCCCAGAGATACCAGAACCAGTCACGCCAACCCCCACCGAAACCCCAACAGTAAGCAACGTAGAAAATATCAATCCGCAAGAGTTGACCTCAGAGCAAGCACAAGAGCTTAAAGAAGAGGCAAACGAAATTCTTGCAACAGCAGAACAAGGCTCACCAGAATATGAACAGGCTCTTGATGCCCTATTCGTAGCAGCCCAAGCAGACGACATTGTAGTAGACGAAGCCCTAGCAGCCATTCCATTGCTAGGTAACGCTGCTGTAGCCCTTACGGATGCCGTGAACTTTATCGGTAACGTAGGTGCAGACATGTCACCACAAGTAAGAGAGAAATCAGAGAAGGTTGTTGTAACAGCAGTTGTTGCTGTTGGAGCAGCCGTGAACGCAGCAACAGGAGCAGCATTAACTGCAGCAGCACCATCAGCAGCAGCATCTGTATCAGCAGGTGGCTCAGGTGGAACATCAAGCATGAGGAGGAAAGACTAATGAAGAAATTTTTAAATGACCTACTTGGTCAAGCCTGGACACTACTTGGTATGTTTGTTGCATGGCTGGTCCTTGAGGGTTCAGCAAAAACAGTTGTAGGATACGCAATCATTGGAACAACAGTTGTTTGGATGATTACTTATCCACTAAGAAATTCAAAAGATAAGGAGGAAGATTAATATGGAAGATTACGGAGTAACTGGTGGAGTATCCACCGTGAAAAACGTTGTTTGGAGAATCCTTGCTGTCTTTGCAGCATCTGGACTAAGTGTTCTAGGTGCAGGTGCTGTTGTAGGCATTGACCTATTGTCTGCAGTATTCATGGCAGGTATTCTCGGTGTAGCCACAGTAGTTGAAAAGCTAGCACGAGCATTCCTTGAAGATGGTAAGCTAACTCTCAAAGAGATTAACGAAGCATTCTCTAAGGTAGACAAAAATTCAGAGCAGTAAATAGTTGACAAGCCCTCTCTAGTTAGTGTATAATTGGTATACAACCTAGAGAGGGTTTTTCACATGACGATTGAACGTAAAGATTTCTCGGATGAAGAAATCAAAGAAGCCGTAGAGTGGCTTCAAAAAGGAATTGAAAAGGGATGGGTATCAGATGGATTCTGCTACACTCACGATGGTGACCCATACATGACTGCCGAAGAAGAGCAGGACTGGGAAGAGGGCGGAGACCCTTGTAGCCCAGTTGTAAAATGGCTCATCTAAATACTTGACAAATAAAACTCAATAACGTATAATAGAATATGTACCGCTTAGTGCGTTAGAACATAAGCGTTACTTTGACCATTAGCTCAACGGCAGAGCAGAGAGCTGTTAACTCTAAGGTTCCTGGTTCGAATCCAGGATGGTCAGCGATGGAAGTGACTTTCCATTCGTGGACTACCGACGTGAAGAGGGTAGTGTAGGGGTCTACCCGATGGTAGAATCGGCATACCAAAGCCGTTAGTAGCCAGGACGGCTCGCAATGGTGCTAGTTCCTCTGAGGTGGTATAGTAAAGAGGCGGTGGTGGTAGTTTAGTCAACTATGCATCACAATGCGAATATAGTTTAATGGTAAAACTTCTGCCTTCCAAGCAGATTATGGGAGTTCGATTCTCCCTATTCGCTCGTTAGAGTTTACTACTCTATCAGGTTGTCGCCATCTACCTTAAGAAAAAGATGGAGGTGTCCAGGCATCGGAATCTGGAACAGGCGGAGGTATGTATCCGTTGGTTGTTGGTCAGCAATCGTAGCAAGTGACCCAGAGATAGAGTGGCTCGTAATCATTGCTATCTCACTTGGCTTCATAGCTCAGTTGGTTAGAGCACCACCCTGTCACGGTGGGGGTCGTGGGTTCAAGTCCCATTGGAGTCGCTCTGGATATAGTTCTGAACAATCTATATCAAGATATGTGTATCCGAAAATAACAATGTTCAAGCGGTAGTGTGAAAGCGTTCAGGCTCATGGACACTATGCCGAGCAAGAACTAGGATATACAGCCAGTAGCAGAAACAAAACTGCATGACTGGCATACGCCTTGTTAGCTCAGTGGTAGAGCAATCGCCTTGTAAGCGATAGGTCGTCAGTTCAATCCTGACACGAGGCTCTCGTTATATAATGTATAATGAAATCAAGGAGGTCATGCAAATGGCAAAAACACAATTACCTATTGATGGTAAATTAAACAAGCAGTTCAAGGTTACGTCTCCCTTTGGTTGGCGAAAAGACCCACTGAACCGTGCAGGTGGCGGAAAGCGTCACCACAATGGAGTAGACCTATGGGGTGGGGCAGAAACCATCTACATTGAAGCATTCCATGATGGCAAGGTCCTTCACGCTGGTCCATCCAAGCGTAAGAAGGCAGACGGTAGCGTAGGTGGCTTTGGTTACCACGTCGTTATCCAGCACAAGATTAATGGCAAGTTCTACACCTCATGCTATGCTCACATGAAGCAGGGTAGCATTAAGGTTAAGGCTGGTCAGAAGGTCACTGCTGGAACCGTTCTAGGTGTAATGGGAACTACTGGTGACTCAACTGGTAAGCACCTACACTGGGAAATCTGGCAGGGCAAGACACACGGCTGGTCAAACAATGGTAAGGGATTCGTCTCACCACTTGACTTTGCTGAGGGTCTAATCAAGTCAGAGGCAGCTGCTGCTCTAGCACACGTTGAGACACCAGAGGACGCTCCTGTAGCTCCTGTGGCAACTCACGGGGCTAAGAAGCCTGTCGTTGCTGCAGCAAAGCCTGTGGCAAAGCCTGTAGCACCAGCAAAGCCTGTTGCTTCAAAGACTGCACCAAAAGCAGAATAAATAATATTTGTGTCGTGGTAATCATGCTATTATGGTTACCACGCACATTTTTATTAAGGAGATAAGATGGCAACATACGAATACAAATGTCCAGAATGTGAAACTAACCTAACAGTTAGTCGTAGCATCTCAGACCCTGACCCTGGATATGAATGTGAGACTTGCAAAATACCTCTGAAGAAGGTATACTTAATTGGTAACCCTGTTTTCAAGGGTAGCGGATTCTATTCAAAGGATAAGTAATGGTAGAGACAATCGAATGGACCATCAAAGCAACAGACCGATGCGATGGACCTAAGTGTTCAGCACAAGCCTATGTTCACGTTAAGGGTGTATCTGGAGAACTATTTTTCTGTGGACACCACTACAAGTCTGCACAGGGAGAAAAACTAGATGCCTTTGCTTTTGAGGTCATTGATGAGCGAGACCGCCTGATTGAGAATCGTCTCGTCGGTAGCGAAAACTAAAGTAGTATAATTATCTTATGGAATACATTCTTGGCTCAGTCTTAACACTGGCAATCTTGGTATTGTCAAGAAAGATGTTTAAGGTTGACGAAGTTATTAAGCCTGTTAAGGTTAATATACATTTTAAGCAGAGTAGAAAGTATGAGCTAATCAAAGATATCTTGCCATACATTCCGCTAGAACCAACGCCAATTGTAAGCCAGGCAACAAAGCACTACGACAGCAGGTCCACCAAGATTTTGTTTATTGACGATAAGGCATACTGGATTGACAATGGTGTGCTGTGTCAGGCAGAGATGCAAGACGGAAATGTTGACATGGAAACTAAAAAAACAGTTGACACAATCACTATGAATGATGTAGAATTAAAGAAGATGATATTCGTAGTTGAAAAACTAACAGAAGGAAAAAGAAATGAAAGTGGCAATTCAGGGAACCAAGGGCTTTAATGACTATGCAGTATTTCTGCGTGGCATTGGAGTAGCCCTTCGCAACATGGATAGGGATAATGATACGGAGTTTGTTGTATTCTCAGCAGGTCCAGGTCAGATAAATTCCTTTGCTATGGAATTTCTAAACATCAATGAGCGTAGCCTAAAGGCATACGGCATTAAGACTAAGTTTGTTAGAGTTCCTCCCAAGTGGCTAGAAGAGCACATTCACAGTATTGATTATGTTCTTTACTTTAGTAAGCCAAAAGAATCTCTATCTCCAATCGTAGACTTGGCAGATGCCAAGGGTATTGATGTTGGAGTATACAGATACTAATGCTTAGTAACAGGGAGAAAGCTTTTCTCTCCGTTGCCAGATATCTTGCCAGCAAGTCTGATGCAAGACAAAAGCACGGAGCGATAGTTGTCAAGGGTGGCAGTGTCCTAGGTACAGGTTACAATAAGGACAGGAATCATCCTGACAATGTTTCACCAGAGCACATTAAAACTCATTGTTCAGTTCATGCTGAGGTTGAGGCTATCCGAGATGCAGGATGGAATGTAAAGGGTGCTGTCCTTTACGTCGCCAGAGTAAACCGCTTTGGCGAAGACCGATACAGCAAGCCTTGTGACCGCTGTACAGTAGTCATTGAGGAGACACAAATCAAAAAAGTAATATACACAGGAAGTGAGAATGATTATGCTAATTAATTCTCTAGAAACCGTAGAGAAGATTGTAGATAACAATGACTCTCTATCTTGGGATGGCTGGACTGTTATCGAAGTCAAGCAATCTCCAACAGCATGGATGTCCCCAGAGGGTGCTTACCAGAATGGCAAGTGGGTCCTTCGCAAGCGTTACGAGTGGGACAACGGCTGGAATATCCCTAAAAAGTTTGTGAGTGAAAATGAGCAGCAGGGATGATTGGAAAAGGGATGCAGCCTGTCTCGGCTGGGATACTGACCTATTCTTCGACAAGTACGAAGAAGACGAGCAACTAAGACCAGCAATAGATGAGTTCTGTGGAGACTGTCCAGTTAGGAAGATGTGTTTCGCTGTGGGTATTTCACAAAAAGAAACTGGTATCTGGGGTGGTGTCTATCTTGACAGAGGTAAAATCTCTAGAGAGTTTAACAGGCATCGCACAAAAGAGGACTGGGCTGACACCTGGCAAAGTCTAACAATTGATAAGGATTAAAAATGACTGAAACAATTATTGTAGCAACGGCTATCTCGTTACTAACAATTCTATCTCTGTATCTTGCAGTGACTAATTTGCGTCTTCGTAAACAGAGGATGCAGATTTCTGCAGACTTCCTTCAGGCTGCCTTTGACAAAGAGCTTCTTTCACAGGAGTTGTCTAAGGCGGTAATGGAGATTGAGCAGAGAGAGATTGAGAACACTGATGGTTTTGTCAAGTTCTTGTCCGAATCAAGAGAGTATGCATTCAAGTACATTGAAGATACTCAAGCAAAGATTGTGGAATTTCAGAAGGCAGTTGAGCCAAGGTTTGAATACTTTCACTCCTACGGTCAAGTGCTAGGCGAGAATCCACATACACAAATAGTAGAAGATATCTATCAGGAGTATCTGAAACTAAAAACTATTATTCCTGATGAACAAGGAGAAAAAGATGAACGCAACAATTAAGGCACTACTAGCATCGTATGGACGCTCAGTCCTATCGGCTGCAGCTGCACTTTACCTCGCAGGAGTAACTGACCCACTAGACCTTCTATGGTCTCTCGTGGCTGCTGTGCTACCTGTAGGTATTCGCTACATCAATCCAAAGGACAAGGCTTTCGGCGTTGTTCCAAAGGAAGCTGAAATTGTGGAGGCACTTGCAAAAGCAACTCCACAGAAGGCTCCAGTCAAGAAGGCTCCTGCAAAGAAGCCAACTACAACTACTAAGAAGTAGTATAATTAAATAGTTCAAGGTTTTCCGCATGGACGCTACCTTGGGAAAACATCCTGGGCATGATGTCAAACTGCCCAACCATCAATTATGTGATAGAATAGAGACATGGAACAATTAATCGCACAACTAAGAATGCTATTGGCAGACAATATTGCCCTAAAGTTTAAAGCACACGGATACCACTGGAACGTGGAGTCAGACGACTTCCAGCAATTCCACGAGTTCTTCGGAGATATCTACGAAAACTATGACGGTGCTACAGATACATACGCAGAGTGGCTTCGTATCCTCAAAGTTTATGCACCATACAGACTAACAGATTTCTTTGATATGTCTGGTGTAGAAGAGCCAACCATCGTTGGAGACCCACAGCCAATGCTTGCTGACCTATACATGTCAATTGAAAAGCACATCGCTGACCTAGTGGTTGCTGGAGAGTTGGCAAATGCAAACAAGGAGTTTGGTCTAGCCAACTTCTTTGCAGACCGTCAGACAGCCTCACAGAAGTTCTGCTGGCAGATTCGTGCAAGCATGGAAACAGAGGAGATGGACTAATGCCATATTCAGTAGGAGAAAAAGGTTCTTATGGATGCTCAGGCTATCCAGTAGTTAAAGAGGGTGGCGAAGTCATGGGCTGCCACGATAGCGTTGAGTCAGCGAATAGCCAGGTTCAGGCATTGTATGCAAGCGAGGCAGAGAAAGTTGACGGAGGAATTCTTCCAACACAAACTAATCAAACAAGCAACTCTACTGGTGTAGGCATTAAGCGACCAGAGCAGGGTAGACGAGGTGGCGTTCTTCAGAGCGGTATCCGAGCACAGGCAGTAAAGAAGCCAAAGAATACCCGTAGAGGAAGGTCTCCGTATCCAGCAGACAGCACAGGAGCAACAGTTGTTTCTGATTCTGGCACATCCGTATCATCTAAGTTTTGGGAACCTGAAATCAATAATGATTTAGTTAAAGCACAAGGTCCTTGTTGGGATGGCTACGTTCAGCGTGGCATGAAGCCAGGAGATGGTGGTCGCATGGTTCCAAACTGTGTGCCATTATCAAAAGCTGACGCACAAATTGTTGAGGGTGACTTTGTTATTGCAATTCATCCAGAGGGTGGTGCATTTATTGGACAGGTTGAGCACGTTATGCTTGAGGGCGGAACTTATGGAGAGCCTGGAAATCCGTATGCAGTAGAGTCAACTCCAGAAAATCCAGCTGTGGCAATTAGAATTCTAGAGGAAGACGACGGAACATACTACTACACACCATATTCGGTAGGTGCATTGATGTCACAAATTTCAAGAGTTCCTATGCCAAACATTAGCATGGAGGACTATGAAGACAAGAGTGCTATTGGTAAGGCTGAGGGTTACTCGCCACCTGCTGGTGCTCGCTCTGCTGCTCGTAGAGCAATTAAGTTTAAAGAAGATGGTAAGGCAAATGGTGCTGGAACTGCTGTTGGTTGGACCAGAGCAGGGCAGCTAGCCAGAGGAGAAACTCTATCCCTTAGCACTGTTAAGCGTATGTACTCATACTTCTCACGTCACGAGGTAGACAAGAAGGGTAAGGACTGGGGCAACCAGTCTAACCCATCTAACGGATACATCATGTGGCTTGCATGGGGTGGCGATGCTGGATATTCTTGGTCCAGAGGTATCGTTGAACGAGAAAAGAAAAACAAGTTCTGGGCTGGTTCAGCCTTCGGTAAATAATAGGAGAAAACAATGAAAGAACTAATTCACTTTAGTGCTACTTGGTGTCAGCCATGTAAGCAAATGCAGCCAGTCCTAGACAAGTTCTTGGCTGACAATCCAGAGATTACTTATACTAAGTATGATGCTGATGAAAACGTATCTACATTCCAGGAATACGGAATCACTGGCGTTCCTGCTTTTGTGGTAAAGGTTGAGGGTAATGAAGATGTGTTCCACAAGGGCATTGCTACACAAGATAAATTAGAATCTCTGTTTGCCTAATGGATTTCGTATACATCTGTAAGGATGGAGACAATGAAGAGCTAAGGTATTCGATTAGGTCTGTGTCTGCTTCATTTCCAAACAATAATATTTGGGTAATCGGTGGCAAGCCTTCGTGGTATTCTGGCAAGTATGTAGCCATTCCACAAACAGGAACTAAGCAAGACAATGCTAGGAATAACCTGAAGGCAGCAATCCTACACCCAGCCATATCAGATAACTTTGTTTTGATGAATGACGACTTCTTCATTACGATGAACATAGACTATTTAGATAACATTCACGGTGGCTCACTCATTAACCTGATTAACTTTAAGAAAGAAACTAGGGCTAGTTTAGGGTACGTTAATCTACTAGAAGCCACCTACGAGGCTCTGGTGGCTGCTGGGATAGAGAATCCACTCAACTATGAGATGCATACACCAATGATGATGAACAAAAACAAACTATCTAGTGTTATTGATGCATATCCATTGTGGCGTTCTGCATACGGAAACGTTCACGATATTGGTGGAAGAGAGATGAGAGATGTTAAGGTGCATGGAGAACTTGGCAATGGTGTCCCAGTTCCATTCATGTCTACTGAAGACGACTCATTCCATTTTGTAGAGCCTGTGCTCCGCAGAATGTTTCCAACTCCATCAAAATATGAGCTTGACAACTAGCACGATGTAAGGTAAAATATAACTATGACAAAACCAGACTGGGCAGAGAGACTGCAGAGAACATTCAAACGCAAATATGACCTAGGCTACGCAGAGGGTCACCTTGTAGGCTGGAACGAAGGCTTTGAGGTTGGCTCTAAGAAAGCCATCAAAGAGGCTAAGAAAGTATTCGTAAAGCGTATTGAAAAAGAAATCAGCGATGTATCTTCTATGGTAGACGTTGAGTTCTTGGATGGTCTGCACCGAGCCATTGAGCTAATCAAAAAGGAAAAATAATGTATGTAAATAAATGGGTACTAATCCTATTGCTAATCAATTCGGTTGTTCTTGCTGTTAGAAGTTTTGGAGGGTTCTAATGCACACCGAAGAGTTAATGGAAGTTGTGTTCGGACTTGAGCACATGATTGCTGAGTTCTTTTGGAATATCGTATTTGCCCTAGGCGTATACGCATTCTCAAAGGCAAGGGCATTGAGAAAAATTCACAAGTATGTGGACGACAAGCACGGTGTAACACACCAGAAAGAGGAATACTAAATGGCACTAAGACCACTAGAAGACAAGGTTCTTCTAAAGATTGACGGAGACAAGTCTGAAAAGACTACTGCCTCTGGACTTGTTATTGCAAGTCTAAAAGAAGACAAGCCAACAGAAGGCGTTGTCGTTGCACACGGTCCAGGAATTGTCCTGCAGGACGGCTCACGAGTAGAGCCAGACTTCAAGGTAGGAGACAAGGTTATCTATGCTAAGTTTGCTGGGACCGAGATTAATCACAATGGCGAAGACTTCCTGCTAGTAACTCTTCGTGACATTCAGGCGGTAGTGGAGGACTAATGGACGCAGAGAAGTTTACACAGTTGATGAAGATTCAGGCAGAGGCTAGAACTCTTGACAATCACTATGTAGTTTCAGATGGATTGATTGAAGACTACAAGCGACAAGCACGAGCAAGTGAGCGTGAGCACATCATTGAATATCTAAAGAGTCTTTTAACTACCACAACCAACCTCTACGGGGCTATTGTGTTGCTGGAAGGAAACTATGACAAAGATTAATGTATTAGACAAGGGGTATGTTCGACTTGTAGATACCCTGGGAAATGACCTCTCTGTCGTAAATGCTGCACGAGTGTCATACGATAAAGAGGTAGAAGAGTTCGGACCCAAAGATGAAAAACTTATTAAGTTCCTTATCCGTGAAGGACATACTAGTCCTTTCCGCCATGCAGCACTCACCTTTGAGGTCTATGCACCTCTATTTGTTGCAAGACAATGGTGGAAGTATGCAGTAGGCTCAACGCACGTTGACGACCAGAATGGCTGGAATGAAAGTTCACGTCGCTACATTACCGAAGATGAAGAGTTCTACGTTCCTAGTGCTTCCTCGTGGCGTTCTAAGCCAGAGAATAGCAAGCAGGGTAGCGGAGAGCCAATTCACTTTAGCCTTGGTTACCACTACACTAACAAGCTTAAAGAGTTTGTTGAGCTTGGAACTAGCCTATACCACGAAGCAATGGATGATGGCGTAGCACCAGAGATTGCTCGTCTATTCCTACCTGCCTATGGTATGTATGTTCGCTGGCGTTGGACCGTATCCCTACAGGGCGTACTAACCTTCCTTGACCAGAGACTAGAGCACGACGCTCAGAAGGAAATTCAGGACTATGCCTTTGCTGTAAAGGATTTGGCACACCAGGCTTTCCCAGAAACATTTAAGGCGTTGGTTGAGTAATGTCTGGAATGTCTTCAACAGAGGGTAAGATTGAAACCCTAGTATGGATTATCAAGAACAATATTGAAACTATTCTTGATGTTGGTGCTGGCTCTGGAACATACCACAACCTGCTACACAGCAACGGTGTTCGACCAAAGAAGTTCGATGCCATTGAGGTCTGGAAGCCTTACATTGAACAGTACAGCCTACAGAGTAGATACGACAGAGTATTCCAAGAAGATGCTAGGAAGCATAATGATTTTAATTATGACCTAGTAATCCTTGGTGATGTTCTGGAACACATGACTAAGGAAGATGCTGTTGCCCTTTGGAGCAAGGTATCTGGCAAAGCAAAACATGCAATCATTTCTATTCCTATTATTCATTATCCACAGGGACACATAGACGGTAATCCGTATGAAGAGCATGTGAAGGAAGACTGGACCGTAGAAGAGGTTCTGGAGACCTTTGAGGGCATTGTAGACCACGAAGCATTCCCAACAGTTGGAGTATTCTACGCAACTTTTAGGGTATAATAGTAGCATGGAAAATACAACATACGATTTCAAGACTGGTCTTTACGAGACCACCAAGACTGACGAACAACCAGTAGAGCCGTTAGTCATTGCAGAGGTATCAAATAGTGATAAGGTAAACAACACTATTAATGATAAGAAGCTCTCAATGTACGAACAGCAAGAACTAAAACGTGCTCCTAAGATTCAGATTGACCAGAAGGTTATTCTGTGGACTTGGATTGTTGGAATCGTAGTAGCATTCGCTGCCTCCGCTTTGGTGTCGTTCAATGGCATCACTGCGGTTGCAGAGTTTGTTGGTTTGGCACAGGGGTGGATGGGAGGACTGTTCTTCTTCTTCATTGAGTTAATGTACCTCCTCTTCCTGATTGCCTACCTAGTTCTTGCATCTCGTGTAGACGAGTCTGGAAAACCAGAGAAAACTAGCGGTGCATTCTGGGGCATGTTTGCCTTTGGTGCAATCGCAATCTTAGCAAATGGATTCCACACATTGGATTTCTGGAAGTATGAATGGACTGAGCCTCGTATGTGGGCAGGTATGATTCTGAGCATCTCTGCACCAATAGCAATTATTAGTGCATCGAAAATGGCATCACGAGTAGTGTTTGCTAAGGCTATTAAGATTTAAGGAAAACATGGACTTTTGTTTGTTCATTTTAGGTAATGGAAGACGTGGCTACTTGGAACGCACCATTGCATCCTGGGAAGCCAATCTAATTCAAGAACCAAAGTATAAGATTATCTTTGACGACTCTGGGGACCGCAGGTATTTGAAGTGGCTTGATGATAAGTATGGAGACAGATTTAAGATTATTCCAATTGGCAATAGAGCCATGGGACAGAACCAAGCAATAAGATTCATCTTCGATTATATAAGCAAGCTTGATGTAGATTATGTGGTTGAGATTGAAGAAGACTGGATGCTCAATAGACCACTAGACGTTAATGAAATAATTAGTGTTCTAGAAGATAACCAGCACATAGTCCAAATGCGAATTCCAAGGGTAGTTTGGTATGCCCCATATCACGTTTTAGATATCAATGCTGGTAGTCTTCTACAGCACCACCTAAACATTCCAGGAACAGTTAGTAAGAAGTCTGATAGGTGGTACGAATGGCGTGGAGAGTTTTACTTTTGGTCCCACAACCCATCGGTATTTAGAAAGTCTATTTGTACTGCTATGTATAATAACGGAAACGCAAAAGACCACGAGTATATGTTCGGGAAAGAACTTCTGTCCAATCCTGAAGCAACTGTGGGCTTCTGGGCTACCAATCCATACGATGCATATATAACCCACATTGGAATTCGTGACGAAAACCTTTTATCCAAAATGCCTAATCTGGTATAATTAAGTAAACACAGGAGAATAAAAAGTGAAAATTGCAGTTGTAATTCCTTGGCGAGAACAGCCAAGCAGAGTCAGAGCATTTGAGGCAGTAGTAGATTGGTACAAGACCAACCTGCCAGAAGCAACAATCTATACCGCAGACAGACCAGGACCAGTCTGGAACATGTCTGGGTCACGCAATGATGGCGTTAAGATGGCAGAGGCAGACGGATGTGACGTTATCGTAATGTCAGATGCTGATACAATCCCACAGATTGAGCCACTCTATCAGGCTATTAATTCGGCTTACAAAGACAACATGATTCACAACAGCTACTCTCAGTATCGTATGCTTGGAGACCTTGGAACAGAACAGTTCTTTGATGGCGTTCCACTTATCAAATGCTCCAACAAAACTTATGAAACAGCCTGTTCTGGTATTCACGTCTTCACACCAAAAGCTTGGTGGGACCTAGGCGGTAACGACGAAAAGTTTAAAGAGTGGGGATACGAAGACACAGCCTTTGACTATGTTCATAACCTTGTTCACGGTGTTCCAATTATAAAGCATAAGGGCATTGCCTTTAGCCTAGGGCATGAGCCACAAAGACGAGAGGGAGAACACTACAACAGAAACAGAGACCTCTACGAAGAGTATAAGAGAATTACTTCTGTTACTGATATTGTAAAGTTTGTGCAAGGCTCTGAGTACGTTTACACCGAAAGGTGGAAGAAGATGAACATTCTTTTCTATGTAGAGCATTATCCACCAATGATGAACGCTGGAGGAGAACTAACCGCACATCAGGTTGCCCGTGACCTGTTGCGAAGAGGACATGATGTTGTTGTGTTCTGCAAAAATCCTACAGTAGAGGAACTGGAAGGCGTTAGGCTCTTGCCAATACAGCAAGCAGCAAAGTCAGCAGCACAGGCAGACATAATTGTTACCCAGTTTGAGACAACTAGGGATGCAATCGCTCTTGCAAGAAACTACAAGAAGCCTCTTGTTCACCTTATTCACAATGACGCTGCCGTAAAGCGGTACAACCTAGTTAGGAACAACGCAGCTTTGGTGGTATCAAACTCTAAGTGGGTAAGGAATACAATTCCAAAGAGCGTTGACTCCATCATCCTGTATCCTCCAACACACAAAGAGGATTATCAGGTAAAGGCAAACAACCGTGAGTTTATAACTCTAGTTAATCTGATAGAGTTAAAGGGAGCCAGCATCTTTTGGCAGTTGGCTAGGATTCTACCAGACAAGAAATTCTTGGCGGTAGAGGGTGGATACGGAACTCAAGTTATTCCAGAAAACATTCCTTCAAATGTAACCATTGTAAAGAACACTGGAGACATGTCGGAAGTCTATTCAAAGACAAAGATTGTTCTGATGCCATCGTCATACGAATCTTGGGGAAGAGTTGCCATTGAGGCAGCTTGCTCTGGAATACCAACAATTGCTTCTCCAACTCCTGGGCTAAAAGAGTCTTTGGATTATAGTGGTGTCTTTGTAAACAATCGTGAAGACATTGCAGATTGGGTAGAGGCTATTAGGATGCTTGATGATGAAAAGGAATACAAGAAGTATTCTTCCCTTGCCAAGAAGAGGGTCTCAGAGATTGACTTCAACGGAGGCTTCGATGTCCTAGAGAATAGGCTTCTAAGAATTCTGAATCACTCGTCTGCTAGGCGTTCGTAAGCCCAACCTAGCACGTTGGCAGCAACTTCATCGTTAGCCTGTTCCTTCTCAGAAATGAGTTCTCTTAGTTTTGTAAAGAACCTGATTCGTTCTGCCATTTCTGTGAGGGTGAGAAGTTCGACAACGTTGTCTTCAGTCTCAGCAAGGATTTCATCAATTGCATCTTGGATTTCTTCAATTGTTTCCATACAACAATTATACTACTATTTCGCTATTGATTGATAGCAGATTCTATGGTATAATTTAGTATGGCAAAAAAGACCGCATCCGTCCGTAACAGCAACCGCCAGAATGGCAAGGCTTCTAAGAAGTCTCCAAAGGTGTTTGACCCTGTTAAGCGACGCTTAGTTAATAAATAAGGAATGATTATGAGCCGTCAACTACGACGTGACAATGAACGTATCCTCAATACCGTAAAGAAGAAGGCGGTAAAGGATATGGCTACCTGGCTTGAAACACTCAAGCACGAAACAACACCAAACGAAATCCTAGCATTCAAGGCTGGCTATCTTGCTGGTCTTAATCGTGGTCAGAACAACAAGGAGTAACATGGAGCTAATACTATTTCTTGTGTTGCTAATTCCAGTTTCGCTATTGGCATGGCTTACAGATACAAAAAAGCACAACCCATTTGAAGACCTAGACGATGACGATTTTTAATTTCATTGCTGGTTTTGTTTTGGTATTTCTGGTTGGACTATGGTACATAAAGTATGGAGATGATGATGCCTTATGAAAAACTCCGATTTTGATTTAGATTTAAAGTTTGGCAAGGAAGGCGAGAACACCGTTGCCAACCTCCTGTCCATTGAGACTGTTGAGGTAAAGAGAGATGCTCGCTGGAAAGAGACTGGCAATCTCTACATTGAAACTGAGTGCTGGTACAATGCCTCACAGTCCTGGGAACCATCTGGTCTTAGCGTATCTAAGGCTACGCACTACGCCTTCGTTCTTGAGGGTATGGTTGTAATCGTTCCCACAGAAGACCTGAAGACTATTACATATGCCAACGGTAGACCAATCGAATGCAAGATTGAACCAAATCCATCAAAGGGATACCTAATCAAGTTATCCCATATTGTAAACCACCAACTCGGTATGGTATAATTATATAAACGTAAGGAATAAAATGAAGATTGCAGTTTACACAATCGCAAAGAATGAAGAGCAGTTTGTAGAACGCTGGTACAACACCGCAAAGGCAGCAGACTACCTACTGATTGCAGACACAGGTTCCACAGATGGAACTGTAGAGAAAGCCAGAGAGCTTGGTATTAACGTTATTAATATTAGTATCAATCCATGGAGATTTGACGATGCTCGTAATGCTGCACTGGCTGCACTCCCAGACGACATTGACTACTGTGTGTCCCTAGACCTAGATGAAATGCTTATGCCTGTAGACACATGGCGTGACGACATTGAGGGGCATGACGAACTAAAACTACGCTATCGTAATGTCCACTCATGGCTAGATGTGAACCAGACCAAGCCAGGCATTGTAGCCTACGCAGAGAAGATTCACAAGCGTCATGGTGTTCGCTGGGAGAACATGGTACACGAACTACCTATGCCAAGCAGGAGAACAGAACTGACCTATGGCAAGCTTGACAAACTTATTATCAAACACCACCCAGACGATTCAAAGTCACGGTCGTTCTATGAAGACCTTATCGAAGACATGTATAAAGAGAACCCAAATGATGAGCGTTCAATCGCATACATGATGGAACTAGAGATGAGCCGTAAAAACTTTGAGGCTGCAATTCCGCTGGTAATGAAGTACTTTGATTATATTGATAACAATACTGAGAGCCTAGCAGAACACTGGAGAACCGTATCTATCTGCTACAAGGGTACAGAGAAAGAACTTGAGTGTCTTCTAAAGGGCTATGAGATTATGCCAAAGAGGCGTGAAATCCTAGTGTCTATCGCTGCCTACTACTTTACTAACAAGATGTATCAGGAAGCCGCAGAATGGGCTGAGAAGGCTTTGGAGATTACAGAGCGACCAATGACATGGCTGTTTGGTGAATACGCTTGGGGCAAGCTTCCAGAGAACATTCTTAATATCTCTAAGCATAACCTAGAAAACCCAGACGACATCCTTGACTTCAATGTTGATGATATTATCTACGCTGTGGCTCTGGTAACGCTAAATGACTAAGGTATTTGGATGGTGTCTAACTGGTCACCACAAGGAGTGTATCGCAACTACTCCGTCAGATATGCTTCAATGCCCATGCTCGTGTCATAAAACTGAGGATACTGCTCCTGGCACTCCTGACAGTAATGAGTAGGCTCAAATAGTTCTACGGTACATCCTGCTAGGATAATCTCTCCACGGTCAGCCTTATCCATAAGTTCTGGTGTAGGGAATCCGTAGACGTATTTCTTCATTATATTATTACAGTTAGGGCAGTTCATGTTTTCCTCCAAAAGTACAAGTATACCACATAAAGTCGGGCGTAAAATTCGGCGGTAAATAAGAGGAACAAACGCTTGACAAGCAAGCGAACATCCACTATAATAGATATACAAGGTCCATTAAACAGAAAGAAATGTATGCAAACCTTCCTACCTTACAAAGACTTCGACAAGTCTGCACAAGCCCTAGACTCTAAGCGACTTAACAAGCAGATTCTAGAGTGCTACCAGATTCTTAAGGTGCTATCTAACAAAGACCCACACGCAGGATGGCGTAACCACCCAGCAGTAAAGATGTGGCGTGGCTTTGAGCACTTTCTTCTTGACTACACTATGACCATGGTTAAAGAGGCAGACAAGCGTGGTATTAAGACTGACAAGAATGTTGCCAATCTTATGGACCTAATTAACACCTACGGTATTGACTGGGGCTTTGAGGTTCCAGAGTGGTACACTAATGACCTAACCATGAAGCGTCTAACTACCACACACAAAGCAAACCTATACAAGAAAGACCCAATCTATTACTTTGAGTTTTACGAAGCGGTAGCACAGAGCAATCCATGTTGCCCTAATCGTAAAGAACCATGCAAGTATTACTGGGTAGCACACGAGGAAG
>JACCDM011422214.1_pt1 | contig 26188 bp, 47 predicted proteins | sample 7445851 | NCBI WGS metagenome assembly JACCDM01 (sample SAMN15323438, study PRJNA562643) | freshwater metagenome | isolation source: river surface water | place: USA:Blue River Watershed | collected 2017-08-16
CCAAACATCAAATGTTGTAAATTGTGTTTTGTTTCAGGAAACGCTTTAACATACTGTACTGCAATATATGCCAATGTAATACGTTCAAGTAATTTAAACCGATACTCAGGATAAACCCTTGCAAAATAAAGAGCATCACGAGGGTCTGTGATAATATTAAATATTTGTTCGTTAGTAAGTTTCCGTAATACAATTACTCGGTCAGTAGTAATATGTGATATATGTGTTTCACCACTATCATTATCATCAACATCAACCAAATACATATTATCATATCTTGATGATATACCTGTAACACGATTCAGGTCTGTATATACAATAATACTTTCATCCAAACTTGATAAATTAACCAGACCTAAAGTGAATTTAGCACTTGAATTATCTGTTAATTCTAAATAGTTATCATCTGTTGCAGCAATATAGCCTTGCATGATACTGTACTCATAAACTGTGTGTATGACATATCATAACACACTAATTGACATTATGATACACCACTTTGTTATTCGTATGTAAGTGTGGACAAATGTTGTTTAACTTTTTCTTTATGTTGGTATATCAGGTCAATATCTAACTTAGACATTTCTAATAATACACGTTTAAACACTTGTTTGGCAAATACTTTGTCTCGACTATTATATTCATAGTCATAAATGTTAATACCGCCCATTTTATCTACATTTGTTTTGAACAAAAAACTATCATTCAGAAAATTACAAATAGCGTCAATACTGCTAGTAATTAAACCAATGACTTGATTTTTTGATAGGTTCAGTTCCTTACGAAAATAATTAATTATAAAATACTGAATTGCAATGGTGCGGATTTCACGCTCAAACCCTTGACATGTAGTAGGTTCATCATATTCTTGTCCTAGTAGCTCTACAGTTGTATAGCTAAATGAAATAAATCCATCATCTAAACGGTTTATCACATCTGACATACTAAATTCAATGCAATGACTAAATTCATGGATAGCATAGTCAGCAGTAAATTTACGTTTTGAGCTAAGACCGTAGAAAAATGATGGTAATTTTCCTTCAAAATATTCACTTGAATTAGCAATGTTACTTTCAATAACACCATCGTTTAAACATAACAAATCTTGTATGGGTCTTAAACAAGAATGTAATTCATCTAAACTATCAAATTCAAGTGAGTTTTTCATTTTGATACACGCCTATTTTGCGGAATTTAAGCCATAACGATAAACATGATTTTTACCAAACACATACCCATGACCTACTAACTTTATCATAGGTTCATTGGCTTTAGTTAACGTGAAATTACGATAGCCACCTGAATCATATATATTCAGTATATTACCATTGCTAAATTTTACAGTAGTCATATGTCACCTTTGTTTATGCCTTGAAGTATATCATAGCACAATGTTTTTGTCAAACTGATATTTAAATTTAAGGATATATTCACCGTCATCACCATCATATTTGATAGTAGGGTTAATAATACTATTACTAATACCTAATTGTGAAGCGGCATTATTAAATATAATAATAAAGTCTTGTTCAGCCATATTACCATGTTTAAATTCAATAGAAATACGAACCTCAATAATATCTTTTGTTAATGTATCCTCTAAAACTACCGCTTTTCGTAAGTGTTCAGGAATAATTTTAAATAATAGTTCAAAAGTTTCATTATTTTTTTTCTTACGTGCATCTGCTCGTAGTAAGTGTAATTCTTTTTGTAATGACATGATTTTTTTACTCTAATAAAAAAGAAATAGCCCTATCACTTGGTAAATGATAGGGCCTCCAAACTAACTAAGGGTAAATAGCTAGTTTATTCGGTTGTAGCTGCTGTAATTGTGTCGGTATTGTCAGTAGTAGGAGCAACGGCATCAATTGTAGGTGCTACAGTGGCAACTTCATCAACTTTTTTGCCGTTCAATTCAAACTTGATACGCATTAAGAATGCACCAACATCTTCGCTATCAGTTTTGTGAGTACGGTCTAAACGCAACGACAACATTGTAGCTTTGTCGCTAACACCTAAAGCTTCTAACACTTTTGGCATCACGTTTGTTTTAATCGACTCAATGTTAAAGTCTTTCATCATGGCGTATAATGCAGTACCATTAACGATGCTAACATCACAACGGAAAGCTGTTTGCTCTTTGTTGTATGCAGAATCAGTTTGTGACGCTTCGACCAATTTTTCGCCTAAGAAGTCAACCATTGGTTGAATTGCGGCATCATGGCTTTTTGCTAATACTTTTTGTGCGTTAGCTAAAATGGCGTTTAGGATTGAAATTGTCATGGTTCGTTCTCCGAGTGGTTTAAGTTAACAAGTTTGCTTTGCTGCTTGTATGGTGCTATTCTACTAAACTTATACTTGCTTGTAAACATCTTAAATGTAATCAAATGTAACTTTAACTAACATTTAAGCTATTCAAAATAGTATTGACTACACTATCTAAAATAGCCTTTATTACACTAAAATCTAGTTTATAATCAACTGCCATTAATTTTACAGTTTCACGAATATCTTTAGAGTCATTTAGCTTCATTTCACTAATGACAAATGAAATATAGTGTTCATTTATCTCATTATAATCTGTAACTCGTCGAATACAACCTGATAAACCCTTACTATCACAATATTTTTGTGCTAACTCATCTGTATCAAATTTATAGTCCCCGACCATAATATAAGTAAACTTTTTAAAGTTATCCTTAAAAAACTTATCATAGTCGTTATGTTGAATGTGCATTTTATTCTCCAATGGAAAAGCCGCATTATGCGGCCTTTGTAGGTTAGTGGAAATATTCTTTTATATCTTTGTCTTGATACACTACTCGTGAAGTATAGTTACGACCAACAACAACACCTAACTTATTATCTAAAACAAATTGTTTAAATAAATTCATCAAGTATTTGTATTCACGCTTTGCCGCTAACTTAACAGTGTGTGCTGTTAGACGTTTAGCGTTTTTGTTTGCATACTTAAAGTCCTGTAACGTGTGTGCATAGTTAGTAGAGTCATAAACACAACCATACGCAAGGTAATCCTCTAATAAAGAATCTTCTCTTTCTATTGATTCAAAATACATCTGAATACCATTATGATAGCCTGTGCTAATCACAATTCTATGAAAGAATAAGCTTTCTACTATTTCACAATTACGCTGTAACGACTCCATTGCATCCTTTGTTTGCTCAAACACGTCATCCACAAAGCAACCATCTTCTTCATAATCTAATTCGATGGCAACATTAGCTAAAACATCATTGCCTGTATAGAAGTTTGGTGAACCCATGATAGTATCCTCGTTTAGTATGTGAGTAGTATATCATAGCTAAATGTTTTGTGTGTAACGGTTTGTAAAGGGCCTGCTATATAACAAGCCCTTTTACCTATTAAGTATTGCTACTAATGGCAACCATATTATCATACGGGAATGTACCCCATGTAGCTCGATTTAACGCATCTACACGAGCCTTCAAGTCAGCATATAAGTTAGGATTTTCTGCCAATACTAACGTAAAAATATCTGATAAGGGACTACCAAAATGCTTTTTAATATTAGCTTCTAATACAAAAAGTGGTGATTTATTATTAACCCCATAACCTGAACAAAATAAACGATAATCTAAATTAGATACGATTAACTGTAGGTTATAGTAACCTTTACCACCTAGACCCCGTAGATACGATGGTTTTGTTACAGGCGTAAAACTTTTAGCTAATTGACTATTCGACCGTGTTAGCAACAGATACAACAAGTGTACTTGTGATGTGTTAACGGTTTTTGTTGACGGGTCATTGATATAATCTGACCATAGTTTTTTTACCTGTGTGCCTGTTGCTTTACTGATACAATATTTCATGGTTATACTCCAACTTGGTTATTTGTGATTTTTGATAGCTCGGCCATCAATTCTTTAAGCATTTTTTCTAATTCAGCGTTTATTAGGGTCTCTGCATAGGTTTTAGCATCTTCGATATTATCAAATCTAATGGAATGTGAAATATCGTTTACACATATCCAAAATTTACCAGCTATATCTAGTCTAATTTCTGCAACAATATCAAATATTTTACAAGTATGACATAATTGGTTATCGGTTATACTCCAATTAATTAAATTATGACGTGTCATATTTTTCATAATTAACAGGATTTTTTCACCAATTAATACTTTTTGTATATCGTTATACTTTGTAATAGCTTTATTAAATTCTTTAACAATGAATGAGTCCTCAAAAAATGATTCATTAATCTCAAATGCTTTTTCGGGAAATGGACACTTTTCGATGAAAATAAGAATAAAATATTTATTATCCTTAAACAACAAATCAATATAACTAAAATTGTCAACCCATTGTGGCATTGTCTGTTTAGGATAGTTTTCACTTAGGTAATCAATAATTTTACCGTGTAATGTTTGGATGACAGCAGTAACAGCCTTAAATAATAACTTTTCTTTACTACTTAACTTGTCTCGTGTTTTGGTAACACTTTGTAAGAGTTTATTTGACATTTGTATTGCCCTGCTTGTTAAATTTGTTTAATGCCTTAATTAAGTGTTTACGCTTAATCTTATAACTGATTGAATCTATACCACCAAACATTTCACAATTCGCTAATATCTCGGCCCATGCAGTTAAATATAATAAGCTAGAATGTTTAGCATTCCATAATGCCGATATATCATCACCTTTCATCACATGAAAATCCATGTCATGCAGTATCAGATAACTTATATCACTTTCACCAAATAGTAAAGTATATTGGTTAAATGAATGTATCGCATGATTATGAAAGTGCTTCTTACCGTCAGCATCATATGAAATACAACTAGGCTTACCACAATCATGCCAATAATGATACTGTCTTATATCATCAATAGCAAGTATGTTACTGTTATTGTTTGTATCTAAATTTATAAACCAATCAATTAATTGATTAGGTAAGTTATAGACATTATCAGTCCTACCTTTCAAAATATTAATTAATTCTAAATATTTTTCATGCACCATTACACCATGTTGGTATATTGTTACATTTTCAAACTGATAGGTAGATTGCATTGCCGATAAACAATCATCATAAGTATTCATATAGGAGGTCATTATGTATTCCTCCACAACTGATATTTCTTAAATGCTTGTCTGTCGTGTTCGCTTATTGATTCTGTCGCAAATGCGGTAAGTCCATAATCCCATGAAGGCTCAAAGAATTGTTCGGTCTTAAATAGTGGCGATATGTGCGCTAATGCTTTATTTAATTGGTCTTTGTTTTTAACACCAATTACAATTAAAGAATTAGGAATTTCTGAATTAGTCCCGAATTTTATACCTGCTTCTAAAGCGGCATGACAAGCCTGAACCATGACTTGTTCTATAGGTAAATCTTTGCGAACAAAGACATAAGTATAATATTTAATCTACAACATGATTTTACACCTCTTTTGTTAAATTGAACCCTACATTATATAGGGCTTTGAAAATTTGCAAATTGGTACTACCTAACGGACTCGAACCGTTGACTACAGGATTTAGAGTCCTATGTTTTACCACTAAACTAAGGTAGTATGAGGATTAGAGTTTATACCCTAATACTGTTAATTTTTCGTCACACCACCATGCAGCTTGCTCGATGTTGCTAAACCGTTCATATTCAGGTAAATCAGTGTTACCTTTAGGCTTATACACATACGCAAGGTAATCTTCGCCACTAGGCATATACATGATATGGGCAACGATATGATTGCTACTATTTATCCGAACCATATCTGTATTTTTAAAATTCCAAACAGATAAGATAGCATCTTTTTTAGTTATTTCATTAATAAATAAAACTGTAGAAACTTTTTTACCTAAAATGTGAATATCAACGTCATATTCATCACCATTAATCCGCTTAACTACACCTGTCTTATCTTTGAACAAACCTGTATTAATAATCACTTCGTCATTAATAGTTACGTTAGCAGCAGACATATTAAGCCTCATTCAGTTAGTGGTTAAAATAATTAATTATCACATTCAACAATAGACCCGCAACAAACCCAAAGATAATACCTGCAAACGTAAAAAATCCAATAGCATTCTTAATACTAATAAATGATAAAGGATTCAGGTCAATATAAAAATAACCTGTCATTCCAAATATTACCATACAAATGAAAATATAGCTATAGTTCACGCTTAGATTTATTCCTTAAAAATATTTCCACACTACGAATATCTAATCGCTCTTGGTTGATAGCAATTGCCTCAGTAGTAGGGGTATAGTCGTTAAACCACTTAGAATCTAATCCCAATATTAATATATCAATACCAATTGGACTAATATTAAAATTACGTTCGTATAATTCTTTTGTTAATTCTAGGTATCGTTTATTGATAAACAATAATTTATCATAAAAGAAAGTAACATGACCTGTACCTAACCGATATGAATCAGGAATTTTAGGAGTCTTGTTACTTAACTGTTGCTTCCACACAAGACGATATACCCGTGTTATTTCACGATATTCTTCCATTAAGAATTTATCAGGCAAATTACTAACAGGAACAACATTTATGCGAGTCATGATATTATCCTATATTAATTGGCGGTAAGTGTTGGAGTCGAACCAACGCATCGCTTTCGCAATGTACAGGTTAGCAACCTGCTGCCTTAACCACTCGGCCAACCTACCAATGTGCTAATTATATACTATGCTTATTAAATTGTCAATCTATTAGTACGCATGAGGATTTTTATTGACATCCACCCCTCGCTAAAGCAAGGGGATTCCCGTTAGGGAGACTAAATTACCTATTAAAGTTTGGACATATTTGTTTATTTCGTTCTAGGATTTTAGCATCATTAGGCTCTAGTGTCAAATTATATTGATTTGATATTTGATACCACTTGAAAAAATAATCACAACGAATAGTATAATTAATAGGTAGCCAATTACTTAACCCTTTACTACCTTTTTGACGATTAATAGACCTGTGAGTAATGACTAAATTTATCAGGTCATTTGCGAATCTAACTTTTTTCTCATGTGACCATTTATTAGCACCATTTTTATCAGCGTATGCCAACGGTATAACATGGTCAATATCAATTATACTATCATTTGTAATAATTTTCTCTGAATAAAAATCTTTCCATGTTCCATCTATGTTAGTACATGATGATTTGCTAATGCTTAATGCTTGTGTAGTTAGTATATCTATTCTTGTGCTTTTACAATTTTTATCTAAGTCGGCCCATACGCCATAGTCACTACGGTTATAGGCAAATGAATTAAACGAAAAAAATAATAAAATGAATGCGATAAATCTCATACGAAAATCCCCTAAACAATTATTTAGAGGATTTTGTATTTAACTTATTCTGAAAGGGTGATATTGGTAAATGAAGTATTGTTTTTCACAACACTATCAACTACCTTAAACTTAGCAGTAACCGAATTGTCTTTAAGGCACTTAGAGATTGCTCGTTTAAGTACCTTGCTTGTATGAATAGACCCCTTGTAAATGGCAGTATAATACATACTAGCACCATCCCAATGTGTACTTGTTTCAATGTCTAAAGTAGGTGCTTTCATAACATAATCCTCTAATTAATCGTGCAAATAATAATCTAAGTAAAAGTATATCTTATTTAGCGTTTTATTGCAAGTTTTATTTATGTTATGTTGATAAAGTATCTTTATCAAGTCTAAAAGAAGGTGCAACAATCTTATTATAGTCAGCTTGATTGAAAACTACAATAGTCGCATCAGGTAAATGTTTCTCAATAATATCACGTATGATTTCCCACTTACCACCTGCTAAACCTGCACCAATTAACGGCATACCGATAATTTTACCTTCAAAATCATAAGCAATAGTTTCCATCACCTTTTCAATAGCAGGGTAATTTACCGCATCATCAGGGTCCCAATATGTTGCTTGGGTATAGGCATTAACTACCGTTAAATTGCCATCAGATGTAGCAGTATATTTGCCTAATTTACTACGGTCGCCTTTCTTTGTATTTAAGTCAACAGCATAAGCATTAGGAATGCGATTACGCACCTCTAGGGCCAGCCCACCACCCATTGTATTGTAGATATTGCAACCTTGAATCAATACATCAAAATCACCATTAAGACCCATGCTAATTAAATTTCCGAATATATATTTCATTATAACCTCATACTAGTAAAAATATAATAACACCAATAACTAACAAGAAATAGAATAAAGTATTATTTTCTTTAATACCTAATTCTATTTCTTTATTACGGTCAATCATTTAAACCAAACTTCATCTTGAATTTGAAGTAATAGCTTAGTCGCTAATTGAATGTTTGCCTTTTTAGGTAGCTTGGTTTGTGGGTAATAAACTTCACGAATAACACGCTCTTGTTCTTCCCCAAACGCTACTAATTCATCGTATGACCAAGAACCATTACGAATAGCCAATAACTCAGCAGCATCGGGTCTCTTGACGTTAACAACCCCATCACGCAGGATTTCAACGCCCATCTTCATAAGACGAACAAGGTGCATCCCGTTTTTCAAGTCAGTACCTTCTTGCTTGAAGTCAAAATGACGCTTACAAGTATGAACTAATTCAACAAGCACATTAGTTTTTAGTGTTTGGATGAATGAACTCATATCATCTTGCTCGACAACAGTTTCAATACTGCATTCATCAATCAAGTTATCTTCATGCACACTATTACTAGACCTTGCTAACAATTCATGTTGCAACAATGTGTATAACGTAATTTTTTTATTTTTCAAATTACGCCATTCCCAATATTTTGTCCATACATCTAAATCCCGTTTATATTCGTCAATATTAAACTTGACAATAAACTTAGGGGTCTTACGTTCACCATTAGGCGTAGTATGTTCAAATTCTTCGGCATTCACATTTAAGCTAAATGTATTTTCATTAAACGGGCTATAACCTGTTTCATTATACAACCCATATACGTTACCCCCATAATGCACTAGGCGATGATGGTTATAATAATCTTCTAAATTGATTCTAAATAGTTTATCAATAGTAAAATTGACAACCATATTAACATAATCAATTTGTCTAGGTGGCGTTACGCTTTGAGGGTTATTTTCCCACTTAGATTGATTTTTCATAGCCTTTAATTGGCTTAACGCATAACCTGTAAATGAAAAGGCTAATTTACTCGACAATAAATCATAGCGATGTTTACGCAATAATTCATATTGTGGTGTCGAATGTAAAATATCAGATTCATCTATCCATAACAATTCAACAATGTTTGGATTGCCATCGGTGTATAGTTTAATGAACTTAGCTATTTCATAAGATTTGTGGTCTTTTTGTTTCGGGTCTGAATATTCACCACGATGATAGTAAGGTGTCGTTAAAAACTCTCGTGATGCAACAAAGATACCACGAAAATCATCATCGGACGTAGGTGTATTTGTGCCGTAAGCATGGCTACCTGCCTTTCCCAAGTAAAGATGATATAGATTATCCATATCACCTAATTTAGCATTTTTATTAAACGTGTTATTTAACATTTTTTAGGAATCCAATATTAGCAATATCAAATGTTCGGGTTTGGGAATGATTACCAAAGTACAATCTAGCAACAACAGGATAGTAACTACTTGATGTAATAGTCGCACCATTATCAACAACGGTTAAATTACCGTTATCATTCACAAAGTCAAATAATGTGAAGACATTTTTAGCACTCAAGTAAGCATAGCTATTATGCTCTTTGAAGTACGCAATGTCAAATTTTCCATAGCTGTACCTATTGCATATTGACCAAGTGTTATGAGTATATTGATAATCATTGAAAATAAAAAAATCTTTTTTATTATAGGTAGTATCGACATAAAATCTAATTTGCGGATTAAGGATATATGTACTAATACGACTCAACAAGTCCGACGGGAAAGCTGCTTTATGAGTTAGCTTTTTAGGTCGTGAAGTAAAAAAGATTACAGGATTAGTACAACTCATATCATAATAAGCGTAGTAAGGTTTAACTTCATTAGTCGATAAGTTTTTTAAATGATACTTACCATAGTAATAAAATACCTTAGCAGTTTTAGCGGTAGATGTTGCGTATGCGCTACCTGCTACTATCTCAGCCGATTTTAAGTTTGGTATCGGTGTTTCACCTGCCAAAATAAGACGGGTGGCGGTTTTATTGAACATTAACTCATTTTCAATTAAACCATTATTAATTTTACATTTAAGAATTAATTCACTTAGATTGTCGGGACTAATCCAAAATTTGAATCCACTAGGCGATTGAATGGTATATGTATTACGTTTGTAACTTGTCCCGTAGTTAGAACGGTTAAGCACATTAATACCTAAAATCTGATAGCCTTTTAATGGTAAGTTATCAGTTACAGTAGGTGGAATCTTCGGGTCACACCATTCAGTTACCCGTTTAATACCATCGGCATTATTCGGACGAATGAAGCACATATCATTTTTGTAACCTGTGTATAATTGCATTTTATTCACCATCATCTAATGTATCAGAAAAGTCTTTAAATTCTTTATATTCATGCTCGCATGTTTCACATAACGGGCAATCATCACAGTAATTAGGATTAACTAATTCAGGGTTATTATGCACATCATTACGGATACAACCTAAGATAACTTCTTTATATGAAAGGTCAGATTTACTAACCATTGGTATAGTATTAGCAATTTGCATACACAAGTCACTAATTGTTTTATTTTTATCTGCTTCGACTCTATGCACCAATGATGATAATTTTTTATTTTCTTCTTCTGTAACAATATAGCTATTAAGTGGCTTATGAAAGTTATAGATACATGAAATATCAACAGCAGGAATTTTTACGTTTACCTTAGCTTGCGCCTTAATTTTGCTTTTATGTCCGACTAATTTATTGCATAAAGTCTTAATGATTTTATTTTTATCAACCATTACTTTATCAATATCTTTTTGGATAGAATCAAACTCATCTTGAGAATAAATAAGGTTAGGCATTTTGGTAATACTCAGTGGCAATGTTATGCTTACATTATACTAAGTTTAGATGGTATTTGACAGCTTTTAAATGTTAATGATTGTAACAATAAAAAAATCCCTAATTAAAGGGATTTGTTGGTAGGGGACCTCGGCATCGAACCGAGAGAGGAACGGATTCTAAATCCGCTAACTGTGCCTATTTGTATTATCCAGTCCCCCAAAATTTATGATATTCTAAGGTTAACAACAATATCATTACTATCTTCGTTAGTGCTTTCGACATTCATGTAACCACAGTCGATAAGCCCTTCATCTTTTCTGCACTCTAACCAATAACAAATTTGTTGTTCACCTTGAATTGAATACCAAGTTGCAAATTGGTTTGCTTCTTCTTTTGTTCTGAACCCATTAAAGGTTACTGAAAATTTTTCACCCATATTTTTCTCGTTAGTGGCAAATATCCATTTCTGTCACAATAGCATCATTTAAGACGCTATTTGATACACGTATATAACTATCATTTACTTCTGTAATAGTAGCAGTTAATTGATTACCTGTCAAATCATAGATAGAAGCGACAGCAGATGTTTCTTTTAACGTAACGTCTTGACCTATTTGCATGACATTATACCTTTGAAGTTTGGAATGCAGTGAGGGATTTGAACCCACGAAAAAAGGTTTTGCAGACCCTTGCCTTAGACCACTCAGCCAACTGCACAAATAAAATAAAGCATAATCAGTTAAATACTTACGTTAAATACCTAATTGGTTATGCTCTAATATGTGGTATCTTACCTCATTATATACCGCTTGTCAACAACTAATCATAAGCCATGATAAGTGTTGACTCTTGTACAAGGTCAACTTCAATTTGTAAATTAGCGAGTGACACTTCAATTAAGTTAGTATCATTTTCACGCAAAGTCTCCAATGCGCCTTCTAATTGACGAATCAAAATTTCTTTAGTGAACTTAGACCCGTAAGGCCAATTATGTAATGTAGCAGCCATAACACTCTCTATCCAATTAATGAATTAAAAAATACTTTCAGGTTGTTAAACTTAGTACCAAACCACCCACGATTATCAACTTCAAGAATAGGTGTATTAATACGATTCCAAGCATGACTAAAACGACTATAATCATCACTTGAATCAAAACCGACTACACAAAGAACATTGTAAAATTCTTTGTTAGCCTTAAATGACATTGGGTTTTGAATAAATCGACCATTACATGATACTACCAATTCAAGATAGGCATTCATATTTTTAATGTTGACATATTCCGTAATAGCTATTCCATAATCAGGGGATGATGCTTGCATGATTAAGTACCTCGTTTAATATGCTTGTAGTTTAACAAAGGTATCATTAAACTACAAGCATATAAGTGTATCTGTTACATTAACTATACCGACTATTGTACATCTTTTCATAATCATCAAATAAGTCAGGGTCTTTTTGCTTAATGAAGTTCTTGAAAATAACGATTAAATCAAAACCACTGATATTTTTAGTGTAGTAGTCTTTTAAGGCATCAGATAATACAACATCTTTATGACAACTAATAGCGTCAACTAAATCTTCTGCATCATCACGCACACTATTAAACTCAGCAATTAAGCTAGAACGCTTGCAAATGGCGGCAATGATAGTATCAACTGTACCAATATAACCAATGTTGTATTTTACCGACAAATATGCTCGGTCTGCATCTAGCAATTTTTCTTTCTTTTCTTTTTCAGCAAGGTTAATTGCATTAATTAGCTTAGTGGCATGAGTAATAATTTCTTGCTTTTACGCTCAATTAACTGACTGACATTATTGTAATTGTCACTTAATTGGAAAACACGAGCAATATCACTATGGTATGCAGCAGCTTTTCTAACAGGTTTCTTCAAAGAATAGTCCTGATAATCTTTACCAATACCATAAGTAGATAGCATATCTTCAATCGCTTTGATTGCGTTTTTATTTTCTGTAATCAGTACTAAATTATCAGTATGCATATCATTGATAATAGCAACGTGTTTTGCTATTAAAGCTAATGCAGTTTCACGGTATTTAATGACATGTTCTACAGTAGAAGGGGTATAACTGCTATTATAGGTAGTAGCACCAAAATAATATTCAATTCGTTTATTTAATTCATCATCAAACTTTAATTGTGGAATTTGACGTTTAGAAGGCATTTGCATAGTTGCCATTTTATGCAACTCAGCAACTTTATTAGTAATTTCTTTCAATAGATATTCAGGTGAATACATGGCATACCTCATAGTAGATAACTTGATGACTCATTGTACCAAATACTAAAGACTTTTACAAGTGTTTAAAAACAAACTAACAGATAATAATGTATCCCAATGTCGGCCTGATTCATCAATATAAGATAGTCTGATTAAATTACCAATAACATTAAAGTCAGTCAATTCATACGCTTCAAAAATACCTATACGCATCTTAAAACTATTGAATTTTTTATAATTATATAATTTATTAATAGACTTGTCTATAAGATAACTTCTAGGAATTTTAGTTTTCATTTTTTTGGTAGCTCAATAAAAGAATGCCCTGATTCATTACAAATAGCCATGTAGTTAGGTATGACTGCACCTTCTTCTAAAACTCTAAAATGTGGACAAAATGCAATCAATTCATAATTACAATTATACGGTTGATGTTCGACTTTCATAATAAGCAGGTCTGATAAAATCTTTCTTAATTCATCTGAAAATTCTTCATACGCTACATCGCTAATTACAATTTTTCCAAGTTTATTTTTTAATTCATTATTTAAATGTTTCATTATTTTTCCTTTTATTGGGCATCCTTGCCTTGTTAATTTACAATCCGATAGTAGTCCCGACATATTCTATATTAGTTTTACATAAGCTACAACGATGACTACCGATTCTAATGTTAGCATGTTTACGAGGCGTTACTTTATGGGTCTTACATTTACATTTATACGCATGAAACAATTTAGTATCATTTGATGGAGACTCATAATTGTGACAGCGTTCGGCATTACCACCCATTTGAACACAAATAACTTGCCAAGCACGACCATGACCAACATTAGTTTTATAACGGTAATTAGCGATTAAATGAGCGCATTCATGGATAATTGTGTTTTTGAATACCACCAAACCATATTTTTCAATAATAGCAGGATGAAACGCAATACCTCTAGGGGCAAAGGTAAGCTTACAATAACGAGCAGACCCCGAAGTATTACCACGTAACGTAAACTTAATAGGAATACTATTAACGTCAAACCCTACTAAATTATATGTAGCTACGGCCTTATTTAATGTTTCACGAGTAAAGTCAATCACTTGTTGTTCGAGAGTTGCGTTCATGGTAAGCTCCGATTGTGTTTGATAATTATACCATTAATTTTTCAATAACACAAGCTTTTATTCCACTGATTTACCAATATATTCGTGACTAAAACAAATCCTTTTATTATCGGCATAATGACCATTAAAAACATTTTGATGTTTTACATCGGTACGCAATTTCATATTTTTAGATGTTGGTTTCCATAGCACAGAATTATTACGATAGAAGCCCATGCGAGGATGGATTGTTCGTGAAAAGTAACGCTTACCTTCTGCTATCATGATTTCGCCTATTGCATCGGAAAACCGTACACCTAAGCCTAGACCCTGAAAGTCAGGTAAAATGACTGTTCTATGCCCTCTAAACGCATTTTTAATATTACCATTAGGCATAGCTAATACAGAACCAAATGCGATAGGATTATTGTTGTATAACCCTAAAAAGCAACGACTTGATTTTGAAATATCATTACTTAGATAGTGATGGTTTTTAAACATGTCCCATGCTTTATATGACACCGAATAGATGTCCAAACTGATTCGAGGTCTATGCCAAAGACTCCCCCTAGATAGAGTCTTAGTATCAGTATGATAAACCCAATCAGGCTCTAACCAATCAATAATATCATCATGGCAAGAGGCAAACACGACATTAGTTAAATTATTTGATTTAATATATTTTGAGATTGATGTAGCAGTTGACTTGGCAACATCTCTATTAACTACAGATGTAAACTCATCTATTACACAATTACTTTCTACAGTTCTCGCTAAGTTTGCTCTAAACTGTTCACCTGTCGATAATACATGAAACGGTTTCATCCATGACGGAATAGAATTAAGACCCACAGCAGATAGCTTATTGACAGCATCATCTATAGATGTAAAATGAGATGCAATAGACAGGTCTTGTTGCCAATCAATTTCTTTAGCAATGCCGTATTCTTTTAACAGTGTTGATTTACCACTACCCGAAGAACCTACGATTAGACCAATTGAAAAGTCTTTATCTAATACAGGTTTATCATGAGTTTGAAAATGTGTTGTACCTGAAAATTCATAGTCAAACATTTTAGCGATTGCTGTTGTGAATTTATCAGTTTTTACGCTAGTTTCTAAAATCATGATATTACCATTAAGACAAGATGTTTTAAGTATTCTATCATACTTTAGTGATTAATGCTATAAAAAGACTCGCATTAGCGAGCCTTTTTATCTTGTTGTTACAGGTTATTTAATTGGTGAATAAGTAACATCTTATGCTCTTGTTGAGATTTAAGTTGGAACTTAATATCGGCAAGTCGCTCAGTTGCCATTTCAATATAGTTATCACAGGCACGAATATGATGTTCAACAACTTCACGCTTATCAATATGAAAGTAAACATTACGATGTGTTTTCATAAACAAGCCAACATCATAAGTAATTAAAGATGACACCACAGACCCTGCTAGGTAATACATAGTAGTACCAAAGTTAGTATCCATATACTCTTTAAGTTTAGCCTTCGCATCTTCTAAATCATTGGCAATAATATCAGCAATGAACCCCTTTTTAACTAAATAATTATTGTATGTATCAGGTAGATACAACTTAATCTTAAAGTCGGCAGATTGCTCAAGCCCGATATGTTTGTAGAGTTTAGCAACACTACCTTTAGCTTTAGGTAAGTCTTCAATAACAATTGAAATGCGTACATTTTTCATACTAACCGTCCTGCCATATAGCCTGAGATAAAGGAGTATTCAGTGTCTTTGTTACGCTGAACAACAGGAAATTTAGCTGTTTGAAAATGAGTATTCATCAATAAAGCGATGTATGTTTCATCGGGTGTAACTTGATGATAAAACGATTGAAACTTAACTTGACCATTAAAACGATTTACATGTGCCAATTGGATATAACTAATCAAAGTCTGATACAACATATGATTAAAGTCAAACCCTTCATAGGGCTGATGATGTGCGGTATATGCCGCCATTACCATTTCACTAACTGTAGCTAACTTAAAGTACGATACAATATCTGACAATACACGGATTTTATCAGTTAGTGGCATATTACTCAAGTAAGTACGCTTAAACACAGAGTCTAAACGCTTATGAGCATCTTTACTCTTACATGCTCTAATGAGTAACATACGGCCTTTGCTGCAAGGTGGTAATGGTTTCATGTCGTAATCTACGGTTGTTTATCTGATAGAAGTATCTTAACACACATAGTATTAAGATACTGTTATTCTTGTGTAACATGTTTCCGTATATTAGTTACTTCTAAAAGAATATTTTCTAATAATACAACTTGTGAGCTAGAATTTACTTTTATTAAATATTCCCGTTGGCGATTAATTAAATCATCACGAAAGCTTTCACTTGACTTAACACTATAAAGTGAAATAGAATCTTTATCAGTCTTAATATTAATAGCATTAATACCGAAATATTCTAATACAGGGCCTTTGATAATAATAATATCTTGAATTTTATCTAATGGTATAATTTTTTCCTCATTAAATAATATTCCGCCTGTCCAATATAAACAATTATCTGTTAATTTACACTTAATACTTTTAGCATATCTGTTACAAATAAAATTACCTACGCCTAAGAACCAAATTATAATAAATGGTACTAATACAATACTACGACACATATCAAATGCAAACTTAAATAATAAATACTTAGGTAAAACATCTGTAAACTCTACATTATTATCTTTCATATTATTTCCTAATTAATTTATTTAAATAATATCTTAACAGACCCCGTTAAGATACTGTTACGAATTGTTAACCTCTTACATCATCTGCTTCTATTAAATCCTTTTCATCTAATGTAATACCATATCGTTTAACATTACGACGATATATTTCATTAGCTTTTTTAGCACGTTCTTCTAAATGTAGTCTATATTCTTCATCAATTGCCTTTTCATAATAGAAGTAACGTAGTGCATCAATAACAGATTTTTCACTAACTTCTATCTTAAATTCTATATCTTTAGAATATATTTTAGATGATACTGTATAGATATAACCTGAAACATGAGTTAAAGAAATATTTTCGCCTTTGTAAATACTACCGCCATAATGTCCCCATTCTTCATTTTCTTTTTGCACTTTGGGGGTCTAAAAACTTACGCTCTACTAACGTAAGACCCAACCTTGTCGTGTTTTCACGATTAATACAGTCACGAATTAAATCATAACCTCTTGCAGCATTTTGTAAATACTGCATAACATAATGTGGATGCTTGTTAATAAAATCAATGGTATTCATGTTATTAAGCCTTTAATAATGTTTCTAATGATACTTTTGTAGTTTCTACAATAATAATGCTATCAATAAATTTAACTAAATCTTCACGGCCTAATAAAGACATTACAAGTTTACCATTAACATGTATTGATACATGTGTCAATGATGTGTCACCACCATGAATATCATAGCCCAAATTTTTAATACTAACAATTGGTGTTTGATTTTTAGGGTCATAATCAATCCGTTTAGTTTTACGCAATTCATTAATCTTTGTGATAGCAGTAATGACATCATGTAAAAATGATAAAATATCTTGCACATTGTTTTTTATCTCAGGATTCATAACAACCTCTTTAATAAGTTCGACCTCAGCAGTGGTTACTACCATTTCTTTAACAGGTTCTACCGAAGTAGGAATATATTTAGTCGGGCCTTCAAATTTATCATTTGTGTCATTTTTTTGGATGTTATGTTTGTATAAAATACGAATTTTTTTGAATAGCGATTCACTAGGCCGATGGTGTGTGCCAATACGGTGTGAGCTAGTAATTTCAACATTAGATAACTTTTGGTAGTAAAAAGAACTGCTCAAATACTTTTCAAGCAAAGCTGATTTTATTAAAAATACAGGAATATTATCTTTAACATATAAACAAACTTCTAAAGTAATGTTATCATCCCATGAAGATACAGGATACCGATTATGTAAAACTCCTCTTTTTAGATAAACTTTTTTAGGTGCGGTAAATAATTTGTTTTTTACAATTTTATCAACACGAACCATACTACAAGCTAATTCATTAAAATTACTCTCATCCTCTAAATAATTAATCATCGGTAAAGTTAAATGGGTTTGCTTGCAATAGTCTCGCAATTGAGGCAACAATAATGTCAACAGCTTTGGCTTATTGATAGTAATGTTGCATACTGTAAAATTGTTTTCGGGTCTGTTACTAATGACATTACTCTCATTAGACTTAACAAAAATATCAGCGTCAGTGTTTGTTTCAATATAGAAATTTGCAAGGAATTGAGAAGTATTCATAATAGACCCGTATCTAAAGCGGTTTTGATGGTAAAATTATAACACACAACCTATGATTAGATTGTGTGTTTAATGTTACTACTTACAAGGTTTTATCAATAACATCATTAAACCATTTATCTAAATGTTCTAACAATTTTTCAGGGTTATTTTTCAACTTACGCACGTCATAGAACAACTCATTAATGACTTGGTAATCACCTGTATCAACCCGTACACGATGGTCACTTGCCCATTCTGCAACAATATCGCTGTTTAACGGCAATAATATAATATCTAAAATATCAGATTCAGAACAGTTTAATACCCGTAAACCTTCTTGAACTACTTCAACAATATGGTCATAATTTTCATTATCATCACCAATAGTAGCACCATCTAAGTTTTCTAATAAAGCATTAGTAGCTTTAACTGAATCAAGTAATGGATTTTCTACAGTTGTTTCTTGATTTACTTGTGCGTTAGTCATGACGTAATCCTCTGTTTGTATGATGCTATCTTAACACAAAATTAAAAGGTTGTAAAGACCATTAGATGAAAATATACTTTCTATGTTGGTTTAGCAATCTTATTGAGGACTTATATCATTGTATCTTGATTGTAATTAAATGTGAGCCAAATATTCCCCGTAAGATTGGAATCCTTTAGTCGGCTTACGAGTAATTAAAATTAATTTAATAATATTCTGTAAATCAGTAATATTATTTATTTCTAGGCTTAACGATTCATCAACAATACAGAATGAAACGTAATAATGTGGCATACTACCATAACCAATGCCATCAGGATATTTTATATAGAATGTACAGCATTTAATTATTTCATCATTATATGTAATAATATTATGCTTTAATAACTCCATTGTCTTTTCACAGAAAGAATTTATAAAAGGCTGTAGGGTACTATTTTTAGCAGGTTTACAATTAAATTTTTCGGTATGCATTACTTTTCTAATATCACTGACTCTACTCTTAGTAATACTAATTATTTTATTATTTTTAGTTTTATAGGCATCAAGACCGTATGCATATAATTGATTGATAGCAAGTACAAAGACATTATCTTGAATAATTAATTTACAAGTTAATGCGATTTTGTCATTATATTTTTCTTCGACATTATCTTTAATGACTACCTTACCCTGCAATTTAGTAATAGCGTTATGTATAGAAACAGGCACTACAATAAGTAATTTAGCAATATCATTAAGATAGGTAGGATTAAACTCCATTAATTGATTATGAAATTCACTATCAATTTTAGTAAGGTCTGTATGTGGTATCGACAATAAAAGTTGTTGTAATACCTCAAGATTGAATGTATTAATGTTAATACTAGCAAATTTATCAATTGTAAGTGTAACATTAATTAGATTAGAACGTGAGTATGAAAACTTAAAGTGCATAATATTACCTATATTTTTTGTTTAATAATTCCATCTTATTGTAGTATGCAGGATAACATTTCATAAAAGTATAGCATGAGGCATACGGTTTACAAGAGTTATTATTACAATATTGAATGTTTATTTTATGTGAGTATTGAACATATCTAAAGAATAAATGGTCATTATATTTAATATCGCCACTTGGAAATTTAGTTACTTGAAGATTATCTATAGGGCCTGTGGTAAGAACTACATTACAAGTTTTATTAATTGAATTATCACATAGTTTAATATGACGTACATAACCTAAGTCATGTACAGCCGTATCAATTATGTCCCGACTATCACAACCTGCTAATAATATGACAGCTAATAGTAATAGTCGTTTCATAATAATACCTTATAAACTTTTTTCTAAAATGTTAAACAAATCATCTGCTAACTTATTAGAAATATTATAGTTAATGGCAGGGCTATATTTACTAGAAATATACCTTAGTGCAGCAACAATATTTTTCGGCATATCCAATACAGAAGGGAAATATACTTCTAAATTTTCACTAGGAAATTCATTGCTATACCAATCATATTCCTCATATACATTATCCATTGACTTAAAGATTTTTCGGCCAATAACAATATATTTTGGATTAATTTGTTTTAATAATGCAATGTTAGTTGCAATATCACTATCAACATCATCACTAATACTTAGACCTGTAGCTGAAATTACAAATTCAGAGTCGTAATTTACAGTGGTTTGCTGCAATAGTTTAGTAGAAATATTACGTGTACCATCAAAATTAAATAATTTAATTTTTTTACCAATACAATTAATCAGAATATGTTCTGCTAAATCAGATATTGTGTGTGCTTGTACTACACCACTGAATAAAGACTTAAAGTGTAAATCAATGAGAGTCTGTATATATTCATTGTCAATGGGTTCAATTGTTTTCATTGTTATTAATCTCTTAAAGTGAAAAACGATGCTCGACGTATTTCATATGGTGTCGTAGCTTACTTGGGCAAGACCCTAAAGCCCACCTATAGTCTGACTTAGGGTAATGCATATTATGAGCAAGTGCCGCCAAAATTAGCGGTTTAGGTTGATTTTGACATAACCCTATATATCGGCCTACATTCATAGGCGTAATCAAATGATAAAAGTGTTTAATTAAACTAGGGTGACTAGCAATAACTTTCCATAACTCAGCCGAACCAATCAAACCGTAAACTTCTTTTACATCATACGGAAAATAATATAGCCAACGAACGGCATCACTTGGTTTAATAATAAGAGGATAAAACAGCGCACGAACACTAGGAAATTGTTTAGCAATACGCAAAGCATGACTAAAATGAGTAATTACAAGGGAAGTAGTTGTCACTTCACGGATATTAGTATCCATTTTAATAGAACGGGAGGCTTTCTTGCTTTGAATGTTTTCAGGAGTACGCATAATAGGATACCATCTTAAAAAGAATGTGGGTATGTTAGGCAATCACAGTCACTAAGGACAAACAGCTAAACATACCCACAAATCAACACTATGCAGCGATTTTATCAGCTAATTGCTTTTTCATCTGTTGCATTTGTGTAACAGCAGTCAAACGGGCCTGCTCGCCTTCTTTCTGAATCTTGCTGACTTCATCAATAGTAGAGATAAGCGATTGTTGTACCTGTTGCAATGTATCAATATCAACAACAGACCGTTGATTAGCTTTAGCAGTTTGCACTGAATTAAGCTTCAACAACTCAGCATTACGCTTCATAATGTCATTTGTTGTATCATCAATTTTCTGTGTCAAATCAACAGCTTTTTGTTGTTCAAGTAAGGCAATAGCAAGTGTAAATTGTTTTTTCCATGAAGGAATAGTCAATTCTTGCAAATTGTTAAACTTGTCAATCAAACGCTGATTGTTACTTTGAATCATACGAATCATTGGTGCGGTTTGCACTGAAATCATTTGCATGGTGCGTAAGTCATGAACACGCTTTTCTAAACGCTCGGTAACATCGACTAAATTAGCGATTGCTTGAGACTCCATAGGGTCTTTAGCAGACGGTGACAATTTACGCAAATTGACCTCATCTTGCAATTCTTCTAATTTAACTTCACCTGCAATAATATAAACATCTAATGATTTATATTCTTCTACGTTAAGAGCATATAACTGTTCAAGACCGTGAATACGAACACCTAAACGCTTTTGTGTCGTACCAATCTCAGTAACCAATTTTTCAATTTGACCACCAAGCGTATCATATTTAATTAAGATACGGTCTTTACCATCACGGAATTTGTTAATCAATGAACCAATGATAGGAATGCGAGACATTTTATTGTCGCTAATCAAACCTTTAACATTGACATCTCGTGCCAAAATTACAACTTCTTGTAACTTACCACCAATGCCTTCAAGGTCTTCGGATTTTACCTGTGCTAATAAATTGTCTGAATATTGGGCGATACGTGACGATGAATTTGTACCTAACTTATGAATAGCACCTGATGTGAACGGGTCAAAATCAGCAATGACTCGTTGAACTTCGTCTGTTAATGCTTGTGCATCTGTGGATGAATCCATACGAAGTACAGCTTTGTTAATTGCGGCAGTAAGATAATCATTAGATGTTTTAGGTTTAGTTAAAACAGCAGTTTGAGTACCTTCTTGAATTGTTGACATAGTATATTACCTTAGTGATTGAACGTTTTCGATGTTGCTATTAAACCATAATTTAACAGCTATTACTGTAAAGTTTTGTTAACTTTTATGATTAGTCCATGTGTGTATAGTTTTCATTTCAGCTTTATCTCGATAGTGTACCTTTTTAACTTGGTATGTACCACCACAAGTGCAAGTATTTCTTTCAGATATGTTACTACATGAATAGCCACAACTAGTACAGTATGAAATACTTCTCAATTTCGTATTTGATACGGGTCTTGATTTAGCTTTATACTTACTAGTCATGTTGTTTACTCAACTATTTTAATTTCTTTAATTCTGCTAAAATTGTTTCTAAGTCAGCAATCGCTAAAATTAATTCAGTCTTATCACCAATAGTGGCACATTTTGAGCTAGGGTCTACCCAAGTACCATACCCTGTAAAACCTTCTTTATGATTGATTAACTCACGTTGTACGCATAAGTCAGCTAATTTATCAAACCGTTGATGCAAATTAGACACTAAGGTCTTATGTATTGTTTTATCTAATACAGGCATGTTACTTACTCTCTAATGTTTTAAAAAGTTTTTCAATTCTGGCGTTATCAATTTTGATACTGCGTTCAGAACTTGCAATGTTATCTTGAAGTTGCTTAATTTTGGCCTTAGTAAATTCAATTACTTTAACCTTTGCATCTTCAATTGTTTTACAAATATGAATATCAGTGCGTTGTGAGATATTAACCGCATTAATGCTATACTTATTAATAGTATGATTAGTAAGAGCATACTTATCAACATAGTGTAATTCTTCATAGCCTAAACTATTAAGTGCAGCATTAAATACTTTTTCAATATCACTACTACTTAACATATCGTTTGAAATGATAGTAATATCTTTTTCCCGTAATAAATTAATTAACTTTTCTGCATGTCTATCACCACCGTTAATTTGACGACAAAAGACCGACGTAGATGGTGAAATAATTATCTTGGCTTCGGTTTTACCTAACAATTTCTCAATGTTAGCCTTAGCAGGGACTACTACAATACCGTGATTTTCATGTTTATACTTAAACACAGTTGCCAAGTAACTTGTGATTGCCTTTGTATCACAGCCGATTAATAAAATTTTCATGTTACTTCTCCAATTTTTCTAGCATTTTAACATATTCAGCGTCATCAATTAAAGACAACTCTGAAAAACTAAATTCTTTAATAAGACCGATAGGCATATAGTTAGCATTAGTACCTTTACAGGATGCCCAAAGCCCATTAATAGTCGTATTCCATTTTTTTGCAATAAAGCCAACATACACGCCAAGTGTGCTTTTGTCAAGGTCAATAACATAGGCGTATTCGCAAAACAATCCATCTAAACCAAAATCATAATTATCAATTAATTTGATAGGTGAATACGGAATTTTTTCAGACAAAATGTTTAAAATTTCACAACCTGTGCTACGGGCTAATGTCGGATACATTTTATTGAATTGTTCAGTTTGGTCAATTCCTAATGCAGTAAAATAAGCGGAACTACCCATTTTGTCATAAAGCATATCTACATCATTATCACTGATAAATTTACACTTAGCTAAGTTACGTTTGAATGTAGATGAGACCCCATTTGTAATCCAATGTTTAACAGGCAACCCCGAACGACTAAAGCCACCATTATACAATCCCATTTGGGCAATAACAGGTTTACCTTTATGAATTACGACAGTTAAGCTACGTGTACCCATGATGTTTATCGCCTTGTTGGTATGTGAACAAGTATATCAGATACCATACTTAATAACAACCTTTTAAATGTAAAGTTATGTTACTTGATACTTATATTATAGAACACTATTAGTTAGATGTAAAATATGTTTTAACCACTCTAAATGCTCGTTTAACCAATGATAGATGACTTATTAGTACAAAGGTACTGCTTGGTGATACAGGGCTGTTAAACAGGCTTATAGAGCCTATGGAATGAAAGATAAATGTAGATAAATTGGTTTAAGACCCTTGTTTTAGATGACTCTAACCATGATATAAGATTCTACATAAATGGTTTATGTAAGACTAGTCACTTTATCTTTATTAAACAATGAGTTAAAGAAATTATCCTTATAAGAGAATATATAAAAATAATAGTAATAAATTCTTTGTAAAAAGGTACTATAGAAAGATAATATAAAAGAAAAAGGAGATAGAGATAGCTGCTACGCAGCAGTGCCATAGGCACTTATTTTTATAACTAATTAACAACTGTTTAATGCTATAAGTTTTATAAAAGGAGAAAATACTATCCTACATTTAATGAAGGGTCTTTAGACCTCTATTGACATTCAGCTAAATGCTCTATAAGCTCGTTTAAGAGTACCTTCTATCATTCCTAGTACGAATGTATTACTTATCATTTAAACAGGCTTAAACCGCATCCTAGAGCGTTATAGCGTTTACAATTAATTACATTAGAAAGTTATAGGCATGATACAATAGCGGCATGTCCAAACTATCATTTATAGGTGTTATTTTATATGAAATCTTATATGACGGTCTTACCTGCTCCTTATGAGAAATATGTTTACTGTAGTGATACTGAAAACCTATATTCGGCTAAAACGAGCAAATTCACTAAACTTGTTGCCTCATATAATGCGAAACAACAAAAGTGTTGGACGATAGTATCTTCATTATCAAAGTATTCAGGTACACGTTTAAGTATTGAAGATATTATTAAATTATTGCCTAATGGTACTCCATATAATACTAATAATGGTGGTATTGAATATATGGCAATGGCATTTAGTAAAGATGGTAAACAAGAGCCACAATTTGTCACTAACACGGTTAAAGAGTTGCTTGACCGTGATGTATTGAAGTATGTCCGACATGGTTATGATGTGAAGTTATATACATTGGTCGGGACATATAAAATAATTCCTGAATCATTAATAGTAGAATGAAATGACTCCACTGAATAGAACAGATGAAACAATGGATAAGTGGTTAATCGCATTTGATTATGACCATAAACCCTATGTGTTTGATGATATACATGAATGGGCCTTGATGTGTTTTTTATTATGCAAAGAGGATGGTTATATTTTTGAAACTCCTATTACTGATAATTTATCAGTTTGGGATATTGAAAAATATAATTCATTATTAATAAATGATGGGTTCATGGTAACTTACTATATCATCCTACTGAAATTTGCACATTTAATTAAAGAACTTAATATTGCAGACTTGGTACAAAAGTATTTAGATGAAAATACTGCCATCGTCGAACAGTATAAAGGCGGAAACCTTAAAGTAATCAATCAGTTACTTGGTAAGATATTGAAAGATAACAAGTCAATAGACCCCAAGAAACTTAAATCTGAATTAGAAATAATACTTGGGTCTTGATATATTTGATGAACCATAGTATAATGCTACCTCGTAACTTAACATAAGGATTTATCTATGTCACGCTCACATAAACACACGCCAATC
>JACCDM010809334.1_pt1 | contig 26105 bp, 19 predicted proteins | sample 7445851 | NCBI WGS metagenome assembly JACCDM01 (sample SAMN15323438, study PRJNA562643) | freshwater metagenome | isolation source: river surface water | place: USA:Blue River Watershed | collected 2017-08-16
CACCTTGGCCACCAAACGCGGCGTCGCCATGAACCAACACGGGCAACACTTGGCTGCCGGTCGGGTCGCTGCGGCGGTCCATGCGTGAGCGCACCGAGCCCTCGACCACCGGGTTCACGATCTCCAGGTGAGAGGGGTTGAAGGCCAGGGTCAGGTGCACCGGCCCACCGAGGGTGGTCACGTCGGAGCTGAAGCCCTGGTGGTATTTGACATCGCCGGCAGGCAATTCTTCGGGGGCCGTGTGGTCGAACTCGGCAAACAGGTCCTTGGGCATCTTGCCCAGGGTGTTCACCAACACATTCAGGCGGCCACGGTGGGCCATGCCGATCACGATCTCCTGCACGCCTTGCTGGCCGGCGGACTGGATGAGCTCATCCATCGCCGCGATGAAGCTCTCGCCCCCTTCGAGCGAGAAGCGCTTTTGGCCCACGTACTTGGTGTGCAGGTAGCGCTCGAGGCCTTCAGCCGCGGTCAGGCGGTCGAGGATGCGCTTTTTCTGGCCGGCTGAAAAATTGGGCTTGCTGCGGATGGATTCGAGTTTTTGCTGCCACCAGCGCTTTTGCGCCATGTCGGTGGTGTACATGTACTCCACGCCCAGGGTGCCGCTGTAGGTTTCGCGCAGCGCATTGAGCAGCTCGCGCAGGCTCATGCGGTCTTTGCCGAAGAAGGTGTTGCTGGTGTCGAACACGGTTTCCTGATCGGCATCGGTAAAGCCGTAGAAGGAGGGTTCGAGTTCGGCGATGTTGGGGCGCTCGGTGCGCTGCAGGGGGTCGAGATCGGCCCAGCGCTGACCCACGTTGCGGTAGGCCGCAATCAGCTGCTGCACCGCGGTGCGCTTGCGGCCCATTTCGGCGTCGGCATTGGCCAGTACCACCTTGGTGCCGCCTTGCTTGGCGCGCTCGGCAAAGGCGTTGATGACAGGCAGGTGCGGAACATCGCGAACCTGGGTGCCATCCGCGGCGGGAACGTGTTGGAGGGCGTCGAAATACTGGCGCCAGGTGTCAGGCACGCTGCCCGGATTGGCGAGGTAGTTTTCGTACATCTCTTCGACATAGGGTGCGTTGCCCCCGAAGAGATAGGTGTTGGCCGAGTAGGCCTGGTAGACGCTCGATGTCTCACTCATTGCGCTGACCTCCGTTTCCCTGCGGGAAACATTAGCTGGTTGAAAAAAACCTTCCGCGACACGGCTGAACCGGTTGGCGGATGCGACTGTGGCTGGGAAGGGCCGACGTACAAACCGCGATTATGCCCCGTTTCAATCCATGCCGCGATTTTTATTTCGCGGCGGCTCAAGCCGACGTCAGGACACCAGATCCTTGATCTGTTGCAGGGCCGTCGGGTCCTCGATGGTGGTGAGGTCGCCCGGGTCGCGCTGTTCGCACACCGCCTGGATGGCCCGGCGCAGCAATTTGCCGCTTCGGGTCTTGGGCAGCACGGTGACAAACCGAACCCGCGCGGGACGCGCCACGGCGCCCAGTTGGCTGTCGACCACCTTCATGATCTCGCCTTCCAGCTTGAGCCGGGCCGCCTCGTCCGTCAAGCCGCTGGCGTCCTTGGGCACGGCAAAGGCCATGGCCACCTGCCCCTTGAGCTGATCCGCCACGCCCACCACGGCCACTTCGGCCACATTGGGGTGGCTGGAGATGCTCTCCTCGATCTCGCGTGTGCCCAGGCGGTGGCCGGCCACGTTGATGACGTCGTCGGTACGGCCCAGGATGAAGTAGTACCCGTCTTTGTCGCGAATACCCCAGTCGAAAGTGGAGTACACCACCTTGCCCGGCACGCTCGTCCAGTAGGTCTTGACGAAACGGTCGTCGTCGCCCCACACGGTCTGCAAACAGCCCGGGGGCAGCGGCCCCTCAATGGCGACCACACCCTTCTGGTCATGGCCGGTGTAGTCCTCGCCCGTGGACTCATCGAGCAGCTTGACGTTGTAGCCGTACATGGGCACGCCCGGACTGCCGAACTTGCTGGGGGCCTTCTCCACACCGTTGGCGATGGTGAGGATGGGCCAGCCCGTCTCGGTCTGCCAGTAGTTGTCGATGATGGGTCGGCCCAGGCTGGAGGCGATCCATTGCGCCGTGGGTTCGTCCAAGGGCTCGCCGGCCAGGAACAGCGCTCGCAGGCTGGAGAGGTCGTACTTGGACAAGTAGGCGGGGTCCTGTTTTTTCAGCACACGCACCGCCGTGGGGGCGCTGAACATCACCGTCACCTTGTACTTCTCGACCAGCTGCCACCAGATGCCAGCATCGGGTCGCGTGGGCAGGCCTTCGTACATGATGGTGGCCATGCCGGCAATGAGCGGGCCGTAGATGATGTAACTGTGGCCCACCACCCACCCAATGTCGCTGGTGGAAAAATAGGCTTCGCCGGGGTTGCCCTGGAAGATGTGCTTCATGCTGGCGGCCAGCGCCACGGTGTATCCCCCGGTATCGCGTTGAACGCCCTTGGGCTTGCCGGTGGTGCCCGAGGTGTAGAGGATGTAGCTGGGGTGTGTGGACTCGACCCACACACACGGCACCTTCGCATGCATGTGCTTGGCACGCAGGGTGGCATAGTCGTGGTCTCGGCCAGCGACCGCCTGGTACGGCACCAGCTGGCGGTCCACGATGAGCACGCCATCAGGCTTGTGGGTGGCCAGCGACAAGGCTTCATCCAGCAGGGGCTTGTAGGGCACGCTCTTGCCCGAGCGCGAACCGGCCTCTGCCGCAATCACCACCGTGGGTTGCGAGTCGTCGATGCGCGAGGCCAGGGAGTGAGAAGCAAAACCACCAAACACCACCGAGTGAATGGCGCCAATGCGCACGCACGCCAGCATGGCAAAGCAGGCCTCGGCGATCATCGGCATGTAGATCAACACGCGGTCGCCCTTTTTCACGCCCAGCTCCAGCAGGATGGCCGCCATGCGCTGCACTTCGTCGCTGAGCTCGCGGAAGGAGTACACCTTCTCCTGGTCGGTTTCGGTGGAGACGAAGATCAGTGCCGGTTGATCGGCGCGGTCCTTCAGGTGACGGTCCACCGCGTTGTGGCACAGGTTGGTCTGCCCCCCCACGAACCACTTGGCGAAGGGAGGACGGTCGTAGTCGCAGATCTGCTGAGGCTCGACGTGCCAGTCCACCAGCTGGGCCTGTTCGCGCCAGAAGCCGTCACGGTCGTCGATCGAGCGGCGATAAAAATCGGCGTAGGCACCCATACAAGTCTCTCCTCAGATAGTCGGGGGTTTAGACCCGAAATTATGAGGAGCGGTCTTGCTACAAGCTGACTTTGCTGATTATTTGATCAGCGCCTGGACGGCCTTGAACTGCGGGTGCTCGGCAGTTCTGAGCCACTCGAAGGCCACCATCTCCGTGGTGAGCAGTTCGGCCCCTGCACTGGCCAGCCGGTCAAAGGCGGCATCGCGGTTGCGCTCGGTGCGCGAGGCGCACGCATCGGTGACCACCCAGACATCGAACTCCTCTTCCAGCAGGCCCAGCGCGGTTTGCAGCAGGCACACATGGGCCTCGCAACCGGCGATCACCACGCTGTTACGGGCTGGGGCTGGCACGGCTTTTTGCAAATGGCGCGGCAGACTGCGGGCATTGCCTGAGGGCGCGCCGGCCTGTGGGCGTAACCACTCCACCAGGCCCTCCTCACACGCACCAAAGGACATCTTGGCCAGGGTGCGCCGGCACACCTCGCTGATTTCGGCAGGGTTGTGGCCGAGTCGCTCAGGGTTTTGTTCGGTGCCCCAGGTGGGCACCTTGAGCAGGTGGGCCATCTGCGCCAGGCGCACGCCATTGCGCAACACGGCCTCGCCCTCGTGCAGGGCGGGCATGAGCTGGGACTGGTAATCGACCAGCACCAGTTGTGAGTCTTGAAGGTCGAGCAACATGTCAAATCCTGACCACGACTCGGCCACGAACCCGGCCATCCATAAGAGCCTGCGCCTGGTCGATGGCGCGCTCCAGCGGCACCTCCTCGATCATGGCCTCGAGGGTGTTCGGGTCCAGGTCACGGGCCAGACGGTCCCAGGCCTGCTGGCGACGCGCCAGGGGTGCCATCACCGAATCCACCCCGACCAAGGCCACGTTTCTCAAAATGAAGGGCATCACCGTGGTGGGCAAGTCCATGCCCTGCGCCAATCCGCATGCCGCCACCGTGCCACCGTAACGGGTTTGGGCCAGTGCGTTGGCCAGGGTGTGCGAGCCCACGGTGTCGACCACCGCCGCCCAGCGTTCTTTCTGGAAGGGCTTGCCAGGGCTCGACAAGCTGTTGCGGTCGATCACACTCGCGGCGCCCAACCGTGTCAGGTAGTCGGACGCTTCTGGCTTGCCCGAGGAGGCCACCACGGTGTACCCGAGTGCCGCCAGCAAGGCGATGGCCACACTGCCCACGCCACCGGTGGCCCCGGTGACCAGCACCTCGCCATCACCCGGTCGAACGCCCCGCTCCTCTAGTGCCATTGTGCACAGCATCGCGGTGTAGCCGGCGGTGCCGATGGCCATGGCCTGTCGTGGCGTGAACGCTGGGGGCAGGCGCACCAGCCAGTCGCCTTTCAAGCGCGCCTTCTCGGCCAGACAACCCCAGTGGGTCTCCCCCACCCCCCAACCGTTGTGTACCACCACGTCGCCAGGTTTCCAGTGGGGGTGCGAGGACGCCAGCACCGTGCCAGCCCCATCGATGCCGGCCACCATGGGCCATTGCCGCACCACCGGGCTGCGGTTACAAATGGCCAGGCCATCCTTGAAATTGAGGGTGGAATACGCCACCGCGATGGTCACATCACCTGCGGGCAACTGCTCGTCAGGCACCGACTGGAGGGAGGCCTGAAAGCTGTCGTTTTTCTCGAGGACAAGGGCTTTGAACATACCAGTATTTTCGAATTCGGACACGGGGTTCTATCACAGGATACCCCCAGACGGCCTCGGGCTCACACCCCGCTGCCTTTAGGTAAAATGCGTTACATGTTCAGACATCTGATCCTCGTGGTGTGCCTGTGCTTGGGGGTTGCCCACGCGGCGCCTTCCACCCAGGCCACGGACGACATCGAGAAGTTTCTGGCCGACCGTGGGCTCATCAGCCAGATGGAGCAGTTGCGCCAGCGCATGAGCCAGCAGGCCTCCGACCTGGTGGTCAATGCCATGGGCTTTTTGGGTGTGCCCTATCGCCGTGGTGGCAACTCGGCCGAGTCTGGCTTTGACTGCAGTGGCTTTGTGCGCGCCATGTACGAGCAGACCGTGGGCCTGGTGTTGCCCCGACGCGCGCGTGACCAAGCCGCCGCCACCGAAACCATCGAGCGTCACGACCTGCAACCCGGCGACCTGGTGTTCTTCAACACCATGCGCACCAAGTTCAGTCACGTGGGTATTTACCTCGGCGACAACAAATTCATCCACTCGCCCAAGCCGGGTGAGCAAGTGCGCATCGACGACATGCGCCAGGCGTACTGGGACCGGCGCTTCAACGGCGCGCGGCGCGTCAAGGACGCGGACAAAGACAGGCCGGTCAACTGACCCTGTTGCTGCTTAGCGCTTGGCAGGCGGCAAGTCCGTGCAACTGCCATGCGCCACCTCAGCGGCCATGCCAATGCTCTCCCCCAGCGTCGGGTGCGGATGAATGGTCTTGCCAATGTCCACCGCGTCTGCGCCCATTTCGATCGCGAGCGCAATCTCACCAATCATGTCGCCCGCGTGGGTGCCGACAATGCCACCGCCCAAAATCTTGCCGTGGCCGTGGGCCTCTGCGGAATCGTCAAACAGCAGTTTGGTGAAACCCTCATCGCGCCCGTTGGCGATGGCGCGGCCGGAAGCCGTCCAGGGGAACAAGCCCTTCTTGACCTTGATGCCTTGCGCCTTGGCCTGGTCTTCCGTCAGCCCCACCCACGCCACCTCGGGATCGGTGTAGGCCACACTGGGAATCACGCGGGCGTTGAACGCGGCGCTGGCCAGCTCAGGTTTGCCTTGCAGCTCACCCGCGATCACCTCGGCCGCCACATGGGCCTCGTGCACCGCCTTGTGCGCCAGCATGGGCTGCCCCACGATGTCGCCGATGGCAAAAATGTGGGGCACATTGGTGCGCATCTGGATGTCGACAGGGATGAAGCCACGGTCGGTCACCGCAACGCCCGCCTGGTCAGCGCCTATCTTCTTGCCGTTGGGCGAACGACCCACGGCCTGCAAGACCAGGTCGTAGGTTTGCGGCGCGGGGGCGCCCTCGCCTTCAAACGTCACCTCGATACCAGCGGGTGTGGCCTTGGCGCCCACCGTCTTGGTCTTGAGCATGATGTTGTCAAACCGGTGGGCATTCATTTTCTGCCACACCTTGACCAGGTCGCGGTCGGCGCCTTGCATCAGGCCATCCATCATCTCCACCACATCCAGGCGCGAGCCCAGGGTGCTGTAGACCGTGCCCATTTCCAGACCAATGATGCCCCCACCGAGGATCAGCATGCGCTTGGGCACTTCTTTGAGCGCCAGGGCGCCCGTGCTGTCCACCACCCTCGGATCATCCGGCATGAAGGGCAGTCGCACCGCTTGTGAACCGGCGGCGATGATGCAGCGCTTGAAGGCGATGACCTTCTTGCCACCCGTTTTCTCCTGCGCCGACCCGGTGGTCTCTTCCACCTCGACATGCTGGGCACCAACAAAATGGCCGTAACCGCGCACCACGGTCACCTTGCGCATCTTGGCCATGGCCGCCAGGCCCCCGGTGAGCTTGCCGATCACTTTTTCCTTGTGACCGCGCAGCTTGTCGATGCTGACCTTGGGCGCGCCAAACTCGATCCCCAGATCGCCGAGGTGCGACACCTCGTCCATCACCGCCGCCACGTGCAGCAAGGCCTTGGAGGGAATACAACCCACGTTCAGGCACACCCCGCCCAGCGAGGCATAGCGCTCGACGAGCACCACGTTCAAACCGAGATCGGCCGCGCGAAAGGCGGCGGAGTAACCCCCAGGGCCAGCGCCGAGCACGAGCACATCGCACTCAAGGTCGGCAGAGCCGCCAAAGGCTGCAGACGTGGGTGCCATGACCGACGCAGCGCCGGCAGCGGGTGCCACCACGGCAGCGCTTGCGGCAGTTGTCGCGCCAGACGTGACGGCTGGCGTTGGTGCCGACGAGGGGGCAGGTGCACCGGCGCCCTCCTGAGCCTCCAGGCTCAGCACAATGGAGCCTTCACTCACCTTGTCGCCCACCTTGACGTTGAGCGCCTTGACCACCCCTGCGTGCGAGCAAGGAATTTCCATCGACGCCTTGTCGGACTCCACGGTGATGAGGCTTTGCTCAGCCTTGACCGTGTCACCGGGCTTGACCAGCAATTCAATGACAGCCACTTCCTTGAAGTCGCCGATGTCGGGAACCTTGATATCGATCAGTGCCATGACAGTTGTCCTTCCCGATCAGAGCATCACCCGGCGGAAGTCCGCCAGGATCTGACCCAGGTACGCATTGAAGCGCGCGGCAGCTGCCCCATCGATCACACGGTGATCCCAGGTCAGCGACAGCGGCAGCATCAGGCGCGGCACAAACTCCTTGCCGTTCCACACCGGCTCCATCTGGCTCTTGCACACACCCAGAATGGCCACTTCAGGCGCGTTGATGATGGGCGTGAAGTACCGTCCCCCAATGCCGCCCAGGCTGGAAATGGTGAAGGTGGCGCCGGTCATGTCGGCCGGGCCCAATTTGCCATCGCGGGCTTTTTTGGCCAGTTCGCCCATCTCCTGGGAAATTTGCAGCACGCCTTTCTTGTCAGCGTCCTTGATCACGGGCACCACCAGACCGTTGGGCGTGTCAGCGGCAAAGCCGATGTGCCAATACTGTTTGTAGACCAGTGAGTCACCGTCGAGTGAGCTGTTGAACTCGGGAAATTTCTTGAGGGCAGACACGCAGGCCTTGATCAGGAAAGCCAGCATGGTGACCTTGACGCCGCTCTTCTCGTTCTCCTTGTTGGTCGAGACGCGGAAGGCTTCGAGTTCGGTGATGTCGGCATCATCATGGTTGGTGACCGCCGGAATCATGATGGCATTGCGCAACAGGTTGGCACCACTGATTTTCTTGATGCGGCCCAACTCCTTGCGTTCGATCGGGCCGAACTTGGCGAAGTCGACCTTGGGCCAGGGAATCAGCCCCAGCGCGGCACCGTCGCCACCGGCCGACGCTTTGGCCGCCTGGGCCTTGGTTTGCGCAGCACCCGCCATGACCGACTTGGTGAATGCCTGCACATCCTCCTGGGTGATGCGGCCCTTGTTGCCGGAGCCCTTGACTTCATCCAGTGGCACGCCGAGCTCGCGCGCAAACTTGCGCACCGAGGGCGAGGCATGTGGCACGTTGACCGGCGCAGCCGTGGGGTTGTGCGCTGGCACAGCCAGAGCGGCGGCAGGGGTAGGCGCGGTCGTGGCAGCAACCACAGGCGCAACCTGGGCCGCCGGCGCACTCGCTGCGACGGCAACAGCCGCCGAGGCAGCAGCCGGGGCCGCCGCCGACGCAGCAGCCGTGCCTTCCAGCACCGCCAACAGATCGCCAATGTTGATCGTGTCCCCCAGCTTGACCTTGAGCTCCTTGATCACGCCTGCGGCCGACGAGGGAATCTCCATCGAGGCCTTGTCAGATTCGACGGTGATGAGCGACTGTTCCAGTTTCACCGTGTCGCCAGGTTTTACGAACACCTCGATCACGGCCACATCCTTGAAGTCACCGATGTCGGGCACGCGCACTTCGACCCGACCTGCAGCAGCGGGCGAGACGGCCACCGCAGGGGCGGCGGGCGCTGCAGGTGCCGCAGGAGCCGCCGCTGGCGCGGCCGCCACTGCCGCTGCGGGTGCCGACGCGCCTTCGGCGTCCAGCAGCAACACCACCTTGCCCTCACTGATCTTGTCGCCGATCTTGACCTTGAGCTCCTTGACCACGCCCGCGTGTGAGCAGGGAATCTCCATCGATGCCTTGTCAGACTCGACGGTGATCAGGCTTTGCTCGGGTTTGACGGAGTCGCCAGGCTTCACCAGCAACTCGATCACGGCCACTTCACTGAAGTCCCCAATGTCGGGAACCTTGACTTCTATCAATGCCATGTTGGTCTCACTTGTTCAAAAAGCGATTCAACCGCGCGCCCGGGCTGTCAAGAGACAAGGGGAGTCGACCTGAACCGCAGATGCGTCATTGTCCGCTTACGCGTAGAGAGGGTTGAGCTTGTCGGCCTTGATGCCGTACTGCTTGATCGCCTCGGCGACTTTGGCAGCCGGGATGACCCCTTCATCGCTCAGCGACTTCAGCGCCGCCACCACAATGTAGTGGCGGTTGATTTCAAAGTGCTCGCGCAGCTTGCTGCGGAAATCGCTGCGGCCAAAGCCGTCCGTGCCCAGCACCTTGTAGGTCCGGCCTTTCGGAATGAAGGGACGGATTTGCTCGGCGTAGTTCTTCATGTAGTCGGTGGACGCAATCACCGGACCGGCATGCGGCGCCAGTTGCTGCTCCACGAAGGAGGTGCGGGCCGTCTCGGTCGGGTGCAGCAGGTTCCAGCGCTCGGCGGCCTGCCCGTCACGGGCCAGTTCGTTGAAGCTGGGACAACTCCAGACGTTGGCCGCCACCCCCCAATCCGTCGCCAGCAGGTCACGCGCGGCCATGGACTCGCGCAGGATGGAGCCCGAACCCAGCAGGTTCACGCGCGGCGCTTTCTTGGCACCCTCGCCTTCCTGCAACAGATACATGCCCTTGATGATCTGCTCTTCGGACCCGGTCTTGAGGCCAGGCATGCTGTAGTTCTCGTTGAGCAGGGTCAGGTAATAGAAGACGTTGTCTTGCTTTTCCACCATGCGCTTCAAGCCATGGTGCATGATGACACCCACCTCGTGTGCAAAGGTCGGGTCGTAGCTGATGCAGTTGGGGATGGTGCCGGCCAGGATGTGGCTGTGCCCGTCCTCATGCTGCAAGCCTTCGCCGTTGAGCGTGGTGCGGCCCGACGTGCCGCCCAGCAGAAAGCCGCGTGCCTGCATGTCACCCGCCGCCCAGGCCAGATCGCCAATGCGCTGGAACCCGAACATCGAGTAATAGACATAGAACGGAATCATGATGCGGTTGTTGGTGGAGTACGACGTGGCCGCCGCAATCCAGCTCGACATGCCGCCGGCTTCATTGATGCCTTCCTGCAGGATTTGCCCCGCCTTGTCTTCCTTGTAGTACATGACCTGGTCTTTGTCGACCGGGGTGTACTGCTGACCTGCGGGGTTGTAGATGCCAATCTGACGGAAAAGACCTTCCATGCCAAAGGTGCGGGCCTCGTCGACCAGGATGGGCACCACGCGCGGGCCCAGCGCCTGGTCACGCAGGAGCTGCGTGAGGAAGCGCACATAGGCTTGCGTCGTGGAGATCTCCCGCCCCTCGGCAGTCGGCTCGATCACTGACTTGAAGACCTCGAGCGCCGGCACGGTGAAGTGTTCATCGGCCCGTGTGCGGCGGTGCGGCAAATACCCACCCAGCGCCTTGCGACGCTCGTGCAAATACCGCATCTCGGGCGTGTCGTCGGCCGGCTTGTAAAACGGCAGCTTGGGCAATTCGCTGTCAGGAATGGGGATGTTGAAGCGATCGCGGAAGGCCTTGATGTCCTCGTCGGTCAGCTTCTTGGTCTGGTGCACGGTGTTCTTGCCCTCGCCCACCTTGCCCATGCCAAAGCCTTTGACAGTCTTCATGAGGAGCACGGTGGGTTGGCCCTTGTGCTTGACGGCAGCCGAGTAGGCGGCATACACCTTTTGCGGGTCGTGGCCACCCCGGCGCAAATTCCAGATGTCGTCGTCGCTCAACTTGGCCACCATCTCCAGGGTGCGCGGATCGCGACCGAAGAAATGCTTGCGCACATACGCGCCGTCGTTGGCCTTGAAGGCCTGGAAGTCGCCGTCCAGCGTTTCCATCATGATGCGCCGCAAGGCACCGTCCTTGTCGCGGGCCAACAAGGGGTCCCAGTTGCTGCCCCACAGACACTTGATGACGTTCCAGCCAGCGCCGCGGAACTCGCTCTCCAGTTCCTGAATGATCTTGCCATTGCCCCGCACCGGGCCGTCCAGGCGTTGCAGGTTGCAGTTGATCACGAAGATCAGGTTGTCGAGGTTCTCGCGCGCGGCCAGGCCGATCGCGCCCAGCGACTCCACCTCGTCCATCTCGCCGTCGCCGCAGAACACCCACACCTTGCGGTTCTCGGTGTTGGCAATGCCGCGGGCATGCAGGTATTTCAGAAAGCGGGCCTGGTAGATGGCCATCAAGGGGCCCAGGCCCATGGACACCGTGGGGAACTGCCAGAACTCAGGCATCAGCTTCGGGTGCGGGTAGCTCGAGAGGCCTTTGCCATCCACTTCCTGGCGGAAGTTGAGCAACTGCTCCTCGGTCAAACGGCCTTCCAGAAAAGCACGCGCGTACACGCCCGGCGCCACGTGGCCCTGGATGTACAGCAGATCGCCACCGTGGTGTTCATTTTCGGCGTGCCAGAAATGATTGAAGCCGGCACCGAACATGTGGGCCAGCGAGGCAAACGAGCCGATGTGCCCCCCCAGGTCTCCGCCATCGTCGGGGTTGTGGCGGTTGGCCTTGACCACCATCGCCATGGCGTTCCAGCGCATGTAGGCACGCAGACGCTCTTCGATCTCGATGTTGCCAGGGCAACGCTCTTCCTGGTCCGTCTCGATGGTGTTGACGTAGCCCGTGTTGGCCGAAAACGGCATGTCGATGCTGTTTTCACGCGCGTGCTCCAGCAACTGCTCGAGGAGGTAGTGGGCACGATCAGGCCCCTCCGCCTGGATGACTGCCGACAGGGCATCCATCCATTCCCGGGTTTCCTGACTGTCGACATCGTTGATCGCGAAGGTCTGCTGGTCGTTCGGTTGTGCTGACATGGGTGTCTCCTCTTTCACAACATGATAAGGATTTGCGTGATGGGTGTTGTTGAGATGGATTTTGGCACAGTTTGACGATTTTTCAAATAATGATTATCTATTTCATATTATGAATTTAAGCAATCTCCTACACTTGTTCAATGACGGCTCAGCACGTGCTCAAACAACCCCTTCGGCTGGTCACCCAGCGCTGGATCAACTGGTGGCGCCGGCTCAGCCCGTACCGGCAGGACCGCCTGGCCGTCCTGGCGCCGTTGGGTGCCGTGCTGGTGTTCCTGGCGGCGGTCCTGATTGCGTTCGGCTATCTGCGCTTTGAGGAGATCGAACGCGAGCAGGAGACTGTCCGTCGCGATGTCGAATATGCACAGCAACGGCTGCGTCTACGCCTGCTGGAGCGTCAAGAGCAACTCATGCGAATGGCGCGTGACGTGGGAAACCGAGATATCGATCAACGGGAATTCATCACTGAAGCCCAATCCCTGGTGGCCCAGCACCCCGAAATTGCCTCGATCACCTGGGTGGATGCACAACGCCGGGTCAAGGCCAGTTACGCGGGCCCCGGGGTGCAAAGCGCACAGTGGCGCAGCACGGGTGACTCACTGCGTCATGCGGACACTTCGAGCACCTTCCAACTCGCCCGCGAACAATTGCAAACGGTGTATTCGCCGCCTTTGCTGCGCCAGTTACCTGGCGAGCGCACGGTGCAGCTGTTGCAACTGCACGTCCCGATCCAGCTGCATGGCCAGTTCCAAGGGGTGATCCTGACCGAGTACACCATTGATGGGTTGCTGCGTTTTGTCATCCCAGCGGAGATCGCCGCCCGCCACGCCGTCTCATTTATCGATGACCACAACCGGCTGTTGGCCGGCCAACCCATTGACAAAAAGAGCCGTCTGAACTCTGGCATGCCCTGGATGAGCCAGGCCTACGAATACGCAGTGCCCATTCCACCAGTGGGCAACAGCCTGATGCTGCGTGCACAGGCTTACCGCACGTCGCAAGGCCTCATCGGCAACGGCATGTTCTGGCTCATGACCGCCTTGAGCCTGATGACCGCCTGGATGCTGATCGGCAGCTGGCGTCACACCCGCAGGCGACAGCAGGCCCAACAAGCCCTGGTGGCCGAAACCAATTTCCGCCGAGCCATGGAGAACTCCATCCTCACCGGCATGCGCGCCATGGACCTGAACGGTCGTATCACCTATGTCAACGCGGCCTTTTGTCAGATGACGGGCTGGAGCGAGCAGGAGTTGGTGGGGCGCCTGCCGCCCTTTCCGTACTGGCCCGACGAGGACATCCAGCTGCTGAACCGCCGCCTGCAAGACGAGATCAACGGCATCACCTCGCACAGCGCCTACCAGGTGCGGGTCAAGCGCAAGAACGGCCAGCTGTTTGATGCGCGCGTGTACATGTCCCCCCTGATTGATGCCAAGGGGCAGCAGACCGGGTGGATGACTTCCATGACCGACATCACCGAGCCCAACCGCATCCGCGAGCAGTTGCTGGCCTCGTATGAACGTTTCACCACGGTGCTGGAGGCCCTGGATGCCTCGGTGTCGGTAGCGCCGCTGGGCAGCGCCGAGATGGTGTTCACCAACAAGCTGTACCGGCAGTGGTTTGGCAACAATGCCCAGGGCCACCATGTGCTGATCACCCAGGCTGGCTCGATCGACCAGTCCACCAGCGACGAGAGCCAGGACACGGTGGATGTGCTGGCCGGTCTGCCGTCCGAGAGCCTGACCCTGGCGCAGACCGAAAACGCCGAAATTTACGTGCCCGATCTCGACAAGTGGCTGGAGGTCCGGTCGCGCTACCTGAACTGGGTGGATGGCCGTCTGGCCCAGATGGTGATTGCCACTGACATCACGCCCCGGCGTCACGCTGAGGAGCAGGCCGCACAGCAGGCTGAACGGGCCCAGTCGGCCAGCCGCCTCATCACCATGGGTGAGATGGCGTCGAGCGTGGCGCACGAACTCAACCAACCCCTCACCGCCATCTCGAATTACTGCAATGGGATGGTGTCGCGCATCAAGGGCCAGCACATCAGCGAGCAAGACTTGCTCCAGGCGCTGGAGAAAACCGCGCACCAGGCACAGCGCGCGGGTCAGATCATTCAGCGCATCCGCAGCTTCGTCAAACGCAGCGAACCCAACCGCATCGAGACCGAAGTGGCGCCCCTGGTGGCCGAGGCGCTGGAGTTGGCCGACATTGAACTCAAGCGCCGCAGCGTTCGCTTGAGTCACTTTGTCTCCTCGCGCTTGCCCCGCGTGCACGTGGACCCCATCCTGATCGAGCAAGTCCTGATCAATTTGCTCAAGAACTCAGCCGAGGCCATCGACCACGCCCACCGCACACCTGAGCGGCGCCATGTCGAGCTGCAGGTGTTGCCCAAAACCGTGGACCACAACCCGGTGGTGGAGTTCACCGTGATGGACACGGGCGGTGGTCTTGCGCCGGAAGTGCTGGAACACTTGTTTGAAGCGTTTTTCTCCACCAAGACCGAAGGCATGGGCATTGGCCTGAATTTGTGCCGCAGTATTGTCGAATCTCATGCGGGACGGATGCAGGCCGAGAACCTCTACAATGGCGCGGAAATCATCGGTTGTCGGTTCACCTTCTGGGTGCCAGCCGTCACCCGATAAACAGTTCGCCGGATTTAAACAGTTCGCCGGATTTGGTCGATGAAGTCAGTGTTGCAGGGAGATAGGTCCACCATGAGTCTGATACCCAAGAAAGGGACTGTCTATGTCGTTGATGACGACGAGGCAGTGCGCGATTCGCTCCAGTGGTTGCTGGAGGGCAAGGACTATCGGGTGCGCTGCTTCGATTCCGCGGAAACCTTCCTGACCCGCTACGACCCGCGCGAAGTGGCCTGCCTCATCGTTGATATCCGCATGGGCGGCATGACCGGACTGGAGTTGCAGGACCGCCTGATCGAGCGCAAATCGCCCTTGCCCATCGTGTTCATCACGGGACACGGCGATGTCCCCATGGCGGTCAACACCATGAAAAAAGGCGCCATGGATTTCATCCAGAAGCCTTTCAAGGAAGACGAATTGGTGAGCCTGGTCGAGCGCATGCTCGAACACGCCAAGGATTCCTTCGCCGACTACCAGCTGGCTGCCAGCCGCGACGCGCTCATGTCCAAGCTCACCTCACGCGAGTCGCAGGTGCTTGAACGCATCGTGGCCGGTCGCCTGAACAAGCAAATTGCCGACGATCTGGGCATCAGCATCAAGACCGTGGAAGCGCACCGTGCCAACATCATGGAAAAGCTCAACGCCAACACCGTGGCCGATCTGCTGAAGATCGCGCTGGGGCAAGTGGCCAAGGCCTGATCCCCGTCACGCGCGCCGCCAGCCAACGCCCGTGCCGCACGGGCGTTCGTGTTTCAGGTCTGTGTTTCAGGTTTGTGCTGCAAAGTGGCGTACCCCCGCGCAACACCCGACCATCCCACCTCCTCCTTCACTGAAATTCGCACCATGACCGCTCAACTCATTGATGGCATTGCACTGTCCCGACACCTGCGCGAACAGGTGGCCGAGCGCACCCAGGCCTTGCGCCAGCGCGGCGTGCAACCGGGCCTGGCCGTTGTCCTGGTGGGGGACAACCCGGCCAGCCAGGTCTATGTGCGCAACAAGGTCAAGGCCTGCGAAGAGGCGGGCTTTCATTCAGTGCTGGAGCGCTATGACGCCACCCTCAGCCAGCCGGCATTGCTGGCCCATATTGCACGGCTGAACCAGGACGAACGCATTCACGGCATTCTGGTGCAGTTGCCCCTGCCCGACCACATCGATGCACACCAGGTGATTGAGGCCATCTCCCCCGACAAAGACGTGGACGGTTTTCACATCGCCAGCGCCGGTGCGCTCATGACGGGTTTGCCTGGTTTTTGGCCCTGCACCCCCTATGGCTGCCTGAAGATGCTGGAGAGCATTGGGTACGACCTGAAGGGCAAGCACGCGGTGGTGATCGGCCGCAGCAACATCGTGGGCAAACCGATGGCGCTCATGCTGCTGCAACGTAACGCGACCGTCACGGTGTGTCACAGCGGCACTCGGGACCTGGGGCACTTCACCCGCCAGGCGGATGTGGTTGTGGCGGCCGTGGGCAAGCGCAACGTGCTCACCGCCGACATGGTCAAGCCGGGTGCGGTGGTGCTCGATGTCGGCATGAACCGCAACGATGCAGGCAAACTCTGTGGCGACGTGGACTTCGAAGGGGTTCGCCAGGTGGCCAGTTACATCACGCCCGTGCCGGGAGGGGTGGGTCCCATGACCATCACCATGCTCCTGGTCAACACCCTTGAATCTGCCGAACGAGTCACCAAGCTGCCCTCATGACGACCTCTTACAACCCCCTGCTGGACTTTCAGGACCTGCCGCGTTTTGACGCCATTCAGCCTGAGCACATCGCCCCCGCCCTGGATCATCTCTTGGCCCAGGCGTCTGACGCCCTCGAGCAGGTCACTGCGCCTGCGTTTCCCTGCGACTGGGTGGCGCTCGCGCGCACCCTGGACACGGCCACCGAGCGCCTCGGGCGTGCCTGGGGTGCCGTCTCGCACCTGCATTCGGTGGTGGACACCCCCGCCCTGCGCGCGGCCTACACCGAAGCCCTGCCGCGCGTGACCGAGTTCTGGACCCGTCTGGGCGCGGACGAACGCCTGTACGCCAAGTACAAGACCATCGCACCCACCGGCTTGAATGCCGAGCAGCGGCGGGCGCGCGACCTGGCGCTGCGCAATTTCGTGCTCTCGGGGGCCGAGCTGCAAGGTGCAGCCAAGGCGCGTTTTGCCGCCATCCAAGAACGCCAGGCCGAGTTGTCGCAGCAGTTCAGCGAACACGTGCTGGATGCCACCGACCAGTGGTCACTCTATGTCTCGGCAGAGGAGCTCGACGGCGTACCGCCGGATGTGCTGTCGGCCACACGCCAGGCCGCTCAGGCCGACCAGCGCGAGGGCCACAAGCTCACCTTGAAAATGCCGTGCTATCTGCCAGTGATGCAGTTCGCCCATCACTCTTCAGTGCGTGAGCAGCTCTACCGTGCCTACGTCACACGCGCCTCCGAGCAATCCAGCCTACCGCAGTTTGACAACACGGCCCTCATGCACGAGATCATCCAGCTGCGCCATGAGGAAGCCACGCTGCTGGGCTTTGCCAACGCGGCCGAGGCATCGCTCGCGCCGAAGATGGCCGACTCTCCCCGCCAGGTGCTGGACTTTTTGCGCGATCTGGCTCGTCGTGCGCGGCCCTATGCCGAACAAGACCTGGCCGACCTGCGCGAGTTTGCCCGCACCCAACTGGGTCTGAACGATCCCCAGGCCTGGGATTGGCCCTATATTGGCGAGCGGTTGAAGGAGGCTCGCTATGCCTTCAGCGAGCAGGAGGTCAAAACCTACTTCACCGCCCCCAAGGTGCTGGCCGGTTTGTTCGGCATCGTGGAAACCTTGTTCCAGGTGTCGATTCGGCGTGACCAAGCCCCCGTGTGGCACCCGGGAGTGGAGTTTTATCGAATCGAGCGTCGCGCGGCCAGTGCCAACGACACACCAGAATTGGTGGGGCAGTTCTACCTGGACCCAGGGGCGCGGGCCGGCAAACGCGGTGGCGCCTGGATGGACGATGTCCGCGCCCGCTGGCTGCGCCCGGACACCCAGGCGCTGCAAACACCGGTTGCCCACCTGGTGTGCAACTTTGCGCAAGGCGTTGATGGCCAGCCGGCGCTGCTCACGCACGATGACGTGATCACCTTGTTTCACGAATTCGGCCATGGCCTGCACCACCTGATGACGCGTGTGAACGAACGCGACGTCGCGGGCATCAGTGGGGTGGAGTGGGATGCCGTGGAATTGCCCAGCCAGTTCATGGAGAACTTCTGCTGGGAGTGGTCGGTGGTGCGCCACCTGTCGGCACATGTGGAGACCGGCGAGCCTCTGCCGCGCGAGCTGTTTGACAAGATGCTGGCCGCACGCAATTTCCAAAGCGGCTTGCAGACCTTGCGCCAGATCGAGTTCTCTCTCTTTGACATGCGTCTCCACCACGAAACCACCCTGCCTGTGAGCGCCGATCGCGACGCCATCCTGGCCCTGCTGGACTCGGTGCGTGATGAAGTGGCGGTGCTGCACCCACCCGCCTGGAACCGCATGCCGCACACCTTCAGCCACATCTTTGCCGGTGGGTACTCGGCCGGCTATTACAGCTACAAGTGGGCCGAGGTGCTGAGTGCCGACGCGTATGCCGCGTTTGAGGAAACCGCTGGGCCACAAGGTGAACCCAGCCTGGCCACCGGACAGCGTTATTTGCAACACATCCTGGAAGTCGGCGCCAGCCGTCCGGCCATGGAGTCATTCAAAGCGTTCCGCGGTCGCGAGCCCACGCTGGACGCGCTGCTGCGCCATCAGGGCATGTCCCGCTGAGCGCGCGGGTGGCGCCCCTCACCGGGCAGACCCTGAGGCCTGACGTCGCCTTCAAAACGTCAGAGTCTTCACGCCGGTGGCCGTACCCAGCAGGCAGACTTGCGCCTTCTGGTGGGCGAACACCCCTACCGTGACCACCCCGGGCCACTGACTCACCTCCGTTTCAAAACGCAAGGGGTCTGTGATGTGCAGTCCCGTCACATCCACAATCTGCTGGCCGTTGTCGGTCACCAGGGGATGGCCATCCTTCAGGCGGACCTGGGCGCTGCCGCCGAGTGCTGCGAACTGACGCATGATGCGCGCGCTGGCCATGGGGATGACCTCGACTGGCAGCGGAAATGCGCCCAGGGTTTTGACCAGCTTGGATTCGTCCGCAATGCAGATGAACTGTCGCGACTGCGCCGCCACAATCTTCTCTCGCGTGAGGGCCGCGCCTCCCCCTTTGATCATGTACCCGTGCGCGTCAATTTCGTCTGCACCGTCGATGTAGACCGACAGGGTGTCGACGTCTTGCGCCTCAAACACCGTGATACCGGCTGCCCGTAAACGGGCGGTGGACGCTTCCGAGCTGGAAACCGCGCCACGGATGCGATCCTTGATGGTGGCCAGCGCATCGATGAATTTGTTGACCGTCGAGCCGGTGCCCACGCCCACCACCTCGCCGGCGGGCACGTAGGCCAGTGCGGCCTGTCCAACCCGTGCCTTGAGTTCATCCTGGGTGAGAGCTTGCGACATCGGCGAAAATCCTGTGAATTACTACCCGGCTGATTATCCATGGCTCTGCCCACCCTCTCCTCGCTGTACCCCCTGGCCCGCTCCGCGCTCTTCGCCATGGACCCCGAAGTGGCACACGAACGCCTCATGGACCTGCTGGCCAGCACCCAGCACCATTGGGGCCGCATGGCCTATGCGCAAGCGCGGCTCGATGACCCCCTCACGCTGGCCGGTCTGCACTTTCCCAACCGGGTGGGCCTGGCCGCCGGGCTGGACAAAAATGCCCGCTGCATTGACGGCCTGGGCGCCATGGGCTTTGGCTTTGTGGAGGTCGGCACGGTCACCCCCAAGGGCCAACCCGGCAACCCCAAGCCGCGCATCTTCCGACTGCCTGAGGTGGAGGGCCTGATCAACCGGCTGGGCTTCAACAACGAAGGTCTGGACGCGTTCCTGCACAACGTGCAGCAAGCGCGCTTTCGCCAGGCCTCGGGGGCCAGCATGCTGCTGGGATTGAACATTGGCAAAAACGCCACCACCCCCATCGAGCGCGCGGCCGAGGACTACCTGACCTGCCTGGAAGGCGTGTACCCGCATGCCGACTACGTCACGGTCAACATCTCCAGCCCCAACACGCAAAACCTGCGCGCCCTGCAATCGGACCAGGCTCTCGATGAGCTGCTGCACGCGCTGAGCGAGCGGCGCGTGCAGTTACAGCGACAGCACAGCAAGCGCGTGCCGGTGTTCATCAAGATCGCCCCCGATCTGGACGAACCACAGATCGACCTGATCGCCGCCACGCTTCGCCGTCACGGCATGGAAGGTGACCGTGCCAAGGACGAGGCCTGGGGCGTGATTGCCACCAACACCACCATCTCGCGCGAGCAAGTCAAAGGTTTGCCGCATGGCGACGAAACTGGCGGACTCTCTGGCGCACCCGTGTACGCCAAGAGCAACGCCGTGATCCGTCAATTGCGCCAGCGCCTGGGGCCGCACTTTCCCATCATCGGGGTGGGGGGCATCCTGAGCGGTGCTGACGCTGTCGGGAAAATCGAAGCGGGGGCCGATGTGGTGCAGCTGTACACCGGGTTGATCTACCACGGTCCGGCGCTGGTGAACGAATGCGCTCGCGCGCTGCGAGACATGCCGCGGGGGTAAAAACCTCGCACCACCCTGCCCATCGGCGTGGTGTTGAGCTGCAGCCCCATAGAAGATGCGCGACGGATGCAGTAGACGTCAGCCGCGACGAATGCCGGGGACGTCAGGCCAGCGCCAACTCGAGTTGCGCTGTCACACGGTCTGCCAGCACCAATGAACTGGTCAAGCCCGGTGACTCGATCCCGAACAGGTGCACCAATCCCTGCATGCCGTGATCAGCGGGTCCGCTGATCACGAAATCTGCGGCCGGCTGATCGGCGCCACCCAACTTGGGCCGAATGCCCGCGTACCCCGGCAGCAGGCTGTCGTCGGCCAGTGCGGGCCAGTAGCGACGTACCTCGGCGTAAAAATCGCGGCAACGGTTGGGATCGACCGCCAGTTGCTCGGGATCGTCCACCCACTCCACGTCCGGACCGAACTTCGCTTGACCGCCCAGGTCCAGGGTCAGGTGAACGCCCAGCCCCGCCGCTTCGGGCACCGGGTAAATCAGACGCGAGAACGGCGCCTTGCCGCTCAACGTGAAGTAGTTACCCTTGGCATAGTGGGCGGTGGGCACGTGCTCGGCTGGCATGCCCTCGAAACGGGCCGCCAGTCCAGGCGCGTACACGCCCGCCGAGTTGACCACGATCCGCGCCTTGAGCTCGGTGCCGTCGGCCATGCGCAGCACGGTGCCATCGGGTTCACACCGGGCCGAGGCCACGGCACTGTGGCACACCACCATGCCACCACCCTGCTCCAGGTCGCCTTGCAAGGACAGCATGTAGGCATGGCTGTCGATGATGCCCGTGCTGGGCGAGAGAATCGCTGCCTTGCAATGCAACGCCGGCTCGAGGGCCTGTGCCTCCTCGCGCGACAGGATGCGCAAATCGTCCACGCCGTTGGCCTGGGCCTTTCGCACAATGGCTTCCAGCTGGCTGATTTGCTCGGTCTGGGTGGCCACAATCAGCTTGCCGCAGCGGCGGTGGGGAATGCCGCGCTCCTGGGCGTAGGCATACAGCTGCTGTCGCCCCTGGACACAACACTGTGCCTTCAGCGAGCCGGCCGGGTAATAGATGCCTGCGTGGATCACCTCGCTGTTGCGCGAGCTCGTGCCCATGCCGATCGCCTCTTGCGACTCCAGCACCAGCAACTCCTTCACGCCCAGGCGGGGCGATTGTGTCAAGGCTCTGGCCACCGCGAGCCCCACCACACCGGCACCGATCACCACTGCATCGACCTGCTCCACGTCACACACTCCCGTTGTCTGCTTGCGCTAAAACCCCAATCATCCAACAAAAAGCCTGTGCCAAACGACCCCCTGTCTCCAACGTGGCCTTGTGGTGGTCCGAGGCATGCCCGCCTCCTCGCACCTGGGGATCCAAAGAAAACGGCACCCGAAGGTGCCGTCTTAGGGGGTGTCGTCGCACCCTGGGGGGCAGAAGCCGGCCTGAATCAGCGCTTCTTGGTGGCGGACTTGGCAGCACCAGCCACTTGCTCGCTCATGGTGCGAACTTGCGCCTGGGTCAGGTCGGTGGCTTGCTTGACGGCCTTTTGCACCGACTCCAGGGCGTTGTTGCCAGCAGACACGGCTGTTTTGAAGGCGGCCACGGCAGACTCGGAGCCGGCCGGGGCGTTTTTGGCCATGTTGTCCACCAACTCGTTGAAGGCGCGCTGGGCACCCAGGACCTGCGCTTCGTAGGCTTTGGTGAAGTCAGAACCAGTGCTGTTGGCAATTTCAACCAGGTGACGGTTGTAGACGACGGCCTTCTCGGCCAGGGGTTGGAACAGGCTGGCTTGCAGGCTCAGCAACTGCTGCGCATCCTTGACGGACAAGACTGCATGGGCCTGTTGCTGGCTGTCGGCCATGGCGGCCTTGGCAGCAGCCAGGTTGAGTTCGATCAGTTGCTCAACACCGGCGAAGGCCTTGTTGGTCAGACCCACCAGGGTCTCCAGGTTGGCTTTGTTGGCGGCGATGACTTGCTCGGGCGTGAGGGACATGTGAATCTCCTGAAATGGGTTTTGATAGCGGGCGACCATTGCTGCAATCGGCATGTTGCAGTGCAGCATGACGCAGATTCTAAGATGCCTTATCCCGTTGAGAAGCAATGGATCTGCGCTTTAGAGGTGGCAGACTAAACAGGGCCTCAGGCCCTCCTCAGGCCCTGAGGAGCGCATGACGTCACACCCCTGCTCAGGGGCGGGCCGACCCGTGGGCCCAATGGGCCTGCCAGTTGGCGTGGTAACGCGCTGCCAGCGCCGGGGATTCCAGGATTAGCAGATTTTCGGCATTGCGGGTGTCGGCCGAGTTGGTGAAGTTGAAGCTGCCCGTGACCACGATTCGCTGGTCGATCACCATCACCTTGTTGTGGGCGATGGCATGCGCCCCATCAAAACGCAACGCCACCTGGTTGGACTGCAGCAGGTCGATCACATAGCGGTTGGTCGAGGTACTCTTCTCGTCCAGCAACACGGCAACCCGAACCCCACGCTGGTGGGCGCGCAACAAGGCCTGGGCAATGGCGTTGTGCGTGAAGCCGTAAGCCTGCACCAACACTTCCTGGCGGGCATCGTCAATCCAGCGCACCAGGGCTTTGCCCGCACCCGTGGGCGGGGTGAACAACACCCCCAGGACCCGAGCGGTAGCCACATCGCCGCTCACAGCCGGGGGCATGTCGAGCACTTCAGCGGTCTCGCGGGACCGAGCCTCGCTGGGGGTGGGCACAAAGGTCCAGGCCCACTGCCCCAAGGCCACCGCCAGCATCAACACCAGACTCCATTGTTTCCAAGAACGCATCCCCGGATGTTAGCCCCAATGTGAGCGCCACTTACAAGACTTGTTATCCGCACTTCACCCCATCAGCGCCAGCTTGTGTCAGCGGCTTGCCAGATAATCGACTTAGCTTGCGTGAGAATCGCGCGCCTTTTTTCTCCCCGCTGCCCGTGCCCTCCTCCCACTCCCTCTCTCGAGCCATCCCGGTCCTGGCGTTTGCCTCGTGCTGCAGCATGAGCGTGCAGCGCATGTGCGACCCCATGCTGCCTGCCCTGGCGAAAGAGTTTCACAGCAGCTTGGCAGACGTGGCATGGGTGATCTCGCTGTTTGCCATCGCCTATGGCTTGATGCAGATCGTGTACGGCCCCCTGGCTGACCGGTTGGGCAAATTCCGGGTCGTGGCCTTCACCACCCTCATGTGCAGCGTGGGTTGCCTGGCCTGTGCACTGGCCCCGGACCTGACCTGGCTGGTGGCGTCCCGGGTGCTGGTGGCGGCGTTTGCCGCCGCCATCATCCCGGTCAGCATGGCCTGGGTGGGCGACAACACGCCCTATGACATCAGGCAGGAAACCCTGGCCCGGGTCGGCCTGGGCACCATGCTGGGGATGGTGAGCGGTCAGGTCATCGGCGGCGTGTTCACGGACACGGCCGGCTGGCGCTGGGGTTTTGCCTTCGTGGGACTGCTCTTTTTCTGGGCGGGCACCCAGATGTGGCTGGACCCGCGGGCGCGGCCCGGGACCGAGCGCAGGGCCGATTTGCCGGCAGACGCTGTCGCCATGGGCAGTGCCCCCTGGAAACAGGCGCTTCACGTGCTGAGCCAGCGGCGGGCGCGTCGACTCCTGGGCACCGTGCTGCTGCACGGGGCCAGCTTTTTTGGGGCCTTCGCCCTGGTGGCCTCGCACCTGCATGAAAGTCTGCAGATTTCACTCAGCCAGAGCGGCGTATTGGCCAGCCTGTTTGGCCTGGGAGGTGTGCTGTACATGCTGGCGGCCAAACACGTCATCCGCCGACTGGGTACCGCTGGGTTGTGCCGGGGTGGAGGGGCGTTGGTCGTGATGTCACTGACCACCATCGCCTTCAGCCCCTGGTGGCCTGCGGTGGCGCTGGCCAGTCTGGTCTCGGGCATTGGTTTTTGTATGTTTCACAACACCCTGCAGGCCCACGCCTCCGAGATGGCACCAGGCATGCGCGGCATCGGCATGTCCTTGTTTGCTGGCACGCTGTTCACCGGACAGTCCATCGGCGTGGTCATCACGACCAGCTTGTCCGACTCGGTGGGCATGGGCATGCTGATCGCGCTGGGAAGTTGTTCGACGCTGACCCTCGCCTTGTTGTTCCCCACCCTGATGCGGCATGCGCCCGCCCGCTCCTGAAGGTTTCGCCTCAGCCTGACCTGTCCCCTATGACCCAAGACCATCACGAACACGAACGCTGGGCCCAGGCCCTGGAGCACCACCCGGACTACCGCGTCCTGCGTCGCCTGGTGCCGCGCTTGCACTATGAGGACGTGGCACCGGGCACACCCCTCATGAAGGGCGTGGTGCTGGACACAGAAACCACCGGATTGAGCTCACTGCAGGACCGTGTGATTGAACTGGGCATGCTGCTGTTTGAATTTGACCCCGTCAGCGGTGTGGTGCACCGGGTGCTCGAGGTATTTGACGAACTGGAAGACCCCGGTTTTCCCATCCCCCCAGAGGTCACCGCCATCCACCACATCACCGACGACATGGTGCAGGGCAAGCGCATTGACGATGCCCGCGTGGCGCGTCTGTTGCGCGATGTGCAGGTGGTGGTGGCGCACAACGCCGCTTTCGACCGGCCCTTTGTGGAGGGCCGCTGGCCCGTGTTTGAACAACTGGCCTGGGCCTGCAGCGTCAAGGATGTGCCCTGGAAGGAAGAGGGGTTTGGCTCGGCCAAACTCGAGTATCTGCTGCAAACGCAAGGCCTCTTTTACGAGGCCCACCGCGCCGAGACGGATTGCCACGCGCTACTGGAACTGCTCAGCCGGCGTTTGCCCCAGCGCCAGCAGCCCGTGCTGTTGTCCCTGCTGGAAACACTCAACCAGGCGCAATTCAAGCTCTATGCGCTGGGTTCACCGTTTGAAACCAAGGACTTGCTCAAACAACGGGGCTACCGGTGGTCAGCCGAGCTGCGTTGCTGGACCCGTTTGCTCTCCACGCAGGAGCAATTGCAGGAGGAAACCCAGTGGCTTCGACGCCGTGTGTACGGCGAGCGCAAGGCTGCGGTGGAGATCGAGTCGCTGGGTGGCACCATCCGCTACTCCCAGCGAAGCGGTCAGCGAGAAACGCTGGCGATTTAGTACGGCACCACCTGCCACGGCACCGGGCAGGTGGCCACGTTCGGGTAGTACTGCTGGTACGTGTTGCAGAAGTAGGCCACGCGGGCGGGGTCCACCACCACGGGCGGCGCGACCATCACCGTCGGTCCCATCACCATCGGCTGGCTGTAGACCACACGAGGGTAAGTGGCCGCATAAACCGCGGTGCCCACCAGGGCAGCCCCCAAGACCGGTCCAACCCAGCGAGTGGATCCGCCGTGGTAACCGTGCCCACCACCAGCGTGGCGCCCCCCCCCGTAACCGCCTCCACCATGCCCCCAGCTGCCATGGGCAAACGCAGAAGGCGCCAGGGACAAGGCCCCACTGAGCGCAAGTAACACAAGACTGCTTTTCATGGGGCTGCGTTTCATGGATCTCTCCTGCGAGGGCGGCGGACGGAAATTGACGACTGTGATCTGATACCTTAACGCCGTGACCGCACTCCAGGATGACAGGATGACAGGATGACAGGATGACAGGATGACAGGAGGAAAGTGGGTCTAGTGGGTGTATCGGGATTTCAGTGCTGCGCCAACGCCTCTTCGACGCTCAAGGCCAGCCCCAACAACGCCGCATCACGGCCCCCGGGCGCCGAGAGCATCAGCCCCACCGGCAACTCGCCCGCCTGGTGGCAGGGCAAGCTGATGGAACACCCATCGAGGAAGTTGATGACGAAGGTGTTGCGCAGCAGCAACCGATTGGCTGCAAAAAAAGCGTCGTCTGATGCCAACAGCGGCTCCAGCGCAGGCGCCACTATCGGGACCGTGGGACACAGCAAGGCATCAAAGCCCTGAAGCGCCTGTTCGGCCCGTACACGCCAGGCCTGCCGGTTGCGCAGCAACTGCAGGTAGTCGGCGGCGGATACATCGCGCCCCAGCACCA
>JACCDM010998966.1_pt1 | contig 26084 bp, 23 predicted proteins | sample 7445851 | NCBI WGS metagenome assembly JACCDM01 (sample SAMN15323438, study PRJNA562643) | freshwater metagenome | isolation source: river surface water | place: USA:Blue River Watershed | collected 2017-08-16
ATTAACCGGTTTAGTCTTGCAGAACCAGCCGTCGCTGCCTCTATCCCCTACTACGAATCCCAGTCTAGATTGTCGCGGGAAGGGGACAAAATGGACAAATCACCTAAAGACCCATCAGTTGCGCTTGGCGATCGAAATCTGGCACTTGTTCTCTCACTAGCTCGAAAGATCCAATTCCTCTAACTTCTCCAGATTCCAGATACAACACGATATCGGCCTCTCGGACTGTGGACAATCGATGTGCAATAAGAACGACAGTCACTTCACCTTTAAGCGCCTGAATCGCATTTGAAATATTTAGCTCCGTTTCACCATCAAGTGCACTAGTTGCCTCATCAAGAACCAGTAATTTTGGGGCGGTAAACAACGCACGGGCTATTCCGAGCCGTTGCCGTTGTCCACCACTGATACTTGAACCACGATCTCCAATATTTGAATCCAGCCCGTTTGGTAGCGACTCAACAAAATTGGTGAGGTCAGCAATCTCCAGTGCTCGATAAATTTTGGCATCCTGATTTAAATCGGGCTCAAATCCCATGCAAACATTTTCGCGAATCGATCCGTTAAGCATCACTACGTTTTGAGGTACGTACGCCAATGCACCTGGCCACAAATTTATAGTTTCTTGTGCAGCAGCTCCTGAAATAGTCGCCGTTCCTGAATCTGGTTTTATTATTCCCAGTAGAACGTCCACTAAGGTGGTTTTTCCTGCTCCAGAAGGCCCTACGATGGCTAACACTTGGCCAGGCTTAATTGAAACAGAAACATCAAGAAGTGCATTTCTATCACTTCCAGGATACTTGACCGAAACTGAATCAATCCTCACTTCGGGAATAAAACCTAGATGCCGATGATCAATCTCGTAGGTAGTTTTTGTGATAGTCGGAGCCGTCTGAAGCTCGTCGATTAGCTCTAGAGTAAGAGAGGCTGAACCGGAACTTCCCTTAATCCCCACGAGGCTTTGCTGCACTCTTAGCACTGCGGGAGCGATGCGCATGCTCGCCGCAAGAAATATGGATAAAACCGCTACCGCATGTGAAGCCGTTTGCGTAAGGAATTGAAGTGCGCCTACAAGTAAACTGCCTACAACGACGGAGATCTCGATTACATATTTACTAACGGATTGCATAAAAGACTGTTCTGCGACTGATTCAGCCAATTTCAAACGGAGAAAACCAATTCGATCTGCATAATAATGTCTTCGACTCTTAACAAAGAGCTCTCTGTATCCCAGAATGACTTCAGAAATTCTTTCTTGGCTTTCAACCGTAAATGCTGCTTGCTTTTGCCCTAATTTTTGAACTCTCACGTGCATAAATCTATATAGGAAGAATGCAATGCTTGAGAACATCACAAGCGACGAAATGGCAACTAAGGTGTCCACTAAGAATAAACTAAATCCCAATATTAATAGTAGTGAGGTATCAGCTATAAGGCTGACAGCAGCCCCAAGAACACCAACGGTAACTGTATTCACGCCATAAGTCACCGCATACATCGTCTCTTGTAATGATTTTTTCTGAATAGTTAATAGATCTTGTCCAAGAAGTTTTGAAACGAGAATTGAAGATATTTCTGCAGATCTTCGACTCAAGAAGAATAATATTCTTCTTGAAAAGTACACGGACACTAAGGTCTTTCCAATAAGAATGACACTTGAAAATAGTCCAAGAATTGCAACCTGCTTTTGCAAAGTGAAACCATTTAAGTTTATGAAATTCAGGAAAGCTGCGACTCTATCTCCAGGTTGATTTGAACCAATTCCACTTATAGTTAAGGAACCAAGTAGCCCAATAATCACGACTCCGACAATGTCTAAGATGCTTAGCCCGATTTGGATGAAAACTACCAATACCACTTTCTGGCGGTCGGCTTTGTTCAAAACCCGGGCGCAGCGAACAACCGTAGAGTTCTTTACTTTCACTAATTCGCGGAGTAGCCATTTCTTTGCCAAATTACCGTCTCCAGTTCTTATGAATTGCGAAATTAAGACTTATTGAATGATCCAAGACTTCGCTATTCTAGTTGCATTAGCTAAATTTGATTCGTAAATTTCCTTGGAGATTTCAATGGGGATTTGACTCGTTAAGAGCATCTCGAAGGTTTCATTTAGTTCCCTGGAGGATAAATTTAAGTCAAGGAAACTTACTGATCCCGGGAATTGATTGGCCGCATCTTTTACTCCGCTAGACGCTATCCCCCATACCGGGACGCCAAAATAAATAGATTCCCTGATTGCTCTCCCATATGATTCAGACGGGGCTAGGCTTGCAAGCACCCCAATTCGTTCCCAAGTTTCTTGAAGTTCTTGGCCTGAAAGTTTCCCGTAAAAATTAACTCTTTTGCTTCCTAGAGTTTCAATGAGTGATTCCATGAATTGAGTTTGGACTGGTCCATCTCCGATTACATCAACAGTGAATTGGGTGTTTTCCTTGGAAATTTTCTTAACCAAATCGACGAAGGCTGATAGCCCTCGATCAGGTTCTATTCGACCAACTAAACCGAGTGAGCTGGTGCGATCTCTTCTTTCAATGACTGGCTTCTCGGACAGATTAAGCGGCACAGGTGCGACAATTATTTTAGATGAGGTACTGGGGAATCTAGACAAAAAATTCATTTTTTGTAATTCGGACGTTAACCTGATGGTGTCGGATTTCTCTGCCGCAAATCTCGTGAACAAATTGCGAATCCTGTTTCTTGAAGTCAAAGTCGTCCAATTAGAATCCGTAACATCTCCGTGAATCTGGACTTGAATTGGAGTTTTTTTCCCAACAAGTCTTCTGATCAGCCAAGCGCTCCAAAAAGACTCCCAGGGGTCGCCAGCAACCAAAATTTTCGGATTCGATGACATGTCGCGCAAAATATATTTTGACACTTGCTTCGAATATCGCAACAGTTGATACTTCTTTATTTTAATGGCTATAAAAGTAATGTTGCTTGCAACAGGAATGACTTGCTCTTGGGAATAAGCAGAGAAGATGATGAGATTTAGACGACCTTTACTCAATTTTGCAATTTCAGCTCCATAAGAACTATGGCGCTTTAAAGTATCTGAATCTCCTTTCAAAATGATTCCTCGAAAATCGATTATTCCTACGAAACTTTCAACTCCCACTGAAAGCTCCGAGCATAAGATTTCTCACCTTCTCCATCTGGTTGTCCTCTTCAAATGATTCATTAACCTTGGTTACGGCCGAGGAAGACATCTTTGTGAATAATTCATCATCCTTTAAGATTAAAGTAACCTTTGGGATCAAGTCTTGAATATCTTGAGTTCTTCCTGTGAAACCTTCTACCCCGTTAGTGACCAGCTCCATATTCCCAGGAATTCGAGATACCACCGGCACACATCCACTTGCCATTGCTTGGAGCAAAGCAAATGACATGCCTTCATAGTCTGATAAGAGCACAAACAGCTTGGCTCTTTGAAAGAAAGTTTTCATCAATTCTTGTGATTGATTTCCCAAAAAATTTACATTAGCACCTATTCTTTGAGCGAAATTCTCCAGCTCTTCTCGTAAAGGTCCATCGCCCAAAATTGTAAGTTGGGTATTGCATGCTTTTGCCAGTTGAATCACTAATTCCAAATTTTTCCATGGTACGAGTCTTGAAGCTGTAATCATTGGCAGGTCTCGAACAGCGTTTTTATCCGATGTCTCAATACTAACGCCATTTGGGATATAAGTGATTCTGCTTTTGACTCCCCAATCAGAGACAAATTTACAAAGCTCCTGGCTTGGACATGTTATTTCTTCAAAATTATTTAGTGCCCATACAAGAAATTTTCTTTGGATGTAGGCTCGAGGAGAAGGTTTTTCATTTTGAAATGTAACGATGTCCGAATTTGTTCGCCCAGCGTTGCGAGCTCGTTCCCAAACAGGGTCTCCAACAATTTTGGCAACCGCATGACAATTTTTCTTGATTCGAATTGCGATCGCACTTTCTTCATGGAGTCCATTTGCAAACACTCTTGTTTCGCTCGATATTTGGGAATGTATTTTCCAAGCTGTCAACATGAATCTAATTGGGAATGGGAGCGCTCTCGAAACTGAAACTATTTTATGTTTATCAGGATTTTCGAAATCATCCTTCGAATGTAGCGTAACCACCACAACTCTAATTTCTTGCTTCGACAGGTATTTTGCGAGTTTGGGGATATATGTCGCAGGTCCTCCGACATCAGGCGGAAATATTCCTGTTACTAACAAATAATCCACGGTTATGAAGCAATCCAATCACTTAAACGCAATTTTATATCTGAACTATTAGCCCATTGAAATGTGTTTGACATTCCCAATTCAAGGGAAGTTCTTGGTTTCCAATCAATTAAATTTTCAAGGTACAGCGTGCTGGCCATAGTTTGGATTACGTCGGACTTATTCTCCGCGAGCTGTGTAAATGAAGTCTGCGCACCAGAAAGATTCTCGGATATTTCCATTAAATCGGAAATTGAAACAGGACTTCCGCCACCAACATTCACTACATCTGAAAATCCATTTTCCCTTAAATTTAATTCTTGAGTTAGTAGATCAATAGCTCTCGTTACATCATCAATATATGTAAAATCTCGCTTTACTGATCCGTCCCCAAAGAGGTCGAGAGGGTGATTGACCAAGTGGTTTGCTAGAATTCTGAAATACATCATGTCCGGACGACCCCAAGGGCCATATACCGTGAAGAAACGCATTCCTCGAGATTTGGTCGTTGTTCCGCTGGTTGCTGCTCGCGCAAGTATTTCGTTGCTCAGTTTTGTTGCACCATAAAAGCTAGTTGGAAAAAGATTTTTCTCACTTTCTGAATAGGGAATTGCGGATTGATTTCCGTAAACACTTGAGGATGATGCATAGAGTAAATTGGGGATCTCTGCCTCAATAGTTCCTTGAATAATATTCGTAAATCCACTTAGATTGCTTTGGGTATATCGATCGAAAGATTGGACCGGAATTCTAACGCCCGCTTGGGCTGCTAAATGAATTACGCAATCTGGTAGTTCAGCTCTAATCAATCTCTTGATGGAATTTAAATCTGAAATATCAATATGTTTGACGTCTACGCCATCCTCTTTCAAAAGGAAATTGGCTCGCAGCTTCTTGAGTTCAACTGAGTAATAATCTGAAAATGAATCGATGGCAACGACTTTATGCCCAGAGCGCGAAAGAGCTTTACAAGTCGCTGAACCAATAAAACCTGCAGCACCGGTAACAAGTATTTTCATCGAATCCTTCTCGCCGCTTGGAGTGATCTAAAGCATATACTAGCGAATACAATTAACTTGGAAGTTTATGGAGGTGTAGACGTTGGAATTGAAACACCTCCTCATCATCAACTACAGCATGGACGAATCGGATCAGGTTTTTTCCCATCAGTCACAAACAGTAAAAGCCCTCGCAACAAGATACCAACGGGTCACAGTTCTAACTGGCAGGGTAGGTTCGTCTTTATTTCCTGACAACGTTGAAATCTTCACATCAAATTGGAGGCCTCGCAAACGGTTCAAGAGCGCTATAAGCTTTTTGAGAATTTTTTTTCAAATCGTTAGAAAATCCAAAGTTGATTCGGTTTTTTCTCATATGACAGATGTCCAATCAGCCCTGATTGCTATTCCCTTGAAAACCTTGAAGATTCCTCACTTCCTTTGGTACGCCCATAAATCACAATCTATTTATTTAAGGTTCTGCTCTAGAATAGTAACTGGGATTATTTCTTCGACGGAAGGTTCGATTCCAATAAATTCCCCTAGGGTTACATTGATTGGTCAGGCTATTGACCTAAAGCTTTTCCCTCCGAAGCGCGATTTGGTTTGTCCACCAGTAAAATTTATACACATAGGTCGTTTAGACCCATCGAAGAATGTTTCGGAAATAATATCCAGTATCGAAATTCTTCGTTTAAAAGACCCCAGAATTGAGTTGCTGATTGTCGGATCTCCTTCCTCAGATAAATATTTTGAATACTCAAAGAATTTAATGATCGAAAATGAAAAGGCAATCAAAGAAGGCTGGTTAAGATTTGTTCCTCAGGTTCTCCGCTCTGAGCTGTCAGAGTTATTACAGAATTCAGACTGTTTTATCCATGCGTTTCGCGGCTCGCTCGATAAGACTTTAGTCGAAGCGACCGCATCGATGCTGCCTGTTATTTCCGTAAATCACGAGTACAAACTCGAGTTTGGTTCATGGCAAAATGAGAATCTGTCGATAACTTTACTTACAGAATTGCGGGGACTGATGAATAAATCGCCTTCTGAAGTTTCTAGTGAGCTTTGTCGTCGTAGAGAGAAAGTTATGACTCACCACTCACTTGATAACTGGATCGAAAAGCTCGATGAAATACTTCGACGCTAGTTTCGCAAAGGATTTGCACCATTTATGTGAAATACTCCTGGCATGAGATTTTTAGTCACGGGCGCGGCAGGATTTCTGGGTTCGCACCTTACAGATAGTCTCCTCAAAAGAGGATATTCGGTAATTGGTTTAGACAATCTAAGCACTGGTTCCTTGGAGAATTTATCCGGACATATTAGTAATCATAATTTTGATTTTATCGAGCATGATGTTCGTGAGCCATTTAATTTTGAGGTTGACTTTATTCTGAATTTTGCTTGTCCAGCGTCTCCAATTCAATACCAAGCCGATCCCGTGAGAACTATTGAAACAAATTTCTTGGGGATGAAGAATGCTCTTCAACTGGCGAAAGAATTACGAGTACCTATTATGCAAGCTTCAACAAGTGAGATTTATGGCGACCCAAACATCACGCCCCAAAATGAGATGTATTGGGGAAATGTAAACCCGATTGGTATTCGATCTTGCTATGACGAAGGAAAGAGGGCTGCTGAGACTCTTTGCTTTGATTACAACCGACAATATGGCGTAGATATTCGAGTTATTCGCATTTTTAATACTTATGGACCTCGGATGGCACCTGATGACGGACGAGTAGTTTCAAATTTTATTGTCCAGGCCTTGCGTAATGACCCTTTAACCATATATGGAGACGGAAGCCAATCTCGTTCGTTCTGTTATGTGGACGATCTGGTCTCGGGTATCAATAAATTCATCGTTCATAAACCTGTAGGTGAACCTTTTCCTATAAATTTAGGCAACCCTAATGAAGTCTCAATGCTTGAATTAGCAAAATTGGTAATTGAGGAGACCAAATCTTCCTCAGAAATTATTTTCCTCCCTTTACCTCTTGACGATCCAAAACAAAGATGTCCTGATACAACTAGAGCATTCAAAGAATTGAAATGGAGTCCTGAAATAAATCTCCGGGATGGTTTGCTAAAGACAATAGCGCATTTTAGGAATTTGAAGGAACATGATTAGCGTCAATCATTTAATTACAACTATTGAAAGAGGAGGGGCCGAAAACCAACTACTAATTCTCGCAAGAGAACAAGTAAGTATGGGACATTCGGTGACCGTGACCCCCCTAAAAGGGAAGCTTGAACTCTTGAGTGAGTTCCAGAGTATTGGAGCCTATGTAAATTTAGATCTTCATAACCGTAATCCTCTTATTCAACTACTATTATTGCGATTCAAATTCCGGAAATCTTCAGATATTGTTCACGCGCATTTACCTCGAGCCGAACTAATATCAACGGTGATAGCTTCAAAAACGCAATTGGTTGTCTCTAGACACAATGCGGAACCGTTTTTCCCTTCTGCACCCAGCGTCGTTTCGAGTCTTCTATCAAGACTGGTCACCTTCAAGTCTGCCCAAGTTATAGCGATTTCTAATTCCGTAAAGAGCTTTTTACAGACAAATAATGAGTTAGCCCATGGAAGTAAACTAAAAATTATTCACTATGGAATAGATCTAGAAGTTTTTGAACAACAATCCCAGAAAGCAGATTTTAGAGGCAGGCACGGAATATCATCGACCCAATTTCTCTTGGGTACTATTTCAAGACTAACCGAACAAAAGGATATTCCAACCTTACTGAATGCCTTTAGTAAGGTTGTTAAAGTCCTTCCAGATTCACACTTACTTGTAATCGGGGTAGGACATTTGGAGGTAAATCTAAAGGCCATCGCGCATCAATTAAGTCTAGAAAATAGAGTGACGTGGGTTGGTAAAACTAACGAGGTTGCTAGTTACCTGGCTGCTCTAGATGTTTTTGTTCTCACGAGCAAATATGAAGGTTTTGGGTTAGTGTTACTGGAGGCAATGGCTGCTGGATTGCCTATAGTTTCATCAGATTCAGATGCGGCTCTTGAAGTTCTAGGACCATCGGTCGGTTTCAAATTTCCAGTTGGAAATCAACAGATTCTTGCGGATAAAATCTTGATGCTTAGTAATCCAAATTTGAGAAGTTTGGAATCTTCAGCTAGTCGAAGCCGTGCAAGTGTGTTTCAATCTCGCAATATGGCAATTGAGATGGAAGCCACGTACCAATCATTACTGGGGCTTTAGCCGGGCTTGGCTAGGTCTTCTGAAATCTCAAGAAAATTCTCTGTCAGTTTCATAACCGAAAGTTTGGAGTCATAGATTTTCCTTAGATTTAGACCACTTTCTTTAAATCCGATATCTGAGATCGCTTGAAAAATCGCTTGCTGAAAATCTGACGGGCTGCCTCCGGCAAAATACTTGATTCCCGTGTCCCCAAAAACGTCCCGTAAGGGCTGACTATCCGCTGAGACAATTGGGACACCAAAATATGCGGCTTCGAAAATTTTGTGTGGGATTGTGTTCTCTAATCTTTTATGACGTGACAATTGACCCAGCGCTATATCCGAAACCCTATATATCTCTGCGATTTCTGCGTCGTTAAGGAAGTCTGTAAATACGATGGTGCTATCCAAATTTTCAGAAGTTGCCAATTCTTTATCAGTGACTATGACTGTGAGGAAATTGTTAAGGGCCCCTGCAACTAGGTTCTGAATCAATACTTCTAGCCCAGCCTCCTGATTCGTTTTACCTCTGAATAGAATTATTGGTTTATTCTTGTTGATTCCTAAATCTAGAACTCTTTTTTGCAATTCAACATTCCGAATTGCTTCCATTCTTCCTTCATTGAAACCGGTGAGTCCGACAAAAACTTTTTTTTCTTTGACTTTAAATTTTCTTACGTAGAATCTTTTTTGTCTGTCAGACTCCACCAAGATTTTTGTGGCGGTTAATGAAGCCAGGTAGTCGATTGTCCATAACTTTAAAAGCCTCAGTCGATTTTTCTTTTGACCCTGTCTACTTAGTTCACTTTCATATAGAGACCAACCGGAATCAAGAATTATGTCGCTGCATGTGAAAAATCTGAGAATTACCGAGAAATATTGATTAGGAGACATTACAACATAAATTTTTGGTTCGGTTTTCCGATACTTCCATACCAATTTGAAAGCACTCAATGGATTCATGCCTTGTATCTTGTGAAACTTCGTTTTTCGTACTTTTGCTAGCCCATGGAGCAGGGCACCGCTCCGCGAATAGCCAGAATCGTAGAAAGATACGAAAATATAGGTAATATCTTTCAAAAGAAAATTACCTCCTGGTGCTGAATTACAAACTAGTATTGAACTATGTATCGACTCGGCATCCACAGTTGGGGTGGTCTAGGATCCCAATTATACGCTGTAGCCCTCGCAAGTGAAGTTGAAACCCGTTTCCCAAGTAGACGAATTTGCATATTTGTTCACTCAAGTGGAGTTACTTACAGATCAAACGAATTGATTGAGTTGAATCCAGGTATTGAGCTGGTAAACATTGATGATTTTAAGGGTTATGGCCATCGAGAGGCGCTTGGTAAAAGAAATCTCTTCTCAGGTTGGGCAAAGAACCGCCGTGAGCTGGCCGGGAAGATTCTTAGCCGTTTTGGAATAGTAGGCTTTGTTGAAAAAACTGTTGATATTTCTCAACTGAAGCCTTGGGTCAGAGATATTCGCGGACATTACTCGACCTTGAATTTTCGTGAGGTTTCTTTGGAACGTGTTTCTGTTTTACTGCGAACCCATGGTGGCAATGTGATTACCAACTTGGAGGAACAGAGTTTTCATGTTATCCACTACCGCCTCGGCGACTTATTGACTCATGCTGACAAACCGCACATAGAATTAGATAGAATTAGAAGTAGCATCCAAAAATCAGCCGTCGATGTGGACAGACTTCCAATTCTTCTCTTTTCGGATTCACCCAAAGAAGCTTTTGACAGAATTAGCACTTTTATGAATCCAGAAAAATTGGTTGTGATGGAAAGCAAGGCAAGCGAAGCGCTTTCATATATTTCCAAATCCAAGGTATTCATTGGAACTAATTCTAAAATATCTGTTTGGGGATCGATTTTGAAATGCTTAGAGCAAAATACAGTTGAAATTTACATACCTCTGGAGATTAAGCATCATTTACAATGCTTATTGAATCTACCTAAAATTGATGATCTTAATTATTATTAAGACTTAGCTAAAGTTCGGTAAACGTTTGAGTGCGCTCTAGCGGCGTCCGCCCAATTGTACTTATTTGACTGTTTAAGCCCTTCAACAACCATGTTGTTTCTGTCCGCTTCACTTGTGAGAACTCGTAGGAGTACTTGTGTCAATTCCTCTGAACTTCCAGGGGAGAAGTACATGGGGGCATCTCCGAGAACCTCTGGCAAACAACTTGAATTCGAGCTGACAACTGGACAATTTCTCAGCATGGCTTCTAGAGGAGGGAGGCCAAACCCCTCATATTTAGAAGTGTAGACAAATACACTTGCTTGTTCATACATTGAATAGAGCAATGCATCATCTCCCTCGTGAAAGATTACTTCCTTTGAGGACAGATTGAAAGAATTCAGCATCAGAATTTCGTCGTGAGAGGGTTTCCCTCCGCCAAAGGCAATGAGTTGATAATCTCGTCTCAACTCCTTTGAATTACCGAATGCCGATAAAAGTACCTCAAAATTCTTGTAACCTGATCGATCGCCGACATAGAGTATAAACGGGCGAGAAGAAATCGATGGTGAAAAACTTTTGGCTCCAACCTCTTCAGGTTTCTCAATACCAAGATAAATGACAGATATTTTCGAATCTTTACAATCAATAAAACGCATGAGATCGTTTTTTGTATTTTCGGAGATACACACAACATGGTCAGCTCGTAAAATTGCTTTTCTTTTTAACTCAAGTCTTTCAAGGTTCCCATCAACAATTTCCCGAGTCATGTCAAAAATTGTTGTTACCCTAGGTATTGCTAGGTCTTCGAAGTCATCCTCGTAAAAAGTTTCATGCAAAACCTCCGGTGCAAATGCTGCTACCTGGCCTCTTGAAATATATTGATTACCCTTATTCACGGCAGGTCTAGCTTTGTTCGGGATTTTACCTATCCTTTTTCTGAAAGAACTCGGCTCGAAGCAATCCTTTAAATATGAGTTGTAATGCAGGGGTGAAATAATTCTAAAATCTATTCCTAAAGATGAATCCTGCTGAAAATGCATTTCTAGACTGGTGAACATTCTGGAAATACCACCATAACGCTGTCGTCTAAAGATTTGTCCGTCCGCTGCAACATGCATTGTATTAATCCAAACTTAGTCGTTTTCAAGATAAGATCGGTCGCACACAATCTATAGTAATTACATTGGCCTGGGGATGGATTAAGTGAAAATTATTCGTTCAGTATCTACTCGATTGAGCAATGTGAGTGCACTACTCGGGCGCGATGACATTACTCGGACATTAAAGACAAAATCTTCGAACAAAATACCTAAAGGCGACGGGAATGGCATCATCCTTGTAGAGACTCAACAGCCACTTCCAAATCAAGTTGCACTTTCAAAATTCTTACCTGTGGCCATGAATTTCTTCGATGCTAATGTTGTAGGTTATAGTCTGGTTCGTGGCGGTAAGTATCAAGAAATAAAGCAACAAGTTCGACACTACTTTAGTTTTTTAAACCACATTTCTTCAAGTCGTCATATAAACATAAGTGCGAGCCCTCGTAAGAATTCAAAATATGAAAAGATTTTTGAACAATTCATTTCGGGTAATCCCTCAAAACATGACTTAGAAAATTGGCATTATCGTGATGTTCTAGTTGGTGACTTAATTTATGATTTATACCTTCGAAATTCCAAAGAAATGACTATCAATTTCTCTGACCCGTATTTTAAAATTAGATTTCTGGAAATTCTTGAGTACTTCGATAAGACTCTTCAGTATATTTACATTTCTAACGTTGTAGCTATTTGTGTTAGCCACACGGTCTATCATTTTGCGGTTCCTGCACGTATTGGACTATCCCTTGGAATAAGTGTATTCCAAGTAAATCACGAAAGTATTTACCGGGTCGACCACCGATTCCCCTACGCATTTACGGATTTCAAAAATTATAGGAGTTTGCTGAGTTCGATTGATTCGCATGAACTTGATGGCGGAAGAGAAATCGCAAGATTGCGACTTGATCGTAGAATTGCCGGTGAAGTTGTTGATATGCCTTATTTCACCAAGGAATCCCCTTTCACAAAAGTTAGTGGTAATTTCGGTTTCGAAGCTAAAGAAAATTTTAGAGTTCTGGTTCTTCTTCACGATTTCTATGACAGCCCACATGTTTATGGTTCCGGTTTCTTTCCAGACTTTCTTGAGTGGCTAACATTTCTAGCAGGTATTTCTGAACATTGCGCTTACGAATGGTATTTGAAGCCACATCCGAATGCTCTTAAGGATCCAACAGCGGAATTGAAGGACAGATTCAAGAATGTATCTAGCTTCAGTATTCTAGAGCCAAGTTTGAGCAATAATTCCTTAAAAGCAATGGGAATTGATGTTGCCCTCACTGTCTATGGGAGCGTCGGTCATGAACTTCCATATATTGGAATTCCGGTAATAAATGCCAGCCTAAATAACCCTCATGCCGATTTTTCATTTGCCTTTACTCCAGAAAATAAAAATCAATACAAAGAAATTTTGTTGAACTTAGAAGATTTTAGTTACCCAATAAATAAGGAGGAAATCTTAGAGTACTACTTTATTCATTACATATATAACCTAGATTCTTGGTTGATCGATGATTATGCCAATCTGCTGAAAGATATCGGTGGTTACGGAAATCTCTTCACGGTAGATTTTGTAAAGAAAGTATTTGAAAAGGGAAGAATTCGTGAAGATCTTGAGACAATGTCGGCAATCAGAGAATTCTTAGTTTCTGATTCTGTTCGTATTTACAGAAAACACTTCAAGGGAGTTTCACATTAGTCTTGAGAGTCTTTCATTATTTGCAAAGAGTCGTAAACCACTTTTCTTTGTCCCCCCAATAAGTAGGTGGTATTACCTTCGAATGCTGGCATGCTTAGTCCAATTTTCGGTGGAGAAAGGCAATACTCCAATTTTGCAGAAGTTGGACCTATCAAACGTAGTGAGCAGTGATCTTCATGATTATTCTCAGGAATCTCAGAGAATTACAAACCAATTCCTTGATGGGTTAAAACGGGAATATGCAGAAAAAATTATTGTTCTCGATGATCTTGAGGCAACCGCCGATGACCAAAGCTATGATTTTTATTCTGATCCCGCTTATCTTTCAGATATTTTAACCATCGAATTTCTACCTGAGTCGTTAAAACGTTCAATTTATTCGACTGCCTCTACCACTTTTCTTAGTGCAGACGAGAGATTTCCTTTTGAAATTCTCAAACCATTTGTAGTAGATGCAATATCCCTCTATAGGCATGTTCAATTAGTGGTCAATTCTGCGGTAGCTTTACAGCAACCTGACTCTGTGGTTTTTTTTAATGGGCGGAGTGCAGACCAAGTTGCTATTCTTGATATTTGTCGAGAGGTAGGAGTCAAGTGGTTCTGCCTTGAACGCAGCACAGACCCTGAGGAAGGATTTTTCTTCGAAGATTTCACCATTCAGGACAGAGTCGCCTTTCAGGAGTACGCAGCAATGAAAATGGCAAAATTGTCCGAAAGCGAACTCCACCAGCTCACTACTTGGTCGGAGAGGCACCTAAAACATCAATCTGAAAATCCGATTCAAAACCCCTTCTTGAAGACTCGGAGGAACTTTAAAGACTCAAGTGCGAAAGCCACACCGAGTTTAGTTCCCATCTACTTAAGCTCTCTTGATGAGGATCTCGGTGCTCCGGGGTTCGAATCTGCTGGAATACGAGAGCTTCTTGAACGGACGGTTGAGGTATCAAAAAGCCTTATAACATTAGGCCATTCCCCTGTGGTTGTTATTCATCCCAATGCACTAAATAAATCCTGGAATGACCTCGCTATTCTTTATGCTGAGTTGAATTTTGAGGAGTTTGCTTCAGTTTGGCCATGGAATGACATTTCTTCCTACGATCTTCTGTCTGAATGCACGGCATTCATAACTTGGCGCTCCTCGCTTGGGCTTGAGGGAATGGCACGCGGAAAACGATGTTTCCTTCTAACAGAATCTTTCTATGACTTAATTACGGATGCAAAGTGTCTGAGGGTTGATGACATAGAGGATGTTTTCTCGGCAGATTTTGAAAATAGTCCAGTAAAGGCAATGCTCTGTTACTACTGGTTGAACAATCGACTAAATGCATATGTCTCCATGAATGAGAACCCTCGGATTAGGAGTCTTATTAATAACTTAACTTCTCGTCCAACTCGTTTCCTAGTCATTGCAAAATTTAGTAAGTGGTGCGTAATCAGTTTCCGATTAATTTTTCAACAGTCTCGTATTTCTCCCAAAGAATTCCTGCGGTTTTTCCAAATAGTCCGTTTAGGTAAAGTCGGTAATCGGCTTCTGGAGCTAAAATTGAAACGTTTTGCACGAAGAAAGATGATCCAAGGTGCAACTTATTAACAAGAAGAATTTCGAAGTCATTCACTACTTGCGCTTTATCTCGATACTTGCGGTTGTACTTTTTCATGCCGGGGTATCAGGATTCAACTTGGGGTGGCTTGGAGTTGATGTATTCCTCGTTGTTAGTGGATTCCTTATGCAAGCCATTTACTCAAATTCTTTGATAAAACTAGAAGTGGCGGGTTTCTATACTCGACGGCTTAAGCGTCTCCTTCCATCTTTTCTCATCACTCAGTTTCTCTTCTTTTCGATGTTCTTTTTAGTCACTCTACCTTTTGAAAGAAAACTTTTAGCAGAACAGTTTGCTTTTGGCTTGTTGATTTCGTCTAATATTGGAGATTGGATTTCTACCAATTATTTCAGTGCAGATCTACTTAACCCTACTTTAAATTTTTGGTCTCTTGCGCTTGAGTTACAGTTTTATTTAATTTTTCCGCTGATTACAAGATTTCTTAGAAATCTTAACATCCGCATCATTACATTTTTGACATTAGCGACAACTTTAGGTTGGTTTTTCTCGGAGGTTAGTTCTTCTGCTTCATTCTATATTCTCCCAGGGAGAGTCTGGGAATTTTATCTAGGCGTGCTCGCATATCAATTCTCAATTCAGAGCGTCCGTGTGCGAATGACTACATCAATTTTTGTCTTCCTTTTAATTATTGCGATGACATTTTCCCAGTTCGTGAGTTTCTTTTTGTCCAATAATTTCATGAAGCAACTCATTGCTTGCCTTCTGAGTTTTTCGATTTTGATTTCTTTTCCGAACTTTCCCACTCGTTACTCCAATTTTGCTAGAACCGTGCGATTTATTTCTAGATACTCTTACGAAATTTACCTTGTTCATTTGCCTATACTCGTATTGCTTACGTACAAACCGTTCCAGGGAAATTTAAATTCACAGATATCTTTAAATAGGCTTCCCTTCGCCTTATTTCTTACTCTTCTTTTGTCTATTTTGCTCTCCCGTGCTGCTAGATATTTGCAAACTAATTTCAAATTCAGTCGAGTGGTTCCTCTATTGATGATTGTTTCTGTAGTTACCTTGATTCCAGCGCTCTGTTTCCCCTCCATAAGAAATCTTGGATATTCAAAATTTGAGATATCTATTTCTGAAGCTCGTGAGGATCGTGCCGTGTTCAGATGTGGAATTTTCTATAGAGTTCAAGTTCTACACGAATCTAGTGATACGTGTTATGTAGGTAATTACGTAAGAGGTCGGGATGAAGTTTTACTTGTTGGCAATAGCCATGCGGATGCAATCAAATCATCCCTAGCTCAAGTCTTGAATAGAATGGATTTCAATTTACGAATTTTGTCTGAGAACGATCCTATAAATAGTAATAATCTCGCTATTTATCTTTTAGCAGTTAATGGTTCCAAGTATTCTGCTGTAATCATGAGTAATCGCGCTGACTCTGTAAACATAGATTCGCTTCGCGTGTTCGTGAGTACCTTGAAGAATAGAGACGTCCCCCTCTATTTAGTCCTACCCTTAGTAGAAATCCCTTTCGATGTGCCCAGTAAAATGTACGAAGATCTACGCGGAAGCGGAAAGATCTCAGTTCAATCTAGAATTAGTTTAGAGCAAGTGTCATCTTCGTATAATGCGGAAATTTCAAAGCTAAAGTCTATCGGTGACAAGGATTCAGTATTTTATATAGATCCAAATCCAGTCCTTTGTGCCCCAATGTGTGCGATTGCAGACGAATCAACTGGAAGCCCGTACTTCTTTGATAATAATCACCTCACTTTGACAGGAGCACGAAATCTAGAGGATCTATTTGCAGAAAAACTGAAACCGCTAGTCACCTCTATTCATAAAGAATAGGCATCCCTTTTGTAGCTCGGTATTTATTTAGCTGAGCTAACAGGAATCCATATGTTTTGCGATCAACTTCTGTTAAAGGGCTCAATTCTGCTAAAAGCTCTTGCTTGGCACAAAATATTCCACTACTTATCGCACTAAGCATGAATGTTTGAGGATATCCTAGCAATATAACTTCTGATGGAATCAATCTAGAAATAGGGGTATTAAGTGTTTTTATTTCTGTTCCTAGGATATTAAAGGAATCTGGTAGTTCAGTCTCGTCATTCCTATGTTGTTTAATTATACATTTTGGATTAGTCCTTAAAAATTTTGCAATTTCAGGATCTCTAAATTTTTCCTCTATTGCATTTCTAAGTTTTTCAGTCGTCATTCCTTCTGCTGGGCAGATTAGTAGTACTGACGAGTCTGGTGATGGAAGACCCTTAAACTTAGTGTGATTTCGGGCGATAAAGTTGATCGAATGTTTTCTTATCTTTTTCTCATCTAAGAAGGAGTTCCTCCAAAACCCCGGAATGGGCCAATTATTTGGCATTTGCCAAAAATAGCGCCAGTGGATAATTTCTGATGGCGATTTGGATCTATGGAATTTATAATTTCTAAGAACGGCTCGTGTAAATTGACCAAGCGGTAGCAGATTCTTGATTCCCACAAATCTATGTCCGAGGGAACTGTAATCCAGAATTCTAGGTTTACCCACTATCTCAATCCCTGGAAAATGGTGCGCTTTGTTTACGAATTGACAATCAAAAATATAATTGCTTGCGATTATTCTTCTTGCAGTATCAGGTTGAATATAACCATCAACTTTAAGTTGAATTTCTTCAAATATTAGCTCGTTCAAGTAATAGATAGTGTCTGCCCAATTTGAATCCACATTAGTTTTCAAAATGTATTCGGCTTGAATAATGTGGTTAATTGAAGAATCAACTCCCCAAAGTCTTATAGAAGTCTGTGGAAGGTATGCAATATAATTCATCTTTTATCTGACTTTAAAAAGTGGGCGAAGCGGTTCAACAGCAAGCAGTTCTTTCAATTGACCCGATTCGATTGCAAGACTCATTTTTAGAAACACACTGTCAAACCGCTTAACTATTTCTTCTTCCACTTCTTGGTGAGCCAGCATCAAATTTAGAGTTCCTAGAATGAGTAGCCCACTAGCGAACGCTTCCTGCATGAAGTATGTTCTCAGTTCATCAGCCGTGTAACCTCGGAAATCGCTCCATAAAAGAAATTTCCATGATGGGTGACCAGACAGCAATAGCATTTTTTCTAGCTTATGGTGTTCAAGTAAACCGTGGATTGATTCGGATAATCGATTTCCGAGAGCACCCAAAACTCCACAAATATCTTTACTCAAATGAAGTGATAGCACCTCTTTTGCGGCGGCCAAAGAAAGAAGTTCCCCACCAAAGGTTCCAGAAAAAAATATCTCTTCCATTTCCATCATGATTTCACGCTTGCCGACCACAGCGGAAAGTGGAAAACCATTTGCCAAACCCTTGCCAAATGTTGATATGTCTGGAGTCACTCCAAAGAACTCCTGTGCACCCCCGATGGAAAATCTGAAACCTGTAATAGTTTCGTCAAAAACAAGGACTATTCCATGTTTCTCTGTTAGCTCACGAATTTGTTCAAGGTATCCTGGATTGGGAAATTTAACATTCATGGGTTCCATCACGATGCAGGCAATCTGATTCGGTAGTGACTCGATAAGTCTGGTCAGTTCCTCGATGTTGTTGAACTCGAATGGGTGTGTAAGTGAAGAAATTTGATCGGGAATTCCCTTATTTCGTGAAGTGGAACCGATGTACCAGTCCTGCCAACCATGGTAACCGCAAACCAAAATATGGTCTCGGCCCGTGAACGCTCTGGAAAGTCTCACGGCCGCCGAGGTTGCATCAGTTCCATTTTTGGCAAATCGAACCATTTCTGCCGACGGAATCATTTCGCACAACATCTCTGCAACTTCGGCTTCGAGCGTTCCCGGGAGAGAGAACGACACTCCTTTTTTTAATTGCTTTTTCACTGCGTTATTGACATTTTTATCACCGTAACCGAGAGTTACCGAGGCTAATGCACTTACTAAATCTATGTAAACATTTCCATCCAAATCCCAAACTTTACATCCTCGCGCTTTGTCAATGTAGAGAGGAGAAATCCCAACAGGATACTGAGTGCGAGATTTGCTGAATGTTTGAGAGCCAATAGGGATCGTATTTTGGGCACGGTTCAGATGCAATTCGGATTTCCTGTATCGTTGCATCTAGTTTTCCTCTTTTGATTTGAGGGCTATGTTCCTAAGATTACCCGAAAGTTGCGTATTCAGTGCTGGGTTCTGTTCGATAAAATCAAGTATTTGATCCAATCCCATTTCAATTTCCTGGCCTGTGAAAACCTTAAATATCTCGCGGATAAAGGAGAGATCTGCTTCATAGTCAACAGTCCAGCGATATCCAGATAAGTCGGTATCCATAAATTTATTTCCCAGTTTAAAGTGGTATCGCGGATTTTTGAACCCCAAGGTTACATGCTCAATTTCCTCCCTATTAAGCGACTTCTGCGAAAGGGATAAGAAAGCATCTTTTGAAAATATCTCAATATCTAATCCGTCAGGATATGTAGGCGGATTACAGTTAGAAAAATAATCAAAATCGGAGCTGGTGAATTCATCAATCATTTGATCCAAAAGTACTGGCATGGTCAATGGACAGTCTCCAGTGAGTCTCACAATTGTGCTGAATTGTGTATTTATTAAAATAATATCTAGGAAGCGGCTGAAAACATTCTCCAAAGAACCTCGGTAAACCTGTACACCCAAAGAAGTAACATAGTCCGTCAGAATCGAATCCGTCTCATCCATGGAAGTCGCAACAACCAAATTATTACTCCTGCGCGATTGCAGAATCCTTTGTATCTGCCAATAAATCATGGGTTTTCCGTTAATCAATGACATTACTTTGCCAGGGAGTCGCGTAGAAGACATCCTGGCTTGTAGGATAATCATCACCGACATTACTTCACCAACTCCTGGGGTCAATCAGCGGGAGTGGCATCGGTTTTGGGAGCGGTGCAGAATCAACACAATTCGTTTCTCGCTCTAGGACACCTCTTAGCTGTTCCGAAGTTGAGGCCCCGATTAGAAATCCGGAAGCCCAAGTTAATCTTGTAAGATAATTCAGGCAGGCTTCCTGCAAACTAATTTGATGATTTCTGCAATATATTTCCAATTCATTCAAGTAATTTATTGAATCACTCAATTTCAAGGGTATTTGCGACTTGTCCATAAGCAACAACCCTTGCAAGAAAATGGATCTAACATAAAATTCTATTTCGGTGGACGCGAGTCGTGCGATCGTCTCTGAGTTCAGCAACCTTTGGTCTAAAATGTTCTCAGGAACCTGGAATACTTCGATTTCTTCCCACAAATTATTAATTTTTATTACTTCATCCTCTGCATACACTGAAGCGCCTATCTTATGGACATACCCACTTCTCTTGATTGCATTTAGAATCTTTTGAACTTCTAGGGTCGAGCTATTGAGAAGGAAGTCTGAGGAATGAAAATAAAGTACATCAATCTGATCAATATTGAGTCGAGTTTTCGAGGCTTCAATTGATCTGATAACTTTGTCAGCATTGTTGTCTGAACTAGCCGAAATTTTTGTTTGTACATTGAATCTTTGTTGAGAGCTATGAAATTCCCCAATTATTTCTTCAGAGGTTCCGTAGGCTGGGGCGGTATCAACGACATTAATTCCCATTTCATTTGCTGTCTTTAAAATGCTGTGCGCGACATTTTTTCCGACATTGGGTCCGTTGTTAGCAATTCCGTATTTAGTTCCAAATGTTGCTGTGCCTAATATGAAATTCAAAGTTAGCCCTCGACGGAATCGCGTCCCATTGGAGTCCCCGGAGAAAAATCTTGAGAGAATTTCTTTCCCAAAAACTCGTCTAGCAGTTTAGGAGGGCTGCCGCCACCTGGGCGAATCGCCCGAACATTTTCATGACTAACGATTTCGCCTTTCTTGACAGGCTTTACAATATAGAGCGAACGCCTTAAGCGCCGAGATTCAAATTCAGATGGCTGAATCTGCCAAGTGAACTCGCCAAGTGAATCAAAAGCCGCGTTCCCTTCGTTTACCAGCGATGCAAATTCTTCCGGTTCCATAGAAAATGCACCATCTGCGCCACCATCAGACCTTCTTAAGGTAATGTGTTTTTCGATAGCTGTAGCGCCTAATGCTATAGCCGCAACACTAACTCCTATACCTAAGGTGTGATCCGATAAACCGACTTTGCATCCAAACGCCTTAGATAAGGTTTGCATTCTATTAATATGACTGTCTTTGGGTTCCGAAGGGTAAGAGCTAGTGCAAACAAGTAGCGTTAAATCCTTGTTACCAGTTTTCTTCACGACTTCTACGGCTTCTTCTATCTCATGCCATTCTGTTGCACCGGTTGACATGATAATCGGCTTACCTGTTTCGGCGACGGCCTTGATTAATCTATGATCACCGGTCTCAAGCGAGGCTATTTTATACAAGGCGGTATTTAATGTTTCTAGGAAGTTGACGGCACTGACATCAAATGGTGAGCTAAACGGTGTTACTCCAAGAGTTCTTGCGAATTCAAAAAGCTCGTCATGCCATTCCCACGGTGTTGAAGCTTCCGCGTAAAGATCATAGAGTCTTCTGCCACCCCAAAGTTTATGGTCGGCACTAACGGAAAATTCGTCAATATTTAACGTCATGGTGTCTGCAGTGTAAGTTTGAAACTTAACTGCTGTTGCACCGCTATCCGCAGCGGCCTTTACGATATCAATCGCTTTTTCGAAAGAGCCCATATGGTTTGCTGATACTTCCGCTATATACATTACGGCGTTGGCTTTTTTCATTATGTAAGTATAATGCTGATATGAGCGAAATAGTGTTTCGTGAAGCTGAAGTCCATGACTCGCTATTTGTGCTAGGCCTTCGAAACGCGAACGAAGTTCGCAAATTCGCCGTCAATAGCGATGAAATAACAGTCTCTGATCACCTTTCATGGTTTGAAAAGAGGATTTCAAACCAAACTAACGGTCCGTTTTGGATTGTTGAATACTCAGATCTCAAGATTGGGTATATTCGATTTGATGCGTCGCAAGAGAGCGACTGGGAAGTGAGCATTGCAATTAGTGAACGATACAGAGGTAAGGGTTTTGGGAAACAAATATTGAAAATAGGAATCGGAAAATTTCAGGAAATTAAACCAAATGCGCTGGTAATTGCCCGAATTCATCAAGAAAATTTTGCCTCTATTGCCACTTTTGTGGCTCTTGGCTTTACTCAAATTGATTGTGATAAGGCTTTCAACACGTTTCAGCTTCAATAAAGTGATTTGACAATAGCAGCGACAAGCTCTATTTGATTATCGGAAAGTCCTGCATGCATTGGTATAGATATTTCACGACTATAAAATTCTTCGCTTGCCGGGTATAGCTTCGATTCAATTTTGTATTCACTAAAGGCGGGGTGCCTGTATGCCGGTATGTAATTAACTTGCACTCCGACTGACTGGTTCCGTAATTTGTCAAAAATCTCTCTTCGCCGCTCGTGGGGAACCCTTATTGGGAACAAGTGCCAGTTTGAAGAAACGTAACTGCGCTCGATCGGCAGTTGGAGCCAATCCAGATCCGAAAATTCAGCCGTATAGTATGCGAAGATTTCTCTGCGTCGTTTCTTAAATTCTTCCAATCTCTTTAGTTGGGAAATTCCCAGTGCGCAAAGGACATCAGGCAACCTGTAATTAAGTCCGAACTCGTGTACTTCTTGGTGCCATGGCCCATCATTTACCAGCCTAAATTGGTCAGGTTCTCGAACTAGACCTTGTCGCGCAAATCTCTTGGCTCGGCTGAGTAGCTTTGGATTGGTACTGGAGACCGCGCCACCTTCCCCCGTAGTTAAATTCTTTGTTGGAAAAAATGAAAAGGTTGTAATGTCCGCAATAGAACCAATTGGTTTACCTTTATAAGTAGATCCAATGCTGTGAGCTGCATCCTCAATCAAATATAGGCCATGATTATCGGCGATAGATTTAAGTTCGTTTAATTCGGCTGGGTGGCCAGCATAATCGACTGCGACAATTGCCTTAGTTCTTGGGGTTATTGCTTTGGCGATGAGTTCTGGATTTATATTTCCCGTGTCTTTTTGCACATCAACGAATACAATCTTGGCGCCGAGCGAAGCAGCCGTTGCTTGGGTCGCCACGAATGTAATTGGTGGTGTAATTATTTCATCGCCTTGCTCAATGCCAATTGCGGCATACGCACAATGAAGTGCCGCAGTACCCGATGATACAACAGTAGTAGGTGCCCCAACTTTCTCGGACAAGTTTTTCTCGAATGTCTCCACAAGTGGGCCTGTTGTTAATAATTCACCCTTTAGTGCTAACTCAACGCTCTTGATATCGTCTTCATTTATGGACTGCCTGCCGTATGGAATCATTTCTAGTCTAAACCTGAAATGAATTTCTTTAGGTCGGACTCGGACATCCATAAGTCATTCGAGTCGGATCGATATGCGAGTCCATCTTGCATAAGTTTACCCTCGGGAATTTTGTATCCCCACTCCGCGACAACTGGAGTCACTACATATCTTCCCTCTAGCATAATGGTGCGCCTACTGTCATCTTCGGAAATCATTTCCTCGTGTAATTTTTCTCCAGGTCTCATTCCAATTTCCATCATTTTGGCACCAGGCGCAATAGCTTGGGCAAGGTCGATAATTCTCATGCTCGGAATTCTTGGCACATATAATTCTCCTCCTTTCATGATTTCCAGAGAATCAATCACGAATTTGACTGCCTGCTCAAGGCTGATTAAAAATCTAGTCATTCTTAAGTCGGTAATCGGCAGAGGATTTCCTTGGGCCGCGATTTCTTGAAAAAACGGTATTACCGATCCGCGACTTCCCATCACATTTCCGTACCTAACCACGCAAAAAGTAGTTCCGTATTTGTGACTGTAGTTGTTTGCAGCAACAAAGAGCTTGTCCGCTGTCAATTTTGTTGCCCCGTAAAGATTTATTGGAGACGAAGCTTTGTCTGTTGAAAGCGCTACGACTTTCTGCACTCCAGCGTCAATACAGGCATCAATTACGTTTTGGCTCCCCAAGACATTGGTCTTGATAAATTCCATCGGGTTGTATTCTCCGGTATCCACCTGCTTAAGGGCTGCCGCGTGAATTACAAAATCTACGCCATGCAAGGCTCGTTTTAGTCTTTCGATATCTCGAATGTCCCCTAGAAACCAACGCAGTCGAGGATCGTCATTAAATAGGGTTCTCATATGAAACTGCTTCAGTTCATCCCTAGAAAAAATTGCAATACGCCTTACTTTTGTCTCTTCCAACAAGTACTTGACGAGAGCCTTACCCAGTGAGCCCGTACCCCCAGTAATCAATATTGAAGAATTATCAAGTATGGCCATTTAGTCATTTTGCCTATCTATTTGTGGGTGCTTTTCCATGGGACAGCATACCCTTGGCGACTATGAGACTGGTGTTTAGGGCAGATGCATCCACCAGTATTGGGTCTGGGCACGTAATGCGGTTGACAGCCATTGCGGAGGAGGCTGTCAGTCGCGGGTTCGAGTGTATTTTTGTTGGTGAGACCCAGGAAGTTGAATGGCTCTCGCTTTGGGTTTCACGGGTAGGATTTTCAAAAATAGTTGTTCCGGCAAATTTTGAACCACAAAGCCAAACAGATCTGCTAATTCTTGATTCATATCTGATTGAGAGAAATGATATTTTTATTCAGCTTCATAGGTGGCTCAAAGTGGTGGTTATCGCTGATGAACTCACTCCGAATTATGAAGCAAATCTAATTATACATCCTGGATTGGATGATTCTTGGTTCAAAGGGAATCGAGATATTTTATTATCAGGATTAGAATTTATTCCCCTTAGAAGGTCAATTAGGCGCATTACCAACATTCATGTCGGGAAGAATAAAAAAATCGTCGTCTTCGGCGGTGGAACGGATCCATTTGGGTTTGCACAAGAAATTGCATCTGTTTTGCGGGGTGTCGTCGGCTTCTCATCAATGGTGTTCTTCTCTAAATCCAAGGATTTAATAGAGAGTCTGGACCCGCGATACGTTGTCCTTGACTTTGGTTCATCGTTAGATTCTGAAATCGATTCTGCACATCTTATTCTCACCACCGCGAGCACCTCATGTTTTGAAGTGCTGGCAAGAGGTTTGCGCCTTGGGGTTGCCTGTGCTGTTGAGAATCAGATTAGCAACTACAAGAATCTCGAGATACTTAGTTTGGCCGTGCCAATTGGAGAGCGAATTTCAACTGGAAAATGGGATTTGGATTCTGAGAAAATCAAAAAATTAATTCTGGATTCTAATTTATTGACTGAAGCACGCAAGACTTCAGGAAGTGAAATAGATTTTCTTGGCGCTAGTCGAATAGTTGATGCAATTCTCGCAATCTAATTATTCAATCAAGTCTGACGACTCCGCTGGGGGTTAATAAATGAACTTCAATAATTCCGGTTACATTTTCGCTTTCTTTGGGTTTAACCCACTCAATCTTCACATCCCCAAGTGATTCCAAAATCTCTTCTTTGAACCAAGAGTCTGCAAGCTGATCTTCATCAGAAATTACAATCTTTTCAATCTCAGCAAGTGGTATTCCGTCTTGAGACGGGTGATCTGTAGACAGCCATTGAATAAAGAATGGAAATTCGCGGGTATCAGCAATTTCCTTCACGCCAATTTGCTTCCACTTTAAATCTGTTCCGTTTGGACGTGTGCGATGACCTTCAATTGCATCGCGGCCAAACTTCTTTTCAATTGGTGCAATATCTTTGGTGCTGAAAACCCACGTAAACCAACCGCCACCTTCATTAGCTTTCTTTGAAACTGCCTTGCCCCATGGAGTTTGTTCCGTGGCAGGGTGATCAAGAGGACAAACAACTTCTATATATTGTCCATTCTTCAGAGAAGCTGTGAAGTTACGTGTTCCGAATCGCGGGTGGATGCCACCATCTACAAAGGTGCTACCCAGGCGCGAACCTAGGCGTTGTACTGTGTCAGCAAGTTGATCATGGGAAGTCACATAAGAAACATGGTCTAGACGCATGGTGGAATTCTGCCGTATAGAAAGGGGTGCTCATGACCACCCTCAAGGGTTGGTTTAGATAGTTATTTACGCGCTAATTGGCACATCAGCGCTTCGCAGGTAACTAGCGGGGCGGCATTACGTGCAAGGTTGGAGCGGGCATCCATAAGTGCGTTGATTTTCAAGATTGTCGAATGTTCTGGATGAGATGAGACATAGCTTTCAATCTCTTCACGCATATCGGTATTAATAATTGATTCTGTGTTGCCTGATTGCACCATCATCACATCTCGGTAGAAAGTGGCGATATCAAGAAGTGCTCCATCGATGGAATCGCGGACCATGCGGGTGGAACGCGACTTCTGTTCTTTCTCCAGTTCCTTAACTGCCTTG
>JACCDM011397901.1_pt1 | contig 26065 bp, 26 predicted proteins | sample 7445851 | NCBI WGS metagenome assembly JACCDM01 (sample SAMN15323438, study PRJNA562643) | freshwater metagenome | isolation source: river surface water | place: USA:Blue River Watershed | collected 2017-08-16
AAGATTTCTCTCGCCCGCTTTCGCCGACTACTGGAGTAATCTCTATTCCTATGGGCGCACCTCAGACGATTGCAGATGTAATCGCCTCACTTCCTGAGGAGGAGCGCATCATCTTGACCTTGCACTACCTTCGAGGCAAGGGCGTCGAAGAAATCGCTGAGCTTCTATCTGTGCCAAGCAAATCGGTCTCAGCCGTGATCGAATCAGGGAAACGGCGCATCACCAGCCAACTCGGCCTCTAAATACGCGTATTTCTGACCGGCATTTGCATTTATCCGATTTCCATACAGGGGGTCGGATGCGGGATACTTATCCCATGGCAGCAATGAAACCCCGCACTGGTGATGGCCCAATGGAAGTAACGAAGGAAGCACGTTCCCTCGTTATGCGAATTCCTCTCGAAGGCGGTGGCCGTCTCGTAGTCGAGCTCAACCCTCAAGAGGCAAATAACCTCAGCGCCGCACTTGAAGCCGCAGTAGCCCTCATCAAGAAGTAAGGCTCCTGAAAAATTCTTAACGCAGTCACCCCAGAATTAGACTCGCTTCTGGGCGGCGACCTTCTTGCAATCGGTTTCAGTAAGGATGCAGACGGTGAAATCTCCATCATCGGCAAGAGTTCACTCATTTCAGCAATTGAAAAGTCTTTCGATCTAAATTTGATCGATGAAATCAACTTTTTTTCACCTTCCGGTAAGGCGGGTGAGCTCTTTGAAATCCCTGTCCTGCATGACAATACCGAAATGGATCGCCTCTATCTCGTAGCAATTGGAGATGGCTCACTCAAAGATTTTCGCATCGCTGGCGCCGCACTTGGACGCAAAGCAAAAGGTAAAGCAGTCAATCTCATCTCACTTCTGCCTTCACAAGGTGAGGAGGTGAAAGCTCATGCAATTTCACTTGCACTTGGCGCATACACATGGAATCTTAAGATTTCCACCCCTTCTGATATCCCAACTTTTTCAATAGCTACGGATGACACTGACGCAGTGACTGAAGCAAAGATCATTGCAGAAGCGCTGGTCATGACTCGCGATTTGGTTCACACTCCCTCCAATATTAAAAACCCGCTCTGGATGGCACAAGAAGCACGAAAAGTTGCCGAGAGCAAAGGGCTTACTATCAAAGTTCGAGAAGGAAAAGAGCTGGCGGAATTTGGTGGACTTGTTGCGGTTGGAATGTCATCACCTAATCCTGGCCCGCGATTTATAGAAATCTCATATATTCCAAAGAAGATTGCAAAGTCGAAAGCGAAAAGCGCAACGGCGCTTCCACATGTTGTGATTGTCGGTAAAGGCATAACTTTTGATACCGGCGGCGTTTCGCTCAAGCGACCTTACGAATTTATGACTGCGATGAAGAGCGATATGGCGGGATCGGCTGCAGCTTTGGGGACAATCACTGCGATTGCTGATCTCCAACCGAATATTCGTGTCACTGTATTGATGATGTGTGCTGAGAATGCTCTCTCTGGCACATCTCAAAGACCATCTGACATCATCACGCAATATGGTGGAACAACTGTAGAAATTATTAATACTGATGCAGAAGGTCGCTTAGTTCTGGCAGACGGCTTAGCCTATGCAGATAAGAATCTTGATCCAGATTATTTAATTGATATCGCCACCCTCACTGGTTCTGCCACCCTCGGCCTCGGCCGCCAATATGCAGCGATGTACACTCGCGATAAGAAGCTGGCACGAGACCTCAGCGAATCTGGCGAAAAATCTGGCGACCGGGTCTGGCATATGCCTCTAATCGATGATTACACAGACTCTTTAGAGAGCGATGTTGCAGACCTCAATCATGCAGCCGATCGCCACGACTACTCAGCTGGCTCAGTTACAGCTGCTCTCTATCTCGAGCAATTTGTAGGAGACCGTCGCTGGGTCCACCTCGATATAGCAGGAACGGCAAGGAGCGAAGCAGACGCTGGAGAAAATCCAAAAGGCGGCACCGGATTTGGCGTCCGTTTGCTCGTCGATTGGATAGTGTCTCTCACATGATTACCGACCCACACTCTTATGCCGAGGGTTTTATTGCAGAAGATGCAATTAAAGCCGCCGCTCGTGCAAGAGGCGTAGAAATCGGAACCCGTGACCTCACTCAAGGAGCTGGCGCGTACCTCTCTTTTCTTGCTCACTTGCTCAAAGCGCAATCAGTAGTTGAAGTAGGAACCGGTTCAGGAGTCGGCGCACTCTGGTTACTTGAAGGAATGTTGAAGTCAGGCACCTTGACTTCCATCGACGATGAAGCAGAACACACTTCGATCGCAAAGATTGCATTTGCAGATGCAGAAATTGCTCCACAACGTTTTCGACTCATTACCAATCCAGTAATGGAGGTGATGACCAAGTTAACAGACCGTGCATACGACCTCGTTATCTATCGTCACAATCCAGAAGATCTCACCTATGCAATTTCAGAAGCTCAACGCATCTTGCGCAGTGGGGGAGTCTTTGTCATCGATAACTTCTTCGGCGGTGGAAAGGTCTCAGACCCAGCGCAGCGTGACCCTAGAACCGTTGCCCTCCGTGAGGCCGGGAAGACTCTGAGAGCAGATCATGAAAATTGGTCTACATCACTCATTCCGGTTGGCGATGGATTGTTGCTCGCAACAAAGTTGTAGCAAACTATCCCCATGAGTAATTTCGGCAACCAAGGTCCTTGGTGGAACACACCCGGATCATCCGGAAAGAGCATCTCACTCCGAAACGCAATTGTCCTAGCGCTTGTCGTCGGCGTGACAGCTGGAGTATTTGGCGCGTCATCAACTGGGTCGCTCTTTGGATACTCAACTCGAATCGTTAAATCCAATTCCACCATCGAACGCCCAGCAAACTCTGTAGCAGGGATTGCGAAGCGGGTACTTCCTTCGGTTGTTTCAATTGAGGCGAAAGATGCCGACGGCGGTGCAACAGGCTCCGGTTTTGTCATTGCAAGTGATGGATACATCCTCACAAATAACCATGTGATTGCATCTTCTGTGACGAGTGGTGGCGACATTATTGTTCGTTTACAAGATGGCACTGCATACGATGCAACAGTTGTTGGTCGAGATGCATCATATGACCTTGCGGTGCTCCGTGTCTCTAATCGCGCTCTGACCGCACTTCAATTCGGAGATAGCGAAAAAGTTGCGGTAGGCGATTCGGTATTGGCAATAGGCTCACCACTTGGATTACAAGGAACGGTAACTCTTGGAATCATCAGCGCCAAAGATCGCGCAGTAACAGCAGGTGGATCGAGAAGCGATAATGCATTTATTAATGCGCTTCAAACAGATGCCGCAATTAATCCAGGAAATTCTGGTGGACCGCTCGTTGATTCAACCGGTGCGGTCATTGGCGTTAACTCAGCTATTGCAACTCTTGGCTCTTTTTCTGCTCAGACCGGATCTATCGGTCTAGGTTTTGCAATTCCGATTAATCAAGCACGAAAAACTGCTGAACAATTAATCAAGAACGGAAAAGCTACCTATCCGATAATCGGTGTCTCGGTGGATATGAGCGTCAGCGGTAAAGGCGCACTCATCTCCAAGAAGTCCAATGCAATTCTGCCTGGCGGACCAGCCGCAAAGGGTGGCCTCAAGCCCGGTGATCTCATTACTGACTTCGACGGACGAGTGATCACTGGTCCAGAAGAGTTAATCGTTGCAGTTCGCTCACGCGATGTGGGTCAATCTGTGGTCGTTAAGTACATCCGTGACGGAAAGAGCTATCAGGCAACTCTCATCCTGACAGCGGCCAAGTAGCGCGATAAGGTACTCACATGTTCTTCGATTTTGGAGCCGGTGAAATTGCAGGTCTCGCAGTTTTGGCGATGATCCTTGTCGGTCCAGATAAACTCCCGCAATTTGCTGTGCAAGCCGCGAAAATGGTGAAGAAGATTCGTGGCCTCGCTACTACTGCGACCAATGAACTTAAAGAGAATCTCGGTCCAGGCTTTGAAGATTTGAAGCCGGCAGACCTAAATCCAAAAACTTTCGTCAAGAAGCAGATTGAATCTGTACTGGATGAGGGCGAGTCAAAGCCCAAGAAACGTCCTGAAAACAAGATCGACCCTGATCTTTTATGAGCGATACATCGTTAATCCACGCTGCTTTATCCAAGGTCAATGATCCAGAACTTCACCGTTCTATCACTGAGCTTGGAATGGTGGAAGCAATCGAGCAATCAGGCTCCACTGTAAACCTGAAAATTCTTCTTACTATTTCTGGCTGTCCGATGCGCGATCGTCTCACCAATGACATCAAGGCGGCTGTCTTAGCTGTCGATGGCGTAAAAGAGGTGAACATTGACTTTGGTGTGATGAATGAAGAGCAACGTGCCAATATCAAGAAGTTACTTCGTAATGGGCGCGAAGCATTTATTTCGTTTGCGCAAGCAGATTCACTTACGCGTGTTATCGGCGTCGCCTCAGGTAAAGGTGGAGTTGGAAAGTCATCTCTGACAGCCAATCTTGCGGTCGCTGCAGCCCAGAAAGGTTTGCGCGTTGGCATCCTCGATGCAGATGTCTATGGCCACTCAATTCCTCGATTGATGGGACTGATGGGTCAGCGTCCGACTGCAATTGACCAGATGTTTATCCCGCTCGAAGCTTATGGCGTAAAAGTTGTCTCGATGGAGATGTTCAAACCGGAGCGCTCCGACGCTATCGCTTACCGTGGTCCGCTGCTCCATCGAGTTCTAGAACAGCTTCTCTCTGATGCATATTGGGGCGATCTCGATATTCTCTTTATCGACCTCCCACCTGGAACTGGCGATTTAGCAATCTCCTTAGGCCAATTAATTCCCACCTCTGAAATCATTGTCATCACCACGCCTCAAGTAGCAGCTGCTGAAGTAGCAGAGCGCGCAGGTCGAATCGCACACCAAATTCATCAACGAGTGATTGGCGTCATTGAGAATATGTCTGCAATCGCATGCCCCAAGTGCGGTGAAGAGATGTCACTCTTCGGAAGCGGCGGCGGCGAAGAAACTTCACGTCGCCTCACAACTTTGGTCGGCGCAGATGTTCCATTGATGGGCAAGGTTCCCTTTAATGTTGATCTACGCGAAGGCGGAGATCAAGGTGCGCCAGTAGTAATTAGTGCACCTACAAGCAATAGCGCGATAGCAATCTCAGAGATTGTAGAGAAGTTAGTGATTCGCCAAGGTTCGTTACTTGGAGTCAGACTCGGGCTTGCGTAGCTCTTCAATAATCTCTTTAGCTACATCTTGTAGTTCGTTACGAACATAATCACGAGTAGTGACATCCCCAAGTGCGATACGAAGGCTCGCTAATTCACGGGTGAGATATTCGGTATCGGCGATATTGCGATCTCCGCGCGCTCGATCTTCATTGAGGGCGATTCTGTCTCTATCTGCTTGGCGGTTTTGAGCCAAGAGAATCAAGGGTGCCGCATATGACGCTTGTAGAGAGAGAATTAAAGTAAGGAAAATAAATGGGTATTTATCCCAACGAAGATCCTCTGGTGCGAGTGTGTTCCAAGAAATCCATGTAATAACAAACGCTGTCATGTAGACCAAGAAACGTGCAGTACCAAGGAAGCGAGCAAAGCGCTCTGAGAGGCGACCGAAAGTCTCTGGATCGTAATTAGCTCGAAGCGAACGACGAGTCTCGCGCGGGGTATCCAAACCATTGTTACGTGCCATCGTTACACCTCCTCATCAAAGCTTGTATCAATATTTTCAAGTGCCGCAGTTGTTGCAGCGGAATCGCGGTGATCGTGACGCCAGTTCTCTGGCAAGAGGTGATCAAGCACGTCATCGACTGTTACCGCACCAAGTAAGCGATCATTTGCATCAATGACCGGTAGAGAGAGCAAGTTGTAACTAGCCAAATATGACGCTACTTCATGCAACGTTGCATCAGGATTAACTCCCTGGGTGTTGGTATCAACGATTGAGCCGAGCAAAGTTGCTGGCGGTTCGCGCAATAAGCGTTGGTAGTGAACCATACCGATGAAGCGTCCGGTCGGAGTCTCTAGCGGTTGACGAGAGATAAAGACCTGCGATGCAAGCGCCGGTGAGAGTTCACTCTTGCGAACAGCTGCAAGTGCATCAGCAACCGAGTAATCGGCAGACATGACAATTGGCTCAGTTGTCATCATTCCACCTGCAGAGTAATCCTCATATGTCATCAGACGTAAAACATCTTCTGCATCCTCTGGATCCATCAACTCAATCAATTCCTGCGCACGCTCTTCACCTATCTCGCGGAGCAAATCTGCTGCATCATCTGGATCCATCTCTTCCAAGACATCTGCAGCTCGCTCACCCTCAAGTTCAGCTAAGAGTTCAACTCGCTCGATTTCATCCATCTCTTCAATGACATCGGCGAGACGCTCATCATCAAGTGCGCGTGCAACTTCCACGCGACGCTTGAGAGATAGATCTTGCAAAACCGTCGCCAAGTCGGCTGGGCGGAGCGTGCTCAATGTGGAGAGAAGGTTTGTTGCCCCTTGATTGCTCTCGTGGCCAGCAAATCCAGTGACTTCTTCCCATGCAACAGTGGAGGTTGCGCCTTTGCGACGGATACCACGACCCTTGCGCATGATGTGAACTTTAGAGATTAACCAATCACCGTTGCGATTGAGCTCCATACCCATATCTTCTACAACTACAGGTTCGCCTGATTCGACGATAGTAATGGAGCGATCGAGAAGATCGCCGAGGACAAGGATTTCGCCAGTACGCGTTTCAAAGCGACGCATATTCAATAAACCGGTGATGACAACCGCACCTGACTCAATTGAAGTAACGCGAGTAATCGGAACAAAGACACGACGACGCAATGGCACTTCTACTACTAATCCAAGAATTCGCGGTGGCTGATTATTGGATCGCAAGGTCGCCACAGCATCGCGCACTTTGCCGACAGGATCGCCATTAGGGTCGAAAACTGCGGTGCCTGCAAGACGGGCGAGAAATACGCGATTCATTACATGTGCGCTCATAGCCCCATCCCTTCATTACTCAAGCAATTTTAGAGAGCCATGTCTAGAGTCATATCTAGAGTCGTTGAGGCTCAGAGGACAAGGGTATCGGCTAGGTTTGCATCATGGCTTCCACTTCTGGGCAATCACGCGTGAATACCGCGATAACAGATATGCCTGCTACATCAGATTTAGTGAGATTAGGGGTAGGAATCCTTGGAATCGGCTCATCAGGGCCGCTGATTGCGCTGAGCACAATGCCAATCCCCACTCTTATCTTCTGGCGCAATCTCGGGGGAGCGCTCGTTACCGCTCCATTTGCAATCAAGCACTCGCTCGATCGTCGAGGGGTGAAATGGTCGATTGCAGCCGGGGTGGTCTTAGCGCTTCACTTCATCGGATTCTTTCTAGCGATGAGGATGACGAGCGTCGCTGCAGGCACAGCGCTGGTTGCACTCCAGCCGATCTTTGCCAGTTTCTTTATCAAGATTACCGGTGGAGATATCCCTTCTAAAGCGTGGTTGGGCATGGCAATTAGTTTTATCGGCGTTCTTCTTATCTCCGGTATCGATTTTTCACTTGATCGTAAATCTTTTCTTGGTGATATCGCAGCGATTATCTCTGCCGCGCTCGCTGCTCTCTACGTAATGTGGGGATCGAAGGCACAAGAAACTCTAGAGACAACGAGCTACACATCCATTTGTTACTTTACATGTGCAGTAACAGCTTTTCCGATTGCACTTCTTGGTGGATATCAAATTCTCGGTTTCCCATCAAAAGAATGGTGGGTGCTGATTGCACTCATTGGAGGCGCACAAATTCTTGGGCATTCAATGTTCAATTCTGTCCTTAAACGAGTCTCACCGGCGGTTGTTTCTTTGATTGTCTTCTTTGAAGTTCCAGTTGCCGCACTGCTGGCAAAGATTTTTACTATTGGCAATCAACCCTCTGGCTTGATTATCCCCGGAGTCATCTTGATTCTGATTGGATGTTCACTCGTTGTTCTCAGAACTCGCCCAACAAGGCAGATAGTAGAAGCGATGGTAAATGAATGATTGATCTTCACACTCACACAACGTGTAGCGATGGAACCGATTCTCCGCTGACATTGGTGAAGAAAGCTGCTTCATCTGGAATCACCGTTCTTGGACTTACTGATCACGATTCAACTGCCGGTTGGGCCGAAGCAGTTGCTTCTCTCCACGGAAAACTCCAACTAGCACTGGGAGCTGAAGTCTCATGCCTTACCGAAGATGGAGTGAGCGTGCATATGCTTGGCCTTCTCTTTGATGGCGAAAATCAACCACTTCAACAGCTCTTAGCGGATTCACGAGATACTCGAATTCCTCGAATGAAAAAGATGATTGAAAACCTACAAGGGGCAGGTTTTGATATTACTTTGGAAGATGTGGCAGCAGCCACCCCACTAGGTGCAACATTGGGACGACCACATCTTGCCGATGCCTTAGTCGCAAAGAAAATTATTTCCAGTCGCGATGAAGCTTTTGCAGGTCTCATTAATAATGAATCGCCCCACTATGTTTCACACTTTGCACCGACTCCAGAGGATTCCATTAAGGCGATTCGCGCCGCTGGGGGAGTCGCCGTTATCGCGCATCCATTCGCCTCTCGACGCGGCCAGACACTTACTCCAGAATCCTTCAATTCGCTCGTAGCAGCTGGACTCAATGGAATTGAAGTTTTTCATCGCGATCAAAGCGAAGAAGAGCGCACACAACTTCTTCTGATTGCTCGTGAATTAGACTTAGCCATCACAGGTTCAAGCGATTACCACGGAACCGGAAAACTCAACCAACTTGGAGAGAGCACCACTGCTGCGGCAGAATGGGAGCGCTTAGAATCAATGGCAAGTCACCGAAGGGTCGTTTCACGATGAACACTGTCAGCACACTCACCTTTGCAGTGCAAGCCTTTGTGACGCTACTTGTCATCTTCGATCCACCAGGCGCGACACCAATCTTTCTCGCTCTCGTCTCGGATAAGAGCGAACGCGAACGCCGCCGACTTGCCTGGCAAGCTGCCTTTGTATCACTCTTCGTTATTGCAACCTTTGCCATCTTCGGCCGCTTTATTTTGGATTACATGAACGTCTCTATCGAGGCGCTTCAAGCCGCGGGCGGACTTTTACTCCTCTATGTCTCGCTCGAACTTCTCACTGGCAAGATGAGTGAAGCAGAGTCTGCTGGCACCAATATTGGCATGGTTCCACTTGGTACACCGTTGCTTGCAGGTCCTGGCGCAATCGTTGCAACCATGATCTTCGTTCAGCAAGCAGGTTCAGCGGAGAGATTGAGCGCACTAGCAATAGCAATTGTTGCGGTGCATTTGATCATCGGTTTGGTATTGATGATGTCGACAAAGATTTTGAAGTTGATCAAGGAATCAGGTGTGACCTTGTTGGCTCGTATCGCAGGTTTATTGCTTGCAGCTATCGCAGTACAGATGCTGGCCGATGCAATTAAGGTCTTAGCGGGAAGCTAATTACTGATCAGAGATGCGCTTAGTGCGGGTGCGCACTCGAGCTGTTTTTTCGCGCGGGGCCTTCTCTGGCGCTTTCTCTGAAGCAGACTTATGCGTCGGCTTCGAAGATCGAGCTGGTCGAGCCGCCTTTGGTGCTTCATCAACCTTCTTCGCTGCCACCATACGGCCTGTCGAACCTGCCGGAATGTGGAGCGCTTCAAAGAAGTGATCAGAAGAAGAGTAGGTCTCGAGCGGTTCAGGGAGCCCTAGTTCGAGTGCGGTATCAATCATTTTCCAACGTGCAAGTTCATCCCAATCAACAAAAGTAACTGCAATTCCATCTGCGCCTGCGCGAGCAGTACGACCAATACGGTGCACGTAGGTCTTCTCATCTTCAGGGCATTGATAGTTAATAACGTGGGTGATTCCATCAACATCAATACCGCGAGCAGCGACATCGGTAGCAATCAGTACATCGCGCTTACCTGATTTAAAGTCATTGAGAGCCTTTTCACGGGCGCTCTGTCCCAAATCTCCATGAATCGATGCAGCGCTAAATCCGCGTTCGATTAAATCCTCCGCAGTTTTCTGCGCGGTGCGTTTTGTGCGACAGAAAACAATGGTCGCGCCTCGCCCCTCAGCCTGCAGAATGCGTGCCAACATCTCAATTTTGTCGAGTGCATGTGCGCGGAAAACATGTTGTTCGATACGAGCGACAACTCGACCTTCATCTTGAGAATCTTGAGTACGGATATGTACTGGTTGATTCATAAATCGACGCGCCAGCGCGATGATGTCACCTGGCATCGTTGCCGAAAAAAGCATGGTTTGAACGCGAGCCGGGGTGGAGGAGAAGAGCTTCTCAACATCGGGCAAGAAGCCGAGGTCGAGCATCTCATCAGCTTCATCTAAAACAACACGAGTGACCTTAGAGAGCTTGAGTTTTCCTTGGCGATAGAGATCAAGGAGACGACCTGGTGTTCCTACTACTATTTCAACACCTGATTCGAGCGCTTCAATCTGTGGCTCAAATGCGCGTCCACCATAAACCGCAAGGGTACGGATTCCACGGTTAAGCGAAAGTTCCTCAATATCTTTTGTGACCTGCACACATAACTCGCGCGTCGGAACTACTACGAGAACTTGTGGTGCACCTTTTGCTTCCAGAGAGTCCCATTCAGCATCATTCGGTGCAATGACCCGTTCGATTACTGGAACACCGAAAGCGAGAGTTTTTCCAGTACCAGTCTTTGCTTGACCAATGACATCGCCATCTGCCAAGGCGATCGGGAGCACCATCTCTTGGATTGCAAAGGGTGCAGTAAAGCCGTGTTGGTGAAGCGCTTCGATTGTCTCTTTTCGCAGCGGAAGCTCGGCGAAGGTAATACTCACTTAGTTGACGCCGAAACCGACACGACGCTCGACCGGTTCACCGATTTCGATGTAACCAATCTTTGCCGCCGGGACCACAATTTCGTGTCCACGGATATCGGTCAGAATAAGAGGGGTATTCCCAGCGAGAGCTGCCGTTACTGCGCTCTTGATGTCAGCTGGAGATGAAGGGCACTCAAAGGAGAGTTCGCTGGCAACATCGGCGACAGCGATACGTACCTGTGATGATTTTTCGTTCTTCTTGGTGCTCATGCGCCTATCTTATTGGCTATATCTCGGTGCGGGGAAATCCAGATATTCCACGCCACATGAGGTTCTCCACCAGATCCATCGCCTGCTGACGGGTGAGCTTGCTATCGCGCTCAAGCCAGTGGCGCGCTGTGACTTGGGTATATCCGATCAATCCAATACCGAGCAACATGGCGGCCTCTTTTGGCAAACCCGTGTCATTAGCGATCACACCACTGACCGCTGCTGCACAGTCATAGGTCATCCGATTGAGGCGCTCGTGAACCTGTGGTTCGACGCTCATATCGCTCTCAAAGAGGAGGCGGAATGCTTCGCCCTCATTTTCAATAAATGTGAAGTAAGCATCGATGGTGGCATGAACGCGCTGCGCGTTATCTGGTGTTGATGAAATTGCTTTTTGAATTTCATACACGAGTGAATCGATATGTAAATCAAGAACAGCAAGATAGAGATCTAACTTAGATGGAAAATGTTGGTAGAGCACTGGCTTGCTCACGCTCGCACGATCTGCAATCTCATCCATCGCTGCTGAGTGATAACCGGCAGCTGTAAAAACTTCTAGGGCAGCGTTAAGAAGAATTGCGCGGCGTTCGTCACGAGGAAGACGTGCTTTATCTCGCGAACTATTTGCATCTGTTGTACTCATCCCGCGAATAGTAGTGGTTGATAACCTCGATTGACCAGAGTCGACTTCTCAGAAACTGATTTCTTATGAGTTGAATTGGCGACGGCGCTCGCATTACGGCAGAATTGGCGCATGAAGACCCCGCCGCTCGTTTCGCCTGGCCCCGCACTTACAGTTGATGAAGTTCGACGCTACAGCCGTCATTTGATCATTCCAGATGTAGCAATGGCTGGTCAGCAGCGCATGATGAATGCGAAAGTTCTCTGCGTCGGCGCCGGCGGTCTCGGTTCACCAGCTCTTATGTATTTAGCGGCTGCCGGAATCGGAACTCTCGGAATAGTTGAATTTGATACCGTTGATGAATCCAATTTGCAGCGCCAGATTATTCACGGTCAATCAGATATCGGAAAGAGTAAGGCGCAATCTGCGCGCGAGAAGATTGCTGAGATTAATCCTTACGTCAAGGTAATCACCCACGAAACAAGACTCGACAACTCTAATGTGATGGAGATTTTCTCCCAATACGACATAATCGTTGACGGTACCGATAACTTCGCAACTCGCTATCTCGTCAATGATGCATGTGTACTTCTCAAGAAGCCATATGTATGGGGTTCGATTTACCGCTTCGACGGACAGGCTTCTGTCTATTGGGCCGAGTACGGACCTTGCTATCGCTGTCTCTACCCAGAACCACCACCTCCAGGAATGGTTCCAAGCTGCGCTGAAGGCGGTGTACTTGGAGTTCTCTGCGCGACAATTGGTTCAATCCAAACTACCGAGGCGATCAAAGTCATTACTGGTGTTGGCGAATCGTTGATTGGCTCACTCATGATCTATGACGCGCTAGAGATGAATTTCCGTAAAGTGAAGATTCGCAAGGATCCAAACTGCCCTATCTGTAGTGAAAATCCACGACAGACTGCACTTCTTCCAGATTACGAAGCATTCTGTGGCGTTCTCTCTGAAGCCGCTCAGGAGGCAAGCTCTGGTTCAACAATTACAGTGCAAGAGTTGAAGGCAAAGTTAGATGGTCAAGAGAATTTCTACCTTATTGATGTACGCGAACCTTCTGAATTTGAAATTGTTCGCATTCCTGGTTCACATCTGATTCCAAAGCAAGGTTTTATCGACGGCAGTGTTCTAGCAACGTTGCCACAAGATAAACCCATTGTGCTTCACTGTAAGAGTGGTGTGCGATCAGCTGAGTGTCTTGCAATCTTGAAAAATGCAGGTTTTGCGGATGCATCACATGTCAGCGGTGGAGTAATTGCCTGGGCTAAGCAGATCGATACTTCACTTCCGGTTTACTGATGAAGAAGTCTTACCAGGGCTATCGCCTCTTGTTGGTTCATGCTCATCCTGATGATGAGACGATCAACAATGGCGCAACGATGGCGATGTATGCCGCACTAGGAGCTGAGGTCACCTTAGTAACTTGTACTCGAGGCGAAGAAGGTGAAGTTCTTGTGGAAGAGCATGCCCACAAAGCTGCTGCCCACGATGACTTGTTGGGCGAACATCGCGTCATTGAACTAGCTGACGCCATGAAGGCTCTTGGAATTAGCGACCATCGCTTCCTTGGCGCTCCTGTCACTCAATACCGCGATAGCGGCATGATGGAGACAGAACCCAATAAACGCCCAGATAATTTCTGGAATGCCAATTTCGATGAGGCGACAGCACATCTCGTATCTGTCATTGACGAAGTCAAGCCACATGTGATGATCACATATGACGAATTTGGCGGCTATGGCCATCCCGATCACATTCAAGCTCATCGTGTGGCCATGGCAGCAGCTGAAAAAAGTGGGTGGGAGATATCCAAGATTTACTGGAATGTCACTCCACGTTCGGTGATTCAAGAGGGCATTGAGGAAATGAAGGCGCTCGGCTCTGATTTCATGGGAGTTGATAATGCAGACGATCTCCCATTTTGTAAGGATGATTCCTTTGTCACTGCGCACATTGATGGCAATGAATACGTCAATCAAAAAATGGATGCCATGCGCGCACATGCAACCCAGATTGCAGTTGATGGGCCTTTCTTCGCTCTCTCTAACAATTTAGGGCTGCAAGTGTGGGGAAATGAGTATTACACCTTAGTGAAGGGGGCCAAGTCCGACGACGTCGATTCCCTCGGACGAGAGATTGACCTTTTCGCTGGAGTGAGACTGTAGGTGAAATATTTACTTGCTCTCCTAGGCGGTGCAATAACAGGCGTTGTGGCTATCTTGTTGCACCAAAGCATCCCTCCAGTCGGAGTCATCATCGCTATGACTTTTTCCTATGTGGCGATTAAGTATTGTGGTCGGCAATTGGCCGGCCGAAGTTACAAATGGATTGCTGCAATTGGTTGGATCGCAATTGTTCTTCGCGGGTCAACATTCGGAGAAGGCCAAGAACTCTTAGTGCAAGCTGACGGAGTGGGTTCTACATTGCTCTTGCTAGGAACCGTGGTCGTTCTAGCAGCGGTAGCAGCTCGAGTTTAAGGAATTGCCACCCAGCTCTGGCCATCTTTACCGTCGCGCACTTCAATTTTCATCTCTGTGAGCTCGTCGCGAAGTCGATCACTCTCACTCCAATTACCGGAAGCACGTGCCGCTGCTCTTTGATTCAAGAGAGCTTGTGCCGCTTCCGTGAGTTCCGATTGAAGTGCGACGGGGCGATCTAAGTCCAAACCCAGTACTTGATCGGCATATAAGAAAATTGCTCGTTTATCTTGGTCACCGATTGTCTTATCCTTCTCAAGATTGCGGAGATAAATCAACACCTTGGGAAGGTCAAGGTCATTCATAATCAATCGATTTACTTCTTCGCTGAGTTTGCAATCGAGGGAATCTCCCCATGATGTCATTGCAATACGCCAACGTTGCAAAGTCGTATCTGCCGCTTTCAACGAGGCGATTGTGAGATCCATCTGCGCTCGATATCGATTCTCCATCAAGACCAATCGCAGCGATAACGGATCGAGACCTTGTTCTAGCAAGTCCTTTACTAGTAAAACATTTCCTGCGCTCTTGGACATCTTGCGACCCTCGAAGAGGAGGTGTTCACCATGAAGCCAATGGCGCACGACATCATGACCTGCCATCGCATTGGTCTGGGCACGCTCATTTTCGTGATGGGGAAAACGCAAATCGATTCCGCCGATATGCAGGTCAATGCTCTCGCCAAGGTATTTGAGTGACATCGCCGAACATTCGATATGCCAGCCAGGAAAACCTATGCCCCATGGAGAATTCCAGACCATTTCGCTGCGACCCTTGGCAACTTTCCAGAGCGCCCAATCGGCGTGAAATTTCTTCCCACCATCTCCGGTGTATTCGTATCGATGGCCAGGCTTGAGCTGATCTAATTTATTTCCACTAATCGCACCGTAGCTGTCGAATCGTTGTGCATTGAAGTAGACGTTGCCATCGCTTCCAACGTAGGCAAAACCAGCCTTTTCTAGCAGTGAGATAGAGTCAATGATGAGCTCCATACTTTCACTTGCCCGCGGATAACGATTGGCAGGGCGAATATTGAGGAGCGCTAGATCCTCATGAAACCGTGCCTCATATTTCTGAGCGACTTCGAGAGCACTCAAGGACTGGCGTAGCCCCTCTTCCAGAACTTTATCTCTCCCCGTTTCTTCCTCGGAGATGTCATCAGCCATATGCCCCACATCGGTGATGTTCTGTATCAGAGTCGTCTGATGGCCGGCGAGCTCAAGTGCTCGCACTGCAAGATCTGCGAGAAGAAAAGTACGCATATTTCCGACATGTGCATCGCGATAGACCGTTGGCCCACAACAGTAAATTGTGACTGCACTTCCCGCTTCTGCAATCTGAACGACATCGCGCGATCTCGTGTCATAAAGTTTTAACTCTTCCGAGTGAAGATCTCGTCGATTAAAAACCGGCACAACCCGGAAGAATGCAATCTCGCTCGCCTTAAACTCGGCTTCACTGCCATCACGCCTTACGACTGTTGTCTCATTCTTTAATACGCCTAAGAGGTCTCGATAGGTAGATAGCTCTCCCACCTTTTCCCGAAGGCGAATACTGACGCGCTTGCCGATAGCGGCGGCGATTTCACCTTCGAAAGTCATGGGTCAACCATATTCAGCATTTACCGTCTCCGCATGGTTAGAATTACCGCCTGCCCTAGTCTTTACTGAAGGAGGCCCGCCGTGACCTATGTGATTGCCCAGCCTTGTGTCGATGTGAAAGATAAGTCATGTCGTGAAGAGTGCCCAGTGGATTGCATCTACGAAGGCTCACGCATGCTCTATATCCAGCCAGACGAATGTGTCGATTGCGGCGCTTGCGAGCCAGTCTGTCCAGTTGAGGCGATCTACTATGAGGATGATGTCCCAGGCGAATTCCAGAATTACAAGAAGATCAATACCGAATTCTTCGTTGAGCTAGGTTCACCTGGCGGAGCATCAAAGGTGGGACAGACAAATACTGACCACGCCGATGTCAGCGCTCTTGGGCCACAAACTTCCTGATTTTCCGTGGGATGCGCTCGCTCCATATGGCGTAACTGCGAAAGAACATCCAGCTGGAATTATTGATCTCTCGGTTGGAACACCGGTTGACCCCACGCCAGAATTTATTCAGAGCGCACTTCGCGAAGCTGCAAACTCACCAAGTTATCCCGTCACCATGGGAACTCCAGAGCTCCGTAGCGCCATTGGCGATTGGGCGCGTGCCAATCTCGGTGTCACTGGAGATTTTGGTGTGCTTCCGCTTATTGGTTCAAAAGAATTTGTTGCGTGGCTACCCACCTTTCTTACCGCGCAGAGTGTGATCTTTCCGGAAGTTGCTTACCCAACCTACTTAGTGGGGGCACTTCTCGCGAAAGCCCAAGCGACCACAGTGGCTATTGAGGCAGATACTTGGCCAAGTGCAGATGTGGCATGGGTCAATTCTCCATCTAACCCCACTGGTCGCGTTCATAGTGCAGAAGAATTCGCATCAGCAATCGCATGGTCTCGTCGCACCGGGGGAGTAGTCGTATCTGACGAGTGCTACCTAGAGTTTGGCACTCATCTCACTCCGACTTCGATTCTGCAATACACCAATGGCAATAATAAAAATATCCTTGCAGTGCATTCGCTTTCTAAGCGATCTAATCTCGCTGGATATCGCGCCGCTTTTCTCGTGGGAGACCCAGAGTTAATCGCTCAGATTCTGGAAGTTCGCAAGCATGCCGGAATGATGGTTCCACTTCCGGTTCAGCGCGCAATGATTGCCGCTCTCTCAGATTCTGCTCACGTTGTCGAACAGCGAGCTCGCTACAACGCACGGAAAGCAACACTTGCGCCCGCTCTTCAGGCTGCTGGATTCACCATCGATTTCTCAGATGCCGGTCTTTACCTCTGGGCAACGCGCAATGAAGATTGCTGGGCATCAGTATCGTGGTTAGCGCACCATGGAATCTTGGCAACTCCTGGAATTTTCTACGGCGAGAAAGGTGCACAGCACATTCGAATTGCGATGACAGCTACCGATCAGCAGATTCACAGTGCAGCAGATCGCATCCTGGCAGCATTGGATAAGAAGTAATGGCAGTCGGAATACTTCTTGTAGGTGGTTTCGGTACGCGCCTCAAACCTCTCACTTCTGAATCACCAAAGCCGATGCTGCCCGTTGCCGGCTTACCAGTTACGGAACATCAATTACTTGCTGCAAAGCGCGCCGGAATTCATACTCTTGTGCTTGCCACTTCTTATCTCTCCGAAGTTTTCACTCCTTATTTTGGAGATGGTTCCGCCTGGGGAATGAAGATTCTTTATGCGGTCGAGAAAGAGCCACTTGGAACTGGGGGAGCGATTCGCAATGCAGCCGAGATGCTCGATATCGCCGCTTTAGGTGATGAGCCGATTGTCATCTTTAACGGCGATGTTCTCAGTCGACATTCGATTGCAGATCAAATCGCATTTCACCAATCAAAAGCTGCTGATGCAACTCTCCACTTAATCGAAGTAGAGGATGCTCGCGCTTTCGGATGTGTGCCGACTGATAACGATGGACGAGTTACTGCATTCTTGGAGAAGATGGATAATCCAATAACTAACTCCATCAATGCTGGCTGCTATGTATTTCATCCCTCTGTAATTTCTCGTATCCCACTGGGCGAAGTCGTCAGTATCGAGCGCGAAACTTTTCCAGCTCTTGTAGAAAGTGGCCGTCCCGTTTATGGCTATCAAGAGCAGGCATATTGGCTCGATGTAGGCACGCCGGCAGCTCTCTTTAAAGGCTCGCGCGATCTCATCGATGGTGACTTTCATGCGATGGCGGGCTGCGAGATTGATTCCAGCGCCACCATCACTGGCAAGAGTTCGCTCGGCAAGAATGTAAAGGTTGGTGCATCAGCTCAGATAGATGACTGCATCATCGGCGACAATGTAACAATCGGCGATGGGGTCATCGCATCGCACTCATTTATCTTTCACGGAACCGTTGTTGAGAAAGGGCGAGAAATCACCCGCCACTATCTCTCCAACGCTATTTTTGAGCCTATAAACCTGCCGTAAATCGACTTTTCACCGTTTTTGACCGTTCATCTCTCCTGCCTGCCATATATCGGGGGTTGACTTATCGGGATTACATGGGTGTAATTCGTACCTAGAGCGCAGCAATTCACTCTCGAATTGCGCCCTAAGTTCTGCAAGGAGATTCGACGCATGCCGATCCGCCCAGAAGGTTCTTCAACCGGTAAGCCAGCTTCATCATCCATCCCCACCACAGGCCCAACAATCCAACTCGCCAATGGCGAAAATATGGAGCTCTCATGGCAGGAGCGCTCACTCTGCGCTCAGACCGATCCTGAGGCTTTCTTCCCTGAAAAGGGTGGCTCTACTCGCGAAGCCAAGCGCGTCTGCCAATCATGCGATGTTCGCCAAGAATGCCTTGAATACGCGCTCGCGCATGATGAGCGTTTCGGTATTTGGGGTGGCCTCTCTGAGCGTGAGCGCCGTCGCCTCAAGCGCCGTCCTGCATAAGGCGCACTCACTTCTTGGCTGAGTTACCCGCGATAATCAATCCATGAGTAATCCACGCGTCACTGCACTATTAGTAGTGCATGACGGAGCGACCTGGCTTCCTGAGGTCGTTGCATCAATTACCTCTCAAACTCGTAGCGCAGATCAGATTCTTGGAATCGATACTGGCTCTCTCGATGCATCAGCGAAACTTCTTAAAGGCGCTCGCATTCCAACGGTGACGCTGAACCGAACAACATCCTTCGGTGCAGCGATTAGTTATGGCGTATCACAGCTACCGGCAGCAATTGATGGCGCCGATGAGTGGCTCTGGATTCTCCATGACGATTGCGCCCTCGATCCGCATGCGTTAGAGGAATTACTGGCAGCAGTTGAAAATCGTCCCAATATCGTGATGGTCGGACCAAAACTTCTTGGTTGGCACGACCGCACCCACTTACTTGAAGTGGGCATCAGCATCGCTACCAATGGAACTCGATGGACCGGCCTTGAGAGCCATGAGTACGACCAAGGTCAGCACGACGGTAGCCATGAAGTATTAGCAGTCAATAGTGCGGGCGCACTTATTCGCCGTGATGTCTTTGAGGAGCTCGGTGGCTTTGATCAGAACCTTGAGCTTTTCCGTGATGATGTTGACTTTGGTTGGCGCGTGCACTCAGCGGGACATTCAGTTCTTGTCGTAACTTCCGCGATTGGATATCACGCGCAGGCTGCGTCAACTGAAAGACGCGCCATCGATATCGAAGGTGCGCCGTTGCATCGCCCGCTCCTCTTGGATCGCCGCAATGCTGCATACGTTCTATTAGCCAACTCTTCCTGGTGGAAGTTGCCGCTCTTGGCGTTGCAATTGTTAAGTGGAGCTGCAATTCGCTCTATCGCTTATCTCTTCGCCAAGCTCCCGGGCTATGCCAGCGATGAAATTTTAGCTATCGCCACCCTACTTATTCATCCAGGCGAACTACTGCGTGCCCGCAAAGTACGTAAGAAACAACGTTTGGTCTCATCGAGTACCGTTGCACGGTTTATTCCTTCTCGCGCTACTCAGATACGAAGTGGCGCAAACCGCCTCATTGAAAATATTCGTACCCGCATTCTCCCGGAGGAGATTGAAGATTCGCCAGTCATCAGCGAACTAGATATCCAAGAAGATGAAGAGATCCTGAAGCCGCTCAGCACTAATTCTTGGAAGAACTTCTTCACAAAACCATTAGTTCTTGTCTCAACTTTCTTGCTGATAATTACCTTTGGTTGGACGCGCCATCGATGGGGAGCGATCTCCGGAGGAGCGCTAGCAACTTCACCTGATGGAGTGCGTGACATTTGGCGATTCTTTGTAGAGAGTTGGCATGAAGTGGGAATGGGGTCAAATATTGCGGCTCCAGCATGGTTGATATTTGTTGGCCTGGGTTCAGTCTTTACCTTCGGCAATGTAGCGCTCTTCATTTCGCTCTTCTTTATCGTCGCACCATTCTTAGCGCTCTGGAGCAGCCACCGCTATTTAAAGAATCTCACCTCGAGCCCTTGGCTATCGGCGATAGCGGCACTTCTCTACGCCCTCTCACCTATCTCGATCTCTGCTATCAATGGCGGTCACCTAGGTGTACTGGCTCTCATTGTTTTACTGCCTTGGTTTACCTCGGTATTCGGAGAGTGGCGAGATATTGAGTTGAGATCAATTCGCAGTCTCTATGGCATCTCGCTCTTTATCTGGGTTCTTGCCTCCCTTAATCCCTCTCTCTTCATCATCTCAATCTCAGCCTCAATCTATTTAATTGTTCGAGACTTCCTCCGAGCCGATAAGAATTATCGCGACCAACTTTTCATCTCTCGCGCTCTCCGTCGCTCCATTGTTCTCTTCATTCCGTTAGCACTCAGCTTGCCGACCTCACTCATCTATCTTCGCCACCCCTCTCGTCTCTTAGTTGAGATTGGGATAATGCAACCAGGAGGCGGCAGTAATTTGGCGCTCCTAGCCAACCCAGGTGGCGCGGGATCGCTTCCTTGGTGGTCACTTAGCCCAATCCCGGTTCTTCTACTCGTCACATACTTTTCCATTCCACAAGCACGAAAATTTGCTGAACCCGGAATCGCATTCCTCCTTCTGGCTGGAGCCGCAGCTGCTTTCCAGGTGACAGGAAATGGTTCATCAAGTCGCGAAGCTGTCTTCGCAGGAGCCTTCTTGGCTGTGGCAACTTTGTTGGCCTTGATCGCGACAGTGATTATGTTTAATGATCTCCGTAGTCGATTAGAGAATTCGCATATTAATTATCAACACTTTGCAGTGGCGCTCGTGATGTTGATTTCAATCACCTACAGCGCTACCTCATCTATCTGGATTTTCTCCGCTGGCGCGGCGTCACCAGTACAGCGAAAGGGCGAGGATGTGCTTCCCGCATTCTTGGCCATAGAGAAAGATGCAAAGACACTTGTATTGCGTCCAGTGCAAGAAGAGCAACATGCTTCACTTGCTTATTACATTGCACGCGGCGATGAGATCACACTTGGGCAACCAGATGTCGCCATCGCGAACGCCGCAACAATTACCAAAGCGGTCGAGGGGCTTATTGATAACACGGGTGTTGGCAGCTCAAAGGTCTTCGCAGCCTTTGGCATTAAATATGTCTTTGTAAAGAATCCGGCACATGAGGAATTGATCCAGACTATCGATGGGCTAGGCGGATTTAATCGCGCCTCTGCTACTGATGTGGGAACTGTCTGGAAAGTTGCAGAACCGACCGGGCGCACAATCTTCACCGATTTCTCCGGCAAGGTCACAATTCTCGAAACGACTTTAGGAGCGGTCACAGCACCTGGGCCGGGAACAATTACATTGACAGAGAATTACAGCCAATCATGGCAGGCCATCCATAACGGAGTACGTTTGGAGCGATCGCAAAGCGAGTTTGGTTTACCTACATTTAAAGTCTTTGAAGCGGGGGAGATTGTCTTCCTCCATGATGGAACCATAAGAAGAACGTGGCTTTCTCTCTTCTTAATCACTTTAGTCACCACGATTGTGATGGCTCTGCCGGCTGGGCGGCGACGTCGAGAACTCTCTGATCGAGAGGTTTCATAATGAATAACCGCGCGCTGAGATTGTTCGCTGCAATCATCGCTGTACTCCTACTCGGAAATCTCCTTACCTTCACCACGAAGAGCAGTCGATATTCTGAGAGTTATCCAGCAGTAGTTTGCCCTGGAAATTCTGCTGGTCTCAGTTCGGTAATTGCCCTTTCGTCACCAAAAACGCAGGTGCGCAAAACAGGCACTTCGACTATGGCTTACAAAGATTCACGCGCCCGCAGGCTAGCTGGAACAACGCAGGCAACCGTGATTGACGCAAAAGCCGTTACTCCAATCAGCTGGCAAGTGCGTACTGGAGTATGGGGTGGAGGGCTCACCTGTTTGGCGCCAGTAGCTTCGCAATGGTTTGTGGGGGCAACCGCAGATGTCACCTCAAAAGGAACGCTGTCGATTGCTAACAGTGGACTTGGGAAAGCCCTCGTCGCAATTACTGTCTTTACCGAAGCCGGCGCTCAGGCAGAGAGATTAATTGCAATAAAAGCGAATTCTCTAATGACGATGCAACTCTCCTCACTCGCTCCAGGAGCTAAATCACTTGCAATCCATGTAAAACCACAGACCGGTCGCGTTAATGCATTTGTGATTGACGAGCGAGGTCGTGGCCTGCAAGCACTAGGTGGCGACACTGTTAATTCGATGGAAGCACCAGCAAAGTCCATGGTGATTCCTGCGATTCCGCAACAGACTGGACGCAATACTTCACTCCCACACACGTTGCGGGTTCTCTTTCCAGGAGAGGTCGGAGCCCCAATTAACGTTGAAATTGCATCAACAGATGGAACCTTCTCCCCAACCGGTATTGATGGAAAGATGATTCCAGCAGGAAAAGTCGTAGACATTCCCCTCAACGTGATCATGAAATCTGGAAAGTTTGCGCTTCGCCTGAAATCTGAGCGACCATTTGTAGCCTCTGTCTTTACAAAAACCACCGCACTGCGCAAAACCGACTTCTTATGGAGCACCGCAGTTCCACCATTAACGAAGAGCGTCTACTCCATCACCGGAATGGCGCCTTTATTGGTCTTTACCGGTGCATCGATTGAGATTGATTTAGAGCTCACTTCAATCAAGGGGAAGAAACAGAAAGTTTCACTGAGGGGTGAGGAGATTGCCACCTATCAAATCTCTGACCGGATACGCTCATTTGAAATCTTGAAGACATCTGATGCCATATACGGTGCTGGACTCATCACCTCTAAGAGCGGATTCGGTTACGCACCTTTGGTTCCCGGAAGCACCCTCACTCGCACCACTATTCCTCGCTCAAATATTCGAGTGTTGATTCCCTAGATAACGCACCTGCCCCCACTAATCTTTCGCCTATGAGTCAATTGTCAGGTCGCCCATGCTCGCGCGTGAGCTGCCGGGCTGCTGCGACCATGACACTTACCTATATCTACGCAGAATCGCGTGCAGTCTTAGGTCCGATCGCAACTTTTTCAGAACCACATGCCTACGATCTCTGCGAACGACATGCTGCTCGTTTAACAGTTCCTAATGGTTGGAGCGTTGAAAGAGAAGCGATATCGAGTGAAGGTGTTGGACCTAGTGAAGATGATTTGATGGCGATTGCGGATGCGGTTCGAGAAGTAGCCCGCAGCCATCAAGAGAGCACCGCACCTTCATCATCGGCAAGCCCTGTACAGGTTGGTCGTCGTGGACACTTACGCGCAGTTCCTTCCTAACCATTTAACTCTTACTATTACTTCATGAGCGCATCAATCTTTAAAGCCTATGACGTCCGCGGTCTCGTGGATTCTGAAATCACTCCCGAATTTACTTTCGCTACAGGTGCAGCATTTGCCCGCTTCCTCAAAGGAGAGCGCGAGCCAGGCACTGTTGTGATCGGTGAAGATATGCGTCCATCATCTCCAGACTTAGCGGATGCTTTTAGCGCTGGAGTAACGTCTCAAGGTTTTGATGTAATCCGCATCGGTCTAGCATCAACGGATATGTTGTACTTCGCCGCTGGCAAACTCAATCTCCCGGGCGCAATGTTTACTGCAAGCCACAACCCCGCTGCATATAACGGAATCAAGATGTGCCTGAGCGGTGCTCGTCCTATCGGAAAAGAATCCGGTTTATTAACCATCGAAAAGTTTGTAGATGAAGGAACTCCAATCGCGCTTTCACAGGTAGGAGTCGAACGTCGCCAAGATATGCTCGACGAATATGTCTCGCACTTACTCCACCTGGTTGACGTTTCAAGAATTCGAAAATTGAAGATTGTGGTGGATGCCGGAAACGGAATGGCAGGACATACCGCCCCGGCAGTCTTTTCCCGGATGAATGTGGAAGTCATCGAGATGTATTACGAACTCGATGGCACCTTTCCAAATCATGAAGCAAATCCAATCGATCCCGAGAACCTAAAAGATTTACAAGCTGCGGTAAGGAAGCATAAAGCGGATATTGGGCTCGCCTTTGATGGCGATGCTGATCGCTGCTTCCTCGTTGATGAAAAGGGTGAACTCGTAAATCCTTCATCGCTCACATCGTTGATTGCTTCTCGTGAACTTATCAAGCATCCGGGTTCAACTATTATTTACAATTTGATCTCTTCTAAGAGCGTCAGAGAAGTTGTCGCCGAGGCAGGCGGAGCATCTGTGCGTTCACGTGTTGGCCATTCGTACATCAAAAAGTTGATGGCCGAGACCGGAGCTGTCTTCGGCGGCGAACACTCCGGCCATTTCTACTTTAGAGATTTCTGGAAAGCAGACTCTGGAATGCTCGCGGCCCTTCATGCGATTGCTGCATTGGGTGAGAATGAGATTCCACTCTCACAGCTGCTAGCTCCATTTAATCGATATGTATCAAGTGGCGAAATCAACTCGACAGTAAAGGATGCGGTTGCATCTAGTCGTCTGATTGAAGATTTCTATGGGGCGCAACCAGGAGTTGAACTCGATCACCTCGACGGCCTAACTGTTACTGGTGATACCTGGTGGTTCAACCTGCGGGCATCTAATACCGAGCCTCTCCTTCGACTCAACGTTGAGGCTACGACCGAGGCCGAGATGGGCTCAATACGTGATGCTGTTCTCAAAACCATCCGCGCCTGACCTTTAATTCCACCTTTCGCAGCAGTGGCTAGTAATCTATAGCCATTGCAGATCAGCACAGTAGAGCCCTACGCCGAAGGTCAAGCGACAAGAAGTGCCCGTCATATCTGTAGGGCCTATTCAGGGAGATAAATAAATGACAGTTACAACTATTCCAAAGCACGATATTGCAGATGCATCACTTGCAGCTGCCGGTCGTCTTCGCATTGAATGGGCAGAGCGCAACATGCCTGTCCTCGCGCAGATTCGCGAACGTTTTGAGAAGACAAAGCCATTTACCGGAGTCCGCATCTCTGCATGTATGCACGTCACAACAGAGACTGCAAACTTGATGCGCGTACTTAAAGCAGGAGGAGCAGAGATTGCACTCTGCGCTTCAAACCCACTTTCAACTCAGGATGACACTGCAGCAGCTCTCGTCCATGAATACGGAATCTCAGTATTTGCACGCAATGCAGTAGACCGCGATGGCTACTACGCACACATCAACGCATCACTTGATATCGAACCACACCAAGTATTTGATGATGGTTGCGACCTCGTCAATACATTGCACACAACTCGTCGTGAATTGCTTCCAAATATCTCAGGTGGTTGTGAAGAGACAACAACTGGCGTGATTCGCCTCAACCAGATGGCTAAAGATGGCGCGCTAACATTCCCAATGATCGCCGTCAATGACACAGATACAAAGCACATGTTCGATAACCGTTTCGGTACCGGACAATCAACTCTTGATGCCGTCTTCCGTGCAACTAACTTCCTTCTTGCAGGTCGCATCGTCGTCGTCGCTGGATTCGGTTACTGCGGTAAAGGCGTAGCAGAACGTGCAAAGGGCATGGGCGCTGATGTGATCGTTACTGAAATCGATCCAACAAAGGCACTTGATGCAATGATGCAGGGATTCCGCGTTATGCCGATGGTTGATGCTGCAAAGGTCGGAGATGTATTCATCACCGTAACCGGAAACCGCGATGTTCTTCGCGACGAGCATTTCTCTGTCATGAAGGATGGCGCAATCATGGCTAACTCAGGTCACTTCGATATCGAAATCGATGTTGCATGGCTCGAGCAGAATGCAGTAACAAAGAACGAGAAGATGCGTCACCAGACTGACGAATATGTCATGAAGGATGGCCGTCGCCTACTTCTTCTAGCTGAAGGACGCCTCGTAAACCTAGGAGCCGCAGAAGGACACCCAGCATCAGTAATGGATATGTCATTCTCTGATCAGGCGCTTAC
>JACCDM011405253.1_pt1 | contig 26055 bp, 22 predicted proteins | sample 7445851 | NCBI WGS metagenome assembly JACCDM01 (sample SAMN15323438, study PRJNA562643) | freshwater metagenome | isolation source: river surface water | place: USA:Blue River Watershed | collected 2017-08-16
AACACCCTACATGTAGGGTAAGTCTCGCTCTAGCGAGCGTAAGTCTTGCTTGCTAAAGCAAGCAATCCTTAACCACCACCAACAGGTGGTGGTGGAACCCTTAGCCGCCGTCAGGCGGCGGGTGTTTAGTGAGCAAGTAAGTGCTTCGCACTTACAGCCTCGGTGTTTTCCATAGGAAAACACTCGGCAAGTGACGTTACTTTATGTGAATAAAGGTTGACTTTTGGACACTCCACGGTAAATAAACCTCACTAAAACCAATCCTTTCTAAGACTGACGCTGCTAGGTCCAGGCTGTTTGATATCATTGACATCAGCGTGGCCTCTAAGTTCATCATTGTATTGTAGACAGGCGGGCCAATCACCGGCCTTACATGTCTTATCAACACCCCAGCACCACTTGGCGAAACTACCTTGGTCATTAGGATAGGTTCTAGAGGGTACGTGATAGAATTGGCGCTGACTATTCTCCTTGTTAAATACATCACTTACACTTTGGTACAATCTAGCACTAAATTTGTCTTCTACTGCAGCCTTAATAGCAACATCCTTTTTATTATCTATGTGGTGGTTTACATCAAATTTAAGTACTTTATTGTCCTTTTTTAAAAAAGTTTTAGGATCTAAAACAACTAAATTAGGATTCATAAAAGGGTTGTTGTAAGTAGGACTGAGGTTATTGATAACGGCCGATCCGTTAAAGGCCTCGTTAAACTTTAGTTCTTCGGGCGGCTGACGTTGCCATATGTAGTAAGTAATACCTAAAGCAATGATAGTGATAAATAAACTAGACGCAGTACCCTTGTATAAAAACATGAGGACCGAGAAGTAAAAAGTGAATCTCACACTGGCATTAAGTCGTTCAGCTAAAGGCATGTCTTTACTAGGAAAGAATTTAGTTACATATTTAGGGTCATATAAGGCACTAAAATCATTATACCAAAAAGGTTCCATTGGTTCTATCTTATTATTAGAAATACTTTTTAATCAAAATTAATGATTGTAGTAATTTAATGAGCCTCGGGAACATAATCGCCAAAACTAGCCAATTCATCATCAGTACATTCGGTGTTGAGAAAGTCGCATTTTCTACTAGAGTTTAATGTAAAATTACCAACTTTAGTATAGAATTTTCTAGCTCCTTCGTGGATGTTTAGAATGCCATTAGGGCCGGCTAATCTACTTACAGACATCTCTAAATCAGTAAAATTGTTAAAATAAATGTTCTTTTCGATAGCATCATAGATATTATTGTAGTATACTTTCATGAATTCATATACATACTGATTACTAACTGTATCTAATCCTAACAATAGAGTTTTAATAGCAAAGGCATTCATATAGGGACTAGTATCAATAAGAAGTGAGCCTAAACGGTTGATGGAATTGTAGCGTTGATAGATTTCCGGATAGTAGGTGAGTTTCAGTTGTTTCTTGTTTAGGAATAAATATTTGTCATAGTAGTCTTTAGATGTTTCAAATTCATCAATATCAATTAGATAAATTTCCTTGTTATTAGAATATTCTAAAACCTGTTTACTAGGATGTTCATTGATTGCTAACATAATATCAGTACCATTACATAATTTGTCGAAATCCTTTTTCAAATCACCAGATCTATAAATCATATTTGTTTTAAACTTCTCAAATAATTCTATCTCAAAATCCTGACCTAAACTATTTTTACCCATAATAGCTACTACGCTGCCATTAATATCATTCTTAGTTATTATCTTTTTATAGTCGGCAATTATAAATACGTATTGATAAAATGCCATAGTAATTGCTTGTATTTCGGGATTTCTTCGAACCGAATCTATTAATGATTTTTTTTTCTTATTTTGGTTAATCCAATAAACATAGTAGTCCTTTTCGTTGGTAAATATGAAGTCAACATTTCTGCGTTTTAGTTCATAGAAAATCTGAAATCTATCAGTATACTTAACTATCTCGATAGGTATAAAACTACTCATTCTATACACAAAGTTATAATAGGATGTATAGTCTTTATCGTAAAATAAACCAATTCGTATTTTAAAGGCTTGGATTAATTTGCTATCAGTAAAACCTTCATTAATTTGGCGTTTTTTAAGTAGGTATAGTAGTACAAATAGTACAAATAGAATTACTATTAATAATATCATAGTGTATTACTAATAGGAATTAAGAAATTATATTATACTATTGTTAATTTACTTGAAATTAGAATTTCATCAGTGCAGTTGTAAATATTAAAAATGGCACATAGACTGTAGCAGAAAAGAATATAAATTTGTTATCATACCACGCGGTATTAGTGTTATACATGTATAAGAAAAAAATGGCTAAAATGACTAAATAGTAACGAATTAGTGAAAATAAATCCATTATGATGATGTTCTATATTTATTATAGATTTTATTCAGTGTTTTATATTCAATGTTTTTTGGTTAGGTGATTTTGTATAAGTTTAATGATGGTGCTACGTTTATTTTTAATACGTTCCTCTTCACTACTAACATTACTAGATTCACTAGTATACTCTTTTTCGGATCTATATCCAAAATCTCTTTTTTCTACTAAATAATTTCTATACAATTTTACAATATTCATAGTGACATAGGATTCTATGTTATCTATTCTAGTTTTCCACTTTATAAAAGTAACTGTGTCTTCTATATCTAGAATATTAGTTGAACTATAGTATTTTATCAAAAAACACATAACTATAACTAGTGATTTACTAAAACCATTTTCACAATAAATTAATACACCTTTTTTATTTAATAGGAGATTAAATATATGTTTAATAGTTTCGTCGATTTTTTGTATTAATTTACCATCACTAAAAGAATCTATGTTGTTCATAAATTTTATGTGATAATTACTAGTGTTTTTAAATAAAAAAGGTGTAGTCTTGGTTAAATTTACTAGATATTTTATATTATTACTAGTGAGTGTGTCTTCATCAAAACTAGGAATCTGATCAGAAAGGTATAAGTTGTCTAAAATACTATAGAAATTATCGGTCTTAAACTTTACTCTTCTTTCACTTATTTTTCTACTCATTATTGTTTTGGGTAAAATCCTTATAGGATATGTAGAAAATTATTTTAATCATTCAAATTGAAATTATTATAAACATTAACACAATCAAACATTATAAAAATGGATAATTTAAATTCACTTGATGAACTATTTAGTAATGTCAATAGTAGTGCTCTAACTGACAAATTTCTAGAAATGGGTGAGACAGATGATATTCAGGACATTATTAACAACTTTTTTGAAGATGAAGATGATAAGCCAGTTATCAATAACGCCTATAAACAAGAAGATGATTTGGATTCACTTGTACTGTGTAAAAAATGTAATTTGGAACTGTCTAATGTAAATGGTGATGTTATTTGTAAAGAGTGTGGTATCTTATACAACGATATTAAACTTATTGATGAATCTGCCGAGTGGCGTTACTATGGAGCCGATGATTCTAAAGGTAGTGACCCTAATCGTTGTGGTATGCCTGTAGACCCACTATTACCAAAGTCATCACTCTCTACAGTTATCCGAGGTAAAACAAATAGCTATATGGGTAAGCTACATGCTTGGAATTCCATTCCTTATAAGGAACGGTCATTGCGGCTTATTTTTGTAGTTATTCAGGACATTTGTACTAAGCTAAATCTACCTAGTTCTGTTACTATGGATGCTAAATCACTCTATAAGGTTCTACATGAAAAATTTAATACCCGTGGTAAAAATCGTAATGCTCTTGTAGGGGCTTGTATCTTATTTAGTAGCAAAAACAATGGTTTTAGTATTACGACTAAAGCTATTGCTGATTGTCTCAAAATGACTGGTTCTAACATTACCGAAGGTTGTAAAACATTTGTTAAAATGATGTACCATACAGATTTTCAATACAATATTGAAACATCTAATATTGATGATTATATTATCCAATGTTGTAAGCAGTTAGAAATGTCAAATTCTATGATCACTCTATGTAAACTGTTTGCTAGGAAGGTAGAGAAAATGGAGATTTTACAAGAGCATACGCCACCATCTATTGCCATTGGTTGTATTTATCTAATTTGCCAGACTCTAGATTTGCCCATTTCTAAAAAAAAAATTCACGAAGTGTGTAATATTAGTGAAGTGACAATTACTAAAACCTTTAAAAAAATAGAGCCATATCAAAATCAAATTTTCTTCGGTCTTCCTTAGATCTTCCTTAGGTCTTCCTTAGGTCTTCCTTAGATCTTCCTTAGATCTTTCTTAGGTTCTTCCTTATGCCATTATTTCTTTTGTTAAATTTGTAACTAATTCTTTGTTCTTTATATTTGTGTTCTTCTTGCTAATCTTCTTAATACGTTCCTTAATATTTCTATAGTGGCTATTCATACTTTCGCTATTATCTTCTAAATTATCCAAATCTAGATATTCTAATTCATAATCAACATCTTTTTTCTTGTTGCTTCCTTTGATTTCATCCTTTTTATTTTCTCCCATTTCTTTTTCTTCTAGCTCTTCGCGTTCTTCTACAAAACCGCCAACCTTGTTACTAGACTCTAACATAACATTATAGTCGTCCTTGTTGGTAGAAGTGATGATTAAAATAGATGTAGGATAGTAAAAGAATGTTTCGGATATGTATAAGCCAGCCTTTTTTTCTAGCAGTTCTATTTGTTCATTTAGTTGTAATATTAAATCTCTATTAGCACTATATCCTTCTAAGTTTTCTCTATAACCTTCTAAAAATTTAGCACGTCCATCTGTTTGAGCCTCTTTAGGTTGTTCATAAAATTGCTTGGACAGTTTTAATCTAGCTTGATATAGTTCTTTATTTTCGTGGATAAGTTTGCTCTTTTTGTCATATAGGGCTTTTAATTCATTAGTCCATTGTTTTTCTAAAACAGCCTTTTTTGCTTCTAAATCGGATTCAGTTGTTGTATATTTCTTGATATTTTCTTTTATTTTAGTTTCAGTAGTAGTAACGTCTAAATCAAATCTAGTTTTTTCTAGAAGTGCCATGTTATACAAACTTTGCTTCTTGTAAAGATTTGCCTTCTTGTAATCTAGTGTAAAGGCTTCTAAATCAGTATTGATATGTCTAGGTATTTTGTATAATTCGACTACTTTGTAGTAACCTTTGCTGTGTATGTAGTAGGTGTATTTGTGGTCATCTTCTAATTTACCATCAACACTAAAGGCACTATAAGGTGTTAGCTTGTCTAAATCGTACTTTATTATTTTAGTGATAGATGAGAGAGTTTTTAGTTTATTTTTGTTAAAGTGTTCTAAAACTATTGGTAAAGAGGCCTTTTCTAGTTTGTATTGTAGGAGAGGTTTTTCTAGGGGTGTAGTTTGAACAGATGTCATTATACTATCTAATACTATATTTGATTTTATTTTTTTACATTACTGATGCTAAATTGATTTTAAGAATACAATAATGAATACAAATAGACACAATGAGTTCTATAAATACATTATCTAACGCCTTAAATAATTCAAAATCATTAAAAATATATTGGTTATTTTTGTATTCGTATTCTGATACTGTTACTAAGGCAGTGCCTTGTGAAAAAATACTATTATTTCCACTATCACTATACACAGTTAAAAATGGAGCATTGCCAGCATTTATGACAGAAAAAAAACTAGATTTAGACAGTGATGATGATCTAGATATGATTATTACAAAGTTTAAACTAAACTATGTACGTTCTTTATCAGAAATGATAATTTCTAAAAATACTAATTTGATTGCTATTCAAATAGATGGTAGTAAAAAGTTAAAAGGATATACTAAACAAAACCAACTATATTTTTACACATTAGATAGATCACCTATGGAATCTATATACGAAGGACGACTTAAGAATGAGCATTTATTACAAAGTATTTGTGTTAGCATTGGTAGTAAGAATATCATTAATACCAATGTTACATTAAAGCGGATTTTTGAGTTTTTATTCAAAGACCATTTTGAAGCTATTTGTAATTTTAATAATACTATAAATGAAACTATAAGTAGAGAAATGTGTAGGAAGGTAATTAATAAGGATACAGAAGATATAGAGGATGGGTATGATTCAGATAGTACTACAGATAGTAAATTATCATTGTATTCGTATAATAGAAAACACAATATTAAAGATATTTAGTGTGAATTATTCACTGTTTTCATCAATTAAACAAACAGAAACCGATTGTTCTTTGTTGCTACTTGACTTTGTTGTTTCCGTATTATAACATAGGTCATTTAGTTGGTCATCCGAGAGGCAGATTGTGCGAGATTCGTCCTCTAATTGTTCAAATTCATCAAACTGAATTTTACAAGGGGGGTCTTTTTTAGTTCGTTTAACAGTAGTCGTAGTTTTATTAGAAGCGACCTTTTCCTTTTTAATGTATTTTTCAGGATTAACACGGGCATCCAGAACTTCTCGCCAAAAACTACGAATCTTTGGAAATACACTATGAAACCAGTCACTATCACGTTTAACTTCGACACAAGAGTACTTTTCTAGTTCAAAATAGCTAAACTTACAATGGCGGTGTTCATCACACCACTTTTTGATATCCGAAACTTTTTTAGGTAGTGGGAAAAGATACATGTAGTTATGTTCGGCTTCATCCAAGGCGATTACACCTTTTTCGCGGTCATTTTGATACAAATGATTAATAAAGTCTTCTTCGAGGGCGTATTCAGTAAATTTACACTCTAAGAAATGGCACATATCTAGGTTACAACATTCCATTTGTACTTGCATCTGTACCCAATAATAACGAGGCGGGATACCAGTAATTTCACGACTAGTTGGACACTTAATTTCGAGCATAATACCATCATCACGAATACCATCAGGACTAGCACCTAAGAAGGTGATAGGATTAAGAAAGTCGTCTTGGTGTTGAAAGTTGCTATAATGCGGAAGTAGACCAAATGCGTTAATATGGCTTTTAGTACGGATTTCATAAATTTGACAAGCAATTGGTTCATATTTAACACCCCATTCTGTGGAGAAGTTGCCAGTAAATTCGTCCTTGGAAAGCCCGGCTTTTTTCATAAGTACCTTACGATCATTTCCATAGGGGCATTCACCAACAACAGCGGCAATATCACTGGCCGTAATCATACCTTTACGCATTTCGTACCAATCTGGTGTACGTTGTTCCGGTTGGTGTACCATTTTAAGGAATTTAACTTGTAGTTTTTGCGACTTGTAGTGTTTATATTGATCATAAATATCTTCTATTTCAGTGTATTCAACAGGATCTCCATCACCTCGTTCAAGTTCTAATGCTGTTTTAAAATGATATAATACATCATCTAAGTACAGTTCGTCTTTTTCAAGCTCTTCTAGATGCTTAAAATATTCTAGATGTTCCATGTCCATTATTGTTAATTAATATAGGAGTCTTTAAACCAATTACATTAATTTTAAATCAATTTACAACAAGTTAACCATAGTTCACAAGTAAGTGACGTTACTTTATGTGAACAAAGGTTAATATATTCTTTGCTACTTTATTTTCCGGGTGTAATGTTTCTAATACCATTCCATTAACATTCATTAGATAATGTCCATCCATTAATACATTATATAATATATCTTTACCGTTGTATGGAACTGTATGAACACCATCTAATCTTCCTACAAATTCCTTGGCTTGTATTAATTTGCCTTTGTAAGCAACACAGTGACCAGGGGTCATTAAGGTACGCTGGTTAGGGCAATTAATAGCTATAGAATTTTTCTCAAAACAAATTAGATTCTTTTCGGGCGTTATAGTCTTTGTAATCGCCACGATAGATATGCCGTTAATTGTATGTTTAGTTATATCTATTTTTTCAATAGGTACTATTCCCTTGTCTGTTACGATAGGAGTACCAGCAGGTAAACAGATAGGTTCTCTATTAGGATTACCTAAAAATTTAGCTAAATACATAAATCTTGTGGTATTGCCCTTAATTTTATCATATCCGGTAAAATATATATTATTATCGCTATCTAAATTCAAGCAACCATCAGTAGTAAATCCGGTTTGATCAAAATTACCTAAACTTTGATAGGCATATCCATCATTACCAAAATTTTTATTAATTATACCATCACTATTGTAGAGTGATAAATATAAAAATAATGTAGTACCATAGTATACGTATTGACTAACATATATATTATTGCTGCTATCTAACACCGATGAAACTCCAAACGAATCATTATTATTAACTCTCTTGACAATATACCCAGTACCATTACCAAATGTAGTATCTAATTCGAGTGTAGGTTTATATTTGGCCAAGGCCATATAAGAATTACCAACACTATCACTGGCTGTTCCAGTGACAATAATATTTCTATTGCTATCTAGGGCTAATGAATGGCTTGTTGAAAAATAACCATCAAAGAACTGTAATTTTGAATAATCAAAAGTACCTATGTAACCAACAGGTGGCTTATTGTATTTTAATAAGACTGCATAATCATTAAGTGATCCAGCAATATATATATTACCAGTACTATCTATAATGATTGCGCTTGCGCTTGCTTGATCCAAGAGCTCCCCGGTCTGCGCCGCCGCATTTGGAAAAACACCAGTATCAACACTAGCACCATAACTATTATATTCTTCTAAACCTATATTAGTACCTATCTTTCCATCAAAATTGTAAGCTATGTATATATTACCACTACCATCGAGAGCAATAGAACGCCCATAACTATCTAGGCGATTACCAAACCGGTTAACTATATATCCGACCCCTCCAGCAAACTTATTATCAAGATTACCATATATATCATACTTTGCTATAAAATAATAAGATTTACTATTTGCATCAAGAGCAGATCCAGTAGTGTATATATTACCGTCACTATCTAATACTAATGAATTTCCACTTGATTCATAGCCAGTGAAAAACTGTTTAATAACATATCCAGCCCCGTTGGCAAAATTATTATCAAGAGTACCATTCTTTTTATACTTTGCTATAAACATATTACCAACCTTTTTATCATCAAAGGCAGTTCCAGTAACATATACATTACCATTGCTATCTAGTACAGATGAAGTTCCAAATGATTCATAGCCAGGAAAAAACTGTTTTGTAAGAAACCCATTAGGGCGATTAAAGGTTTTATCTAAATCTCCAGAAGACATATTCTTTATATATTAGTATTATAAAATATTTTCCCCACCAGCCAAGTAATCATCAATATTCCCATGAAAAGTAAAAGGCTTTTGCGCTTTTTTCATATTGTTCTTACCCAATTCAACCTTAAACCGATTAATCTTTTTCATCATCAACGGCGTTTCCCCAACCCGCGGTTCTTTAAGTACTTTTGTATCCTTAGGGGTATTTAAAGAGGTTTCATTATGGGTAATTCCTAGGGATTTGTGGAAATCCTCTAGGCTCTTACTAAACTTGGTGCGGATATTAGTGATACGTGACTCCATTACACTTTTGAAAAAGTGTTGTCAAAACTTAGATAAATCAATTTACAACCTTTTTGTAAAAAAGGTTTGACCAAAAAGATAAATATATTGAGATAAATTTATAGATAAATATACATTTTTTATTACAGATTGTTTATATTAGTTCTCTAGTAGGTTATATTAGTTCTCTACTTATTTAGTGGTGTCTAATAAGATATATTAGAATATGTATAAATACTATTAGAACCTTTAGAAAAAGGAGATACAACATTTGTAAATATATCCCTCTAGATTCTAAAGGCTCTAATAGTATTTATACATATTCTAATTGTTCATATTAGACATCACTAGACCACTAGTAACCATATATTCATCTAATACATTCATCTAAATAAATTTATCTAAGTTTTGACTTACACTTTTCCAAAAGTGTAAAAGTGTGAAAAGTGTATTAAAAAATATTATTAGTAAATAGTAAAGATGTCTAGATATAGTAAATTTCCCCAAGGGTTCGATGAAAAAATGCCAATGCCGCCATCTATTAAAAACGACATTGTACTAACACCCAATCATGAAAACTTACATGCTAATAGCTCTAAACAACCTTTTGCCTTAGTGGTAGATAGTAGAGACAGAAACTATGAACTATACCCCAATCCTAATAACTATGTTATACAAATACCTAGATACAAGGATGTACTTAGTGTAGAATTAACTGGCGCCGATGTACCCCATAGTGGCTTTAATGTTGACAATAGCTGTAACACATTATATGTAGCTTTTACCCAAGATATGTTTATCAATTATTACAATGGTGTTAGACAAAATGGCGTAAGTTATGTAGAAGTTGTAATACCCCCTGGTTACTACGAGGCTAGTGATTTTGTTAGTAATACTGGCGCTCTTGGTACCCTTAATTATGAAAATTATTACAATAGTAGCCCTGTACAATACATTGCCAACACTGGTATTTTAGCAACAGCCTTTAAAATCGCCGTTACGGGGACACCATATGCCGCCGCTGACTTCTATGTCATCTTTAACTACAAAACTCTCAAGTATGTAATTGTTTCAGATTGGGCATTTGCTATATTAAATAGAGATACTGATAAGAACACTAGTAACCAACCAATCCCTAATTTTTATGTAAGCCAAGGTGTTAACGTTTATAACAATCCTATAAATTACTTTAGTATACCACCAACTCCTGCCCAAGCAAATGATAGTTACTTAGGTGATAATAATGATAGATTTAATCCGTTACCTAATAGTGCCTATAATGTCCTAGGATTTAAGATGAAAAACTATTTCCCTAGTGGTAATCTATATCAATACGAAACAGCCCCTATTGGCGCTGGAAATACCCTAGTTGATGGAGCATTTAATCCTAATAATAATAGTTATGTACAAATATCGGAGGGTCAAAACTACTATTGGCCTCCACCATACCAAGTAACGTATAATAATCCTTACGATCCTAGTAATCCCTGTGATGCTAGTATGACTGGATTACCTTTAGTTGCCGGACCATTAGCCAATTACTATGTTGCTTACTCTTTACCCAATATAGTAAACCTAAGTGGTGAAAAGTATGTGATACTTGATATACCCGAATTAAACTATCGTGATATTACTAACTCTATTAACAATCAGTTTTACTGTAGAATCCTATTAGATACTAGTCAAAACACTGTACCACTTAGTAACTACTATAACAACACTGATCCCTATCCTATTAGCACTAACCTATCTACAAACAACACTATTAAGGCGATTAAATCTTCGGATATTGGTAACAATAGATGTATTAAATATTTTACTCCTAGTCAAGGTGTATTATCTAAACTCACTATTCGTTGGCTAAAATATGACGGTACTCCTTACGACTTTCAAGGACAGGACCACACACTAGGATTTGAAATTATCACAATTAAGCAAACTAGTAACTATTACAATTAGTGATTTTTAGCCTCGCTGCGCTCTCTAAATTTGTTTAGCCTCCCTTCGGTCGCTAAACCGCATACGCCTATGTATTTCATAGGTTAATATAGACTAATATAGATTAATATATAATTATATATATTGATATATACAGATATAGACAGATATAGACTAATATAGACTAGATATAGACAGATATAGACTAGATATATAATTATATATATTAACCTTGCTTCACATAAAGACCCTACATGTAGGGTCTTTAGTGAGCAAGTGACGTTACTTTATGTGAATAAAGGTTAATATATACTAATATTGACTAATACCGTATATTATAAATTTCAAGTGTCTTCAACCCCTTAAAACCGCAACAAAATCCGAGTTAGATGCCTTTTGACACTATACGGTATTAGGCGTAAGCGGTTTAGCGAGCTCTGCTCGTTAAACAATGTCTGTAGTAGTAGTTGTAGGAGGAATTGTACCAAGGAAATAATTTCTTAGGAATGTAAGGATAGCAACGAAGGTCGCGACCACCCCAACGTTTAGGAGGGCTAGAATAAAAGGGTAGATGTCTTTCTATTATATTATTTGACAATAGGTATAATAAGAAATAAAATGCTAATAAAATTATAAATATTATAACTGTTGTATTCATTTAATTAATAAAAAGAATAAAAATTTTATCTTACAATAATATAGAAAAAATGAACGCCCCTAAAGTTAATGTTGAATATTCGTTTAGCCTACAACAATTCCTCGTCAAGGCCATTAAGTACATCATTGAAGGTCTCGCTGTTGCCATTGCTGCCTACTACATCCCTAGAAACAAACTCAACGTAGAAGACATTGTTATCATTGGTGTCACGGCTGCTGCCATCTTCGCTATCCTCGATATCTACTCGCCTAGCACGGGTGAAGCTGTTCGCCTCGGTGCCGGTTTTGGTATTGGTGCTAACCAAGTAGGCTTCAAGCCCTTCTAAATTCATTTGGAAATTACTAAGAAATTACTAAGAAAATAGTATTAATTTTAAATAAGATACTTTAAAATTAATAACCTAGCTGCTGTCTCAATAATTCTATTTCACGCTCTATATTTTCCTTCATAGCAATTGCTTTTTCTAATCGTAATTTTAGTACGTTAACATCATCTAATTTAGTAATGGTACTACTAGTTGTACTAGTTGTACTAGTTGTACTAGTAGAAAGATGTTTTCTCAAAAAGATATGGTCTTTAAAGTTTTTGATAGGGTGAAAGAAATACTTTTCCGATATTTCGGCCAAGGGCCATACTTTATTAAATTCTAATTTAGATAGTTCATCTATGTTTCCTATTGATAACTTATTATGAATAGCTAATGTAGTAAACAGGGCTTCGTCTAGGAATAAAGTATTATATAGTTTAGCATAGTTTGCTATACATCCTAATAGTTTAGGTGATATTCTAATAGCACAAATTAAACTACATGACCATGGTAGTGGTACAAATAGGTATGGCTTTATCTTAGGCCAATGCCACTTATTTGTATCTTTCATATTATTGGTTACTTTGTTTGCTTTACATAATAAGTCAAAATTAGAATATTTAGTATCTATATTTTTTATAATAGAATTATTAGGAATAAATACATCTTCCTCTATTAACCATAGATACCTAAATGGTTTTTTTGACATTACAAAATAGTATAGTGCTTTATCCCTAGCACAAGCCCGATCTTTAAAATAATATAAAGTATTTTTATAACCATTTTTTTCACAATACTTGTTATCTACTTGTATAACCGGAATAGCGCCATCATAATCTGGTATTACATAACCATTCGTGTCAATTACAATATATACATCATAATCATTGTTCTTTAAAGTTTTAGAAAATTCATAAAATTCCTTAGTAGGTCTTACTGTCAAAAAACAAATTATATTTTTCATTAATATAATTTACATTTATTTATTACTGAAAATACCTAAGACATACCATAAAGTGCCAAACTTTTGACAATGTGGAACTCGCGTTAGATTACATAGCCGGATTAGACTTGTATGGCCCAATAGCGTCCTCTAATGGTACTGGGAAAATCTTATTGATAGCACTGGGTCTTCTATATTTTCTTTCTACTTCACCATTTACTACTCTTAATTGTGGAATTGCTGTAGGTGGCGAGAAATCACTATAGTCGCTATAGTTGTACCCTACTTGAACACCGGTTGTAGAAGAGTTAATTGGGGAAACTATCTGTTCTAAATCACTTAATTTATCATACATTTCAGCAAAGTACTTTTGGGATGTTAGCGGCGGTCTAAGGCCACCAGTAGGTATATCACGTAGTGCTAATGGTTCACCTCTTAACACCTTACGTAAATTAATAAGATGTTCATCCGATAATAGGTAATAGTCCTTCTTGTAGAGTGATAGCCAATTCTTATAGTCTTGAATAGTAAAGTTATCGTAGTTACTTAAATTTTTAAATATAGTACGCTCTTTAGTAGTCATATCCTTAGTATCTTTATAATTGGTTGGGCCATATTGACATAGTACACCAGAGCCAACTTCACATCTACATTGTTTATTTGATTTACATGTGTTTTTACCATCACCATAGAATAAGTTACAATCACCATCCTTATCGCAGCCTACTACTGTTTTAGCACCACTATTCATGATATTAGTTTTATTAGCAATCTCACTATCCGTAGTACTATCCATACTACTATCAAAACTATCAGTTACTTCTTTTTTGACTGTTTTAGTTTTTTGAGTTTTCATTATTTCTGGGATAGCTTCACTGCTTTCAGACTTTTCAGCAGATAGTTCTTTTCTCTTTTTACATTCATCTAGCTTACCCTGGAGCTCCTTGATTTGTTTATGTAATTTTTCCATTTCTAGTTCAGTCTTAGTAGCTTCTTGATATTCTGTTAAAAATAGTTTCTTACGTTGTTCGTCTATTTCCTTAATTTGTTTCTTGATTCTGTTTTGTTCAGCCAGATTTTGTTTATAGTTATCATCTAGTGGTGATAGAAATTTACTCTCTGGTTTAGATTTTTTACTAATCGCCATCTTAGCATCGGCTAAATCACCTGCTCTAGTATCAGCAACAGGTGTTACTATTTTAGTCTGTTTAGGGGATGGTTGTGTACTAACACCTACTGTTGGTTTCGATTCTCCAGATTCAAATGTCTCTTTGGTAGTTTTAGTTGTACTATATAACTTATATATTATCAATAATACAAAGTAAGGTATTAATATATAGAATACTAATTTATATGGATTATTACTATTGCCAAACATAGCACTTAAGTTATTATTAGAAAATTATTTATGTAGACGATTTTTACTAATTTGTTCTTCTGTAACTTTTAGACGTTCATTAATTAGTCCTAACTCACCCAGAACCCTATTAAAACCATATACAAATAGTCCTACCACTAGTGTTCCTAAATGTATCCAAATACTTTTAACACCATTTGACGCCAAGTAAATTAACTCTAGTAGATAGTTACAGGGTGGAGAGCCTAGTGCTAAATTGTTACAATATGTATAATATATGTAGCTTAGAAACCAATGGCTATTGTATAGGAAACATATTGCCAGAGTTGTTGTCCCTAGAAATACTAGAAACTGTTTCATTATACTGTATTGATTTTTAATAGTTATCTACATTACTTTATCAATTTTGCCACTATAAGGTACCATGGAGTGCTAAATGCGTTAATTATATTTAAAGATTATATCTATATATTCTAATATAAATAATGTCCAACCTAAAAGAAGACTATCTCGAAGTAGATCCGCCGATTCCCGGCCAATCCTATGTATGCCTTAGTTTTGTATCACCCGAAGATATGATTCGCAAGAAGACTGTATTTGAGGCTCGTAAGTTTGTTGAAAGTGTACTAGCCCGCACCAAGTCTGGCGAACTTAAACTAGAAGACGCCCCCGCTGAATTAACGGTTGATAAGTACCTCGATTATGCCATCTCGAACGAGGAGGAAAACACTAAGCAATTTAATGACGAAAATGAATTTAAGACGAGTGTTCGCGGTGTTAAGATTCGCGGTGTATTTGAGTCGCTTAAGGAAGCCCAACGTAAGGCTAAGGTTTTACAAACTCGTGACCCCACCTTTCATGTCTTTGTTGGTCAAGTAGGCTACTGGTTACCTTGGGATCCTAACCCGGATAACATTGAAAACCAAGAATATGCTGAACAACACCTCAATGAAATTGTCAAGAAGTACAAGGAGAACCGTCAGGCTAAAGACGAAATCTGGAATGCTGATCTTCAAAAGCGTATCCAGGCTACTAAGGAAGCCGGTCAACGTGGTGCTCAAGAAGTCGCTGCTGCTGCAGCTAACGAACCTTCGATCAAGGAAATTACGGATTCTGGTGTAGCCGGTGGTGCTGAACTAAAGGCCGAAGAATCGGAAAAGATGGTCAAGACTATGTTTGAGGGCGATGACCTATTCCTTGCTCGTAAGCGTGAACAAGAACAGGCTCAATAAAAAATATTACTAGTTTGTTATAATTTATAGTTTGTATATAACTATAAATTGTAAGATTGTAAGATTGTATTCAATACTATTCATTTTCTTCCTTTTCTTCTTCATCCTCGTATTCATCTTCACTATCACTCATGTCAGCAATGTCCTTAATGTGTTGCTGGGCGATTTTACGAGGGCCATAATCATTTTCTTCACTCTCTTCGGCCTCTTCGCCACCTTCAGAGATATTATTTTCTTCCTCCTGTTCATCTTTTGATGAAATAATGTTGATATTGACATAACTGTTATCAAATTGTACACCATCTGCTTTATTGTCTTTTCCAAACCCCTCTCCCTCTAGAGTTACTGAAAATACGTTTCCAGTATTCTTATAATGAATACCTTGTCTCGTCAACTGTGTAATCTCATGACTATTGTATTTTATTACAATATCACAGTGCTGTTTACTACCCGGTTTGGGTTTTTCAAACTCTCTTAGCGAAATAAGAACTAAATCACCAGCTGCAATACGTGTATTACGTTGTAGACTACCTCGAAGTGTAGCAATACGGTCTTCACTGTCGTTACAATGTACGGCAAAATGTCCACCCCCTAATGCCTTTTGTACTAGACCATAAAATGTCGATTCATTATCGGAGATACTTAATTCTCTAGACGAGGTGTTATAATTCTTGCCTTTTTTATGCTTGTTACCACCGGTTGTATTACGCGGCATCTTCTTTAATGGTAATATAATACATATAAAAATTCTTTAAGTCTCTTACTTATTTGGCACTAACCTTTTGAACAAAGTTCTTGAAAAACATGAGAGCTACAGCACCACCAGCTAGTTGCGAAACAACGTAGAAGAGAAAGTCTTCGAGGGGTAGAATGTTGTTCATGTGCATCATAAAGGAGACAGCGGGGTTGAAGTGACCACCCGAAATCGAGCCACCGAAAAAGATAACACCAGCTAAGGCAATGACAATAGGGAGAGCTTGACCATGGCTAAGAATTACACTTAAGAAGATAAATGTACCAAGGAATTCAACTAAATACTTAATCATTTTATACCTTAATATAAGATTTTAATTCCATTATTGTCATATATATTTTTCTAGGGGTACTAATAGTTTTAACCTTGCTTCACAAGTAATCAGGACAGAGCCCTGATTACAGCCTCGGTTTTCCCGAAGGGAAAACTCGGCAAAAAACCCTACCCAGAGGTTAGGGTGTTTTTGAAGCAAGTGACGTTACTTTATGTGAATAAAGGTTAAAGAGTTTTCTAATAGTAATTGTAGTAAAATACCATGGAACTTACAGACAAGGAGAAAAGAGTTATGGAATTATACAACAACTATAGCAACTATTATAATGATCTAGAGTTTCGTAAATTAGATGATAAATGGACTAATGATGGTACTAAAGAATCTACATGGATTAGTATTTATACTAAAATACCTATAGATACACACATTAACCAATTACTATTTAATAGTGGCTTTGATGAACAAACGGTTATATCGGAGATGATTAGTTTTGTAGAAAGTAGTCTAGTGAGGTCTAATACAATTCATTAGGACAGGTATAAATACTATTAGGTCCTCTAGAGAAAAGAGAATACATATTGAATAATAACACTCTCCCATTTCTAGAAGCTCTAATAGTATTTATATATGTTCTAATTGATTATATTAGAATACACTAAACCTCTAGTAACCTCTAGTAACCTCTAGTAACCTCTAGTAACTATAGATTTATCTAAATACATTTCTCAAAAATACATTTATCCAGTTTTGACGGCACTTTTCATATCCGTCCCTTCGGGACGGTGGCCGTTAAAAGTGTACTTTTGTTAAAAGTGCGGTCTACATGTTTCTGTTCTAAAGAACTTATTCCATCTTTCTACCGTTAGGGAATCATCGGGCATCGACTTATTAACTATCTCCTCGAAACTTTTATTTAGTCTTTCTGTTATAAACTTTAGACAATATACACCACATTCCGAATTTTTAAACTGGTGCCTAACCATATTCTTTTTTACTTTAATATCTAGTCCTATACTTTTCCCCTCTTCTACTAACTTATTAAAAAATACATCTAGCTCTTTAGGATAGTAGCCATTACTACCGTAGGAATCAAAGAAATCTATCTCGTTGCTCTCCAGGTCAATAAACGCACATATCCAATGTTGTCCACCTTTATAACTAGGATCGGTATTAAATACTACACCTATTTTAGTCTTCTTGTTGCTTAGTGCGTCCTTAATAGTAAATTTATTGACCTTTTTATCTTTTAGTGTAGCAAAATCTATAGGAACTGAACCTAAGTAGTCAAAACTAGGTACATTGGTCTCTAATTGCCCCAATACTTCATCTATTTCTAGATTACTTAGCCATGTATTCATACAGTTATTATTAGGAACCATACTAGTATTACAACTTAGCCACTCTTTAGGAAGTTTGGGTTTAAATGCTACATTCTCAATCTTTTTCAACTTTAGAGTTTCAACCCAGCATAGTTCATCTAGGCAATCATGTTTGGCTTTCATGTAGCTAGAGATGTCCTTCCATAGTTCCATAGTATCCTCATCGCGTTTGAAATTCAACTCGCGGCCTTCTTGGCGTTCTATTTCCTCTGCAATTAACAACAATTCGTACTTGTTGTAACATGTATTTTTACCATTTCTACCATGTGCGCAATAATTTTGCTCCTTACTACAGAACATTATTAATATAATGATACAAAATAAAATTGACACTCATTAATTTATCATTAAAACACATACAAATCCAAACACACAACCAACAATGACTGACTCGCACCCGATTAAGCTCTATAGCTTCGACGTAAACAACATTAAGACTAGTGCTCCTAAGCTAAACCTCTCCGGTGGTAAGAATATTAGTACCAATTATGACGGCTCGGAATTTATTCTACAAACCCCTCGTATGCTTAGTTTCGGTATTAACAAGTGGGATGATCCTAAGGACTCCTCGGTCAAGCCTAAGCTATCAGTAACTCTATCCTTTATGGGTATGGATTCTAACCCGAAGCTACAAGAGTTTCATCAAAAGCTTTCTGAAATCGACAATTGGGCTGTCGAAACCGCCGGTAAGAATTCATGGGAATGGCTCTCTCGCAAAAATCTTTCTCGCGAAACCCTTGATACTATCTACACCCATTGTATCAAGGTACCTCTCGACAGCCAAACTGGCGAGCCTAATGGTAAGCCCCATAGTATGAAGGTTAAGCTACAGAATACTGCTTCTGGTATTAGTTGCGCATTCTTTACCAAGGATAAGACTTCTATCCCGAGCGAGGATATCGAAAAGTACTTTACCAAGGGTTCTCATGTACGCGCTCTTATCCAATGTACCGGTATTTGGGTGGCCGCTGGTAAGTTTGGCCTATCCTGGAAACTAGTACAAATCATTGTAGAGCCTCGCGCTACTATTGGCAAGGAGTACGCCTTCGATGACAGTGAAGAGCCAGAGAACAATGACGGTGAAGGCGACTTCACACTAGTCAAACGCAAGTAATTTTCTAAAAGAAAATTACAGCCTCGGTGAATGGCCTATGCCATTCACTCGGCAAGTAATTTTCTAAAAGAATATTAAAGCCTCTAGATAATAATTTAGTGAATTAAAAATACTAAAATACTAAACTAGTATTTTTACCATATTTTACATTATGTAATGTCACTTGCTTAGCAAAAAATACCCCCAAAATTTAACCATAGTTCACAACTATGTAACGTCACTTGCTCAAAAAACACCCTACGGGTAGGGTGTTTTTGTGAAGCAAGGTTAAGCAAGATTTACTTTGTAGGGTTCTAGTGTCACAATATAGTAAATACCAAGCTACATGCTAGACTGTATTAGTGCGGATACTACACACAATTTATAAAATTGAAAGGGCTTAAAGGTAATACTATTCACTATACTAGAACCCCAACCCAAACCAAATCAAACCGCAAAACATGTCGACCATTCTTAAGCTCAACACATTTGATGCTAGCAACCTCGTTGCCGCTTCCCCCAAGCCTATGGGCAACATGGGTGGCAAGAGCATTAGCGTAAATTACAAATTTCCTGAAGGCCAAGCACCGATTACTATCCAGACGTCGTGGATGCGTAGTTTCGGAATTAACAAGTGGATCAACCCTAGCGATGAATCGGCACCTCCTAAGCTCTCGGTGACGCTTTCCTTCCAAGGTGTAGAAGCGGATGCCAAAATTTCGGAGCTAAAGGATGTTCTTAGTGCCATTGATGAATGGGCTATTGACACGGCCCACAAGAACTCGTGGGAATGGCTCAAGACCAAGAGTGCTCCTCGCGACACCATTGCCTTCAACTACACGCGTAGTTTCAAGTACCCCGTTGACAAGGATTCGGGTGAACCTAATGGCAAGCCGGCTACGATGAAGCTCAAGCTCGACCGCGATAATACCAATGGTGGCTACAAGGCGGCATTCTTTAACAAGGAACGCGTCTCTATCGCAGCTGCTGATGTAGATACGGTATTTGCGATGGGCTCGAAGGTTCGTGCTCTCTTCGAATGTACCGGGTTCTGGGTAGCGGCAGGCAAGTTTGGTCTCTCGTGGCGCCTCAAGCAGATGATTATTGATCCGCCGTCGCGTATCGGTAAGGATTACGCATTCAACGATGACGATGAAGAAGCTACTGTCGCGGCACCTGCTCCTAAGAAAGCTGTGGTGGCTCCTCCACCGGCACCTGTTGCTGAGATTGCCAATAGTGACAATGAAGAGGAGGAAGAGGAAGCTCCGGCAGCTCCTGAGCCTGAGCCTGAACCGGAAGTCACGCAAGCTAAGAAGGTTGTTCGCAAGGTAGTTGCCAAGAAGTAAATAGTTTGATAATGTATAAATACACGAGGAGTAATAAAAAACAAAGTAAAAATATAGTTTAGGATACTTTTACTTTGTAGGGTGGCTTAACCTTGCTTCGCACTTAGTTGTGGACTATGGTTAACTTTGGCAATATAAGGTACCGTGGAGGGCTAAATTTTTGGTACTTTATGACAACCATAATAATTAATTATATGATATTATAATATAATAGAATGAGTTTTTTAATCAATAGTAGTGGTAACTTAACATATGATACTGTCAACAGTAGCTATAAATTTATACCAATTATTGGAGAAGAACAAAATGTATCATGGCCGATAGCATTAAGTGGACAATTAACGCTAACTATCGACGGTAATTTTACATTTAATACAGATAATCACCATTTCGAAATTAGCGAAGACCCAAACAATGCTATAACAATTGAGGGAAAAGGTAATGTTATAACCATTTTAGACGTAAATAATTATGGTGGATTGGTGAAATCTCGTTCAAATAACACAGTTATACAAAATCTCGGTGTTACCAGCAATAATTCTTTTTTAAATTACGGCAGAGGCTGGATAGGAGGTAGCACTTTGGATCCGGCCAGGGAAGATGATTTGGGTTTTATTGGTACTATAAATAATTGTTATAGTACAGGTGATATTAATTATAGTGGTGGCGGTATCACAGGATTTGGCTCCGGAGATTTTGGAGAATGTAACATTAATAATTGTTATAGTACAGGTACAATTAATGTTAGGGCAGGAGGCATTTGTGGAGAGTTATCAACATATACCGGTGTATGTAATATAAGAAATTGTTATAGCACAGGCAGTATTAGCGGGCATTCTTCTGGTGGTATTATCGGATCAAATCAGTCCATTAGCAGTAATCCAACTATTTTAATAGAAAATTGTTATAGTACTGGTATAATAAGTGGTGTTAATGAAGCAGATACCACTAATTCTAAAGCCGGTGGTATTTCTGGTAAAGGCACTACAAACTCATGTACTATAAGAAACTGTTATGTATCTGGTGCTATAACAAATGGGAACACCAATTACTTTGTAGGTAGTAACTCTAGTTGTGTACCATTAAATAGTAGTAATAGCACAGATGGTTTATGGAGTGATACTACAGCATCTAGTACGACTGATGGTGTTACAACTGGTTTACTTGATGATGATGTTTGGAAACACGTTATTAACGATAAACCATGGAAATTAAAAGTATTTTTTAATAGTACTAGATTTGCCTACAATGCTAATGACCGTGGTGGTACTTTTACCTACGAAAACAATGTATACCCTATTAGTGCGTATAAAAACGCAATAAATATGGGTCTGTTAAACGATGGAAACATAGATTTAACTAAATTAACTAATTTAGATACAACAACTAGAACAAAATCAATAAGTGGTATAACAAATATTAAGAATTCTAAACCTACAACAATTGTTCTATTAGATAGTTCAAATGACATTTTAGATTATGTTGATTCATTTACAGTAATCGCACAAAATGGTTCTATTGAATATAGTGATATTGATAACAAAATTGTATTTATATCAGAAACTAACAATGATAAAATTGCCAGTTATGTAGCTATTTCATGGCCAGTTATAATAAGTGGTAGGGCTTCTATTTCACTATCAGGACCATTAAAATTTGATGATATTAATAATTATTTAATTGTAAATAGTGACATATCTAATAATGTTTCAATTACGAGTGATAATTTAAACCAAATTAATATTAGTAATATTCCCAATTACGGAGGGTTAGTATATTCTAGGTCAAACAATACAATTGTGAAAAACATAGGTATAACTTCCTCGGGTAATACTACATTAGCTATTAATAGTGGATGGATAGGTCGGTGTAATTCAGCTATGATATATTCTTTTATAGGTACAATTGATACGTGCTATTCAACACAACTAGTTGTAAATAATGATTGTGGTGGAATAGTTGGTACATATGCAGGCTACAATGGGGTATGTAATATAAATAATTGTTATACTTTAGGGGAAATTAGTGGCAGTAATTGTGGTGGAATAGCAGGCTCTTTTGCTGGAATAAATGGTACTTGTAATATTACTAATTGTTACAGCATAGGAAACATTACTGGTCTTTATTGTGGTGGTATAGCTGGACGAGGTGCTGGTGTATATTATGCAGACCAAAATAGTGTAAATACCTCTGGTAATTGTACAATTATAAACTGTTATAGTACTGGTACTATTTCAGGTGGTGATGGTGCTTCTCCTAATTCTAAAGCAGGTGGTATAATAGGGTGTGATGGAGCATCAGATTGTACTATAACAAATTGTTATGTATCGGGTGTTATAGAAAATGGTAATACTAGTCATTACACTGGTGAAAACTCATCGGCAATTGTAAACAATTGTAGTTTTAGTACAGATGGTAACTGGAGTGATTCTACTGCATCTTATCTCAACTCTGAAAATACTGTAATTGGTCTATTAGCAAGTGGTAATATTTGGAGAAATGTATACCAAGATACACCATGGAAATTAGCAATATTTCTACAAACAAATCAATATACCTACAATACTTCTAATAATGGTACAATATATTACACTACAGAAAATTCTCTATTTAATACATATTCTTTGCCTTTAACACTAAAATTATCCCAAAATGGTGTAATATATGATAACACTGGTATTATTGTAAGTGAACTGATGTTTAATGTAGAACAAACTAATGGTTCTTTAGATAATGAACTTCGTATAACAATAAAAAATGTAACACCTTTAGCAAATGGTGATTTAATTAATATAATTTTAGTTGATGACACAAATACTATTGTCGGTTATTTAGATTGTATACGGATAAAAATAGTGAATGAAAGTGGTTCAATTAGTTATAATAATGTAACTGATAAATTTGTATTTACACCAAATAGTGTTAGTACACCAAGAGATATCATTTGGCCAATGAACTTATCAGGTAATATAGAAATAAATATATCAGAAGATTTAATTTTTAGTGATCCAACAAATTATTTTACCATAGGTAGTGATAATAATCATGTTGTTATAAATGGCCTAAATCATACTATTAACATAAATAACTTGCCATATTTTAAAGGTTTTGTAAAATCTAGCTCATCTGGTACTCTTGTTAAAAAAATACGTGTAAAAAACAATGTTAATACATTTTTATACAATAATGGAGGGTGGATAGGAAATGAAGAATTTATAGGAACAATCACAAATTCTTATAGTGTTGGCAATATTCAAAATAGAGGTTCTGGTGGTATTGTTGGGAGCACTGCAGGTTACAAGGGTACATGTATAATATCCAACTGCTATTCGATTGGTGATATTTTAGGTACACAATCTGGTGGTATTGTTGGAAAATTTAGTGGTTCACATCCTCTTGGTGTATGTATTGTTCAAAATTGTTTCAGTTTAGGTGTGATTGATGGTGTTGAAAATGGTGGTATAGCAGGAGCATTTTCTGGTTTTAGTTTTGGCAATTCCAGTATAACAAATTGTTATAGTTTAGGTGATATAACTGGACCAATGAATGGGGGAATATGTGGAAGTCATACATATAATTGTAGCATTGTAAACTGTTATTCTAGAGGTAATATTTCTGGTCAAGTCCTTGATGATTCTAATAAAGTTGCTGGGGGTATAGTCGGTTATAATCCCATGTCCCTTTGTACAATAAATAATTGTTATGTCTCTGGTAATCTTACAAACGGTAATCCTAGTTACATATATGGTAAGAGTAGTGTTAACCAATACCCAATTGTTAGTAATTGTAGTAATTCTGAAGATGGTTTATGGCATGACAATATTGCTTCTAGTACATCTGGAAGTGTAACCACAGGTTTATTACTTCCAGGAAATGATAATGTATGGAAAAAAATAGTAGACAATATACCATGGAAATTAAAAGTATTTACATCAGATGTGACTATATCTTTTAATGAAGAAACCAACTCTTTAAGCTACCAGAATAATCTATTTCCTCTAAATATTTATCCAACCCTAACATCTACCGTATTATTAAACGATGGTAATATATTAGGAAATTCTACTATAGGTATTAATAATTCTGTACTATACGATAATGTTGGTGCTATCTATAATAGTTTACCTACTTATTTGGCACTAGTTGATGTATCTAACGATATAATTGATTATATTGATGTATTTACTATTTATACAGTATCTGGTGTAGTAGTTTCACCATCATCTATGACTCTAAATTTAGGGCAAGTTGGTTTAATTAATGTAACTATTAATCCATCAACAGCATATAATAAGAGTTTTACATTGACTAGTACTAATATTAATGTTGCCACTGTTAATAATATAGGTGGTGTAATAAATATATATAGTGTTGCTGTTGGAACAGCTCAAATTAAAGCAACTTCAGTAAATGGTGGTTTATATGGTATCTGTAATGTAAATGTAGTACAACCAGTAACCAGTATTTCTATTAACAAAACATCACTTACACTAGTAAAAGGAGCAACCTATACTTTATTAGCAACGGTACTTCCTACAAATGCTACAGAAAAAGGTGTAAGTTGGTCTAGTAGTAATACCAACATAGCAACAGTAACAACTTCTGGAAAGGTAACATGTATATCTGCCGGTAATGTTAATATTACAGCAAGCTCTGTAAATAATAGCATACTTAGAGCAACGTGTAAAATTACAGTAACGCAGTCAGTAACTAGTGTTTCTATGAACAAGAGCTCACTAACACTAGTAAAAGGGGCGACAACAACCCTAATAGCAAAGGTATCTCCAAATAACGCAACGGACAAACGTGTAACTTGGTCTAGTAGTAATACCAAAGTAGCAACTGTAACAACCTCTGGTAGGGTGAAATGTATTTCGGCAGGTAGTGTTAATATTATAGCACGTTCTGTAAATAATAAAAAACTTACTGCAACCTGTAAAATTATAGTAACACAGCCGGTAACCAGTGTTTCTATGAACAAAAGCTCACTAACACTAGTAAAAGGAGCTAAGGCAACTCTATCGGCAACGGTATCTCCTAAAAACGCAACAGACAAACGTGTAACTTGGTCTAGTAGCAATACAAAAGTAGCAAAAGTGACGTCAAATGGATTAATTACTGCATTAGCTCCAGGAACCGCAACTATCAAGGTAACAACAGTTGATGGAAAACGTATAGCAACATGTAAAGTTATTGTCAATTAAGTAGTATTTTCTACATTCTTAACCTTGCTTCACAAAAACACCCTACCCGTAGGGTGTTTTTTGAGCAAGTGACGTTACATAGTTGCCGAGCCTGCTCGAAGAGCAGGCCGAGGCTGTAAGTGCGAAGCACTTACTTGTGAACTAT
>JACCDM010643527.1_pt1 | contig 26035 bp, 9 predicted proteins | sample 7445851 | NCBI WGS metagenome assembly JACCDM01 (sample SAMN15323438, study PRJNA562643) | freshwater metagenome | isolation source: river surface water | place: USA:Blue River Watershed | collected 2017-08-16
GCAAGAAGGTGGTGTTGAATTATGTACCGACCTCCGGGACAGATGCGGTGAACAAAAGTTATGTGGATGGGGCTTTGCCAACAGTTGCCACGACCACTAGCTTGGGAACGATTCAAATGACAGGTGATTTAACAGGAAATGGATCAAGTCCGCTCGTAGCAAATAGTGCAATTACTACTGCTAAATTAGCAAATGGAGCAGTTACAAATGCAAAAATTGGTGAGACGGTTACGGTATCAAAAGGCGGAACAGGAGCTACTACATTAACAGGATATGTTAAGGGAAATGGCACCCTAGCCATGACCGCAGAGAGCTCAATACCTGTAGTAGATGTAGCGGGAGCCCAAACGACGGCAAATGTATCCTCCAATATTTCTACAAACACTGGATCAACAACGATGTATCCAAGTGTAGCAGCGGTAGAAAGTTATGTAACAACAGCAGTAACAGCATCTGCCACTCCAGATGCAACCACAACAGTAAAAGGGAAGCTCAAATTAGCAGGCGATTTAGGAGGAACAGCCGATGCTCCTACCGTGCCTAGTTTGGCATTGAAAGCTCCTTTGGCCTCACCATTGTTTACAGGTGTGCCAACTTCGCCAACAGCTACTGCAGGTACTAACACAACTCAAATAGCAACCACTGCATTTGTATCGACAGCAATTACGAATGCAACCACGCTAAATGCAACGACAACTGCTACAGGTAAAGTACAATTAGCAGGGGATCTTGGAGGAACGGGAACTACGGCAGCCGCACCGGTTATTTCAGCAAATGCCATTACAAGTACAAAAATTGCTAATAGTGCTGTAACCACTGCAAAATTGGCTGATGCTTCAGTTACGAATGCGAAGATTGGCGAAACAATTACAGTTGCAAACGGTGGTACCGGAGCAGCAACACTTACGGGTTATGTGAAAGGCAATGGCACTGCAGTCATGACAGCCGCCGCAAATATTCCAGTAGCCGACGTAACGGGCGCACAAACAACTACAAACCTATCATCTAGCATTACGACAAATACAGGATCAACAACGATGTATCCGAGCGTAGCAGCTGTGGAAAGTTTTGTTACAGCTAAATCAACGATAGCGGTAAGTAGTTCTGTTTCTGGTATTGTTAATAATACTTTAGGACAAGAATTAGGTGGGGTAGACAAAAAAATTAATGGTGTAGAAATTGGTCGTGGAGGAGGAAATATTACTACAAATATGAGGCTGGGATCTTCCGCTTTAAGTGCCAATACTGCTGGTACTAATAATACTGCATTAGGAATAAATGCTCTGGTTTCAAACACAACGGGTAATTATAATCTTGCAATTGGAGATTATGCAGGTTCGTATATTACAACGGGGAGTAATAACATTGCAATCGGTCCTTCAAGTGGTTCCCAAAAGGCAGATGGTACAAACAATATTTCAATTGGTGCAAACGCCCTTCGTTCTGGTTCATCAAGTGATAATGTTGCCATAGGGAATAATGCATTAAATTTAACAAGTGGAATATATAATGTAGCAGTTGGAAATAATGCTGGCCAATTTGCAAATGGGACCCAAAATACTTTTGTTGGCCGATTGGCCGGGAGAGGAGTTAATGGAAATAGTACCGGTGGCTCTAATACATTCATTGGAAATAAAGTTGGAAGTGCCTATACAACGGGGTCTAATAATATTATAATTTCAACCGATGCGGATGTAATGACAACAGGCTCTAGCAATACCATTGTTGGACATTCAAATATTGTAGAGGGAAACAAAAACGTAGTGTTGGGGGGAAATAGCCTTTCTAAAATAAATTTGCCAACAACCAATACGAACAATTCGATTGCTATCGGAGATGGAGATGGAAATATTCGCCTTTATGCAAATGCTTCCGGGAATATTGGGATTGGTACCACTGCCCCATCTGAAAAATTAGAAGTATCGGGTTCAATCAAACAAAGCGGAGTTACAAATGCGCTGTTGAAAGCAGATGCCAATGGTAAACTCATCGCAGCAACAAATTCTGATCTATCTTCTGTAGTTTCAGACGCAACAACTACTTCTACAGGTAAAATTCAATTGTCAGGAGATTTAGGAGGTACAGGAACTACTTCATCAGCACCAGTAATTTCAGCCAATGCAATTACAAGTGCCAAAATTGCAGATGGATCGGTTGCGACACCTGATTTAGCTGCTGGATCTGTGACGAATGCAAAAATTGGGGAAACGATTACAGTTGCAAACGGTGGTACTGGAGCAGCAACACTTACGGGTTATGTGAAAGGCAATGGTACCTCAGTCATGACAGCCACTGCAAATATTCCAGTAGCCGATGTAACGGGGGCACAAACAACCACAAACGTATCATCTAGTATTCCAACAAATACTGGATCAACAACGATGTACCCGAGTGTTGCCGCTGTGGAAAGTTTTGTGTCGTCAGCAATTACGACAGCTGCCACGCCAAATGCAACCACCACATTAACCGGTAAAGTTCAGTTGGCAGGAGATTTAGGAGGCGTTGGAACTACTGCGTTGGCTCCGGTAATTTCATCGAACGCTATCACAAGTACTAAAATTGCAGATGCTGCTGTAACTACAACTAAAATTGCTTCTGGTGGGAATAGTAAAATTTTAACGACGGATGCTACGGGAGTAGTAACATGGTCAGATAATAGTAGCATAGCATTAGAACCATGGTTAAATACAAGTGGAGCGAAGGCGTCTTCAAATATAGAAACGATTTATCAAACAGGTAAAGTTGGTATTGGGGTGAATCCGGGAGCCTCTGCAACGGCTATGTTAACGGTTAAAGGCACGAATGCCCAACCAGCAACTAGCGGTTCAACAACGAATGCAACCTTCCGTATTGATGGTAATTCAAATCATTCGCTGGATTTTGGTACGCAAACAAATACGCCTTATGGCGCCTATGTACAATCGGTTGATAAGGCTAACTTGGGAACTGGCTTACCGTTGTTATTAAATCCTGTCGGAGGTAACATTGGAATCGGAACTACTTCTCCAGGATATTCCATCACTTTAGGAGGAGGGTCTTCCCGTACGGTTGGTGTAGAGCGTAATCCATCGTCAGCAGTAGGATCTTCCTTAACCATTCAATCAGGCGGAGCATCGAGTGGAGGAACGAACTTGAATGGTGGAGATTTGATTTTTAGTTCAGGAACCTCCACCGGAACGGGGAGTTCAAAAATAAGTTTCAAAACCTCATTCGGTTCTACTTCAGGTACATCAGATGCCGGTGCATCAGAAAAGGTAACCATCTTGGGCGATGGTCGCGTTGGCATTGGAACCAACAATCCGTCAGGTTCATTAACTCTGTATGGCGATTCCCAATCCATACCTACCAATTCGACCTATTCAAAAGAAATTGTCTTTGGTAGGGGAGGTGCAGGTACCGGTTTTTCAGGAATTGCAGGTGTAGACGGCGGAACCTATGGTGGAGGCCTTGCCTTTATTACTAAAGCGAATGGAACTGCAGATAATTTTTCCGGCACCGCAACAGAATCGATGAGATTAACACCTGCTGGTAACCTTGGGATAGGTACAACCAGCCCTGGTGAAAAATTAGAAGTTGCAGGGTCAATTAAGCAGTCGGGAGTCACATCCTCCTTATTAAAAGCTGATGCGTCGGGAAAAATTGTTGCCGCCTCTTCTGCTGATATTAACTTGTTATTAGAAACGGAAGAATTTACAGCAACGGCCGCTCAAACAAGTTTTACGTTGAGTAATACGCCGAGAGGAAGAGTTATCGTTTTTAGAAATGGAGTTAGACTGCCGATGTCATCCATCTCCGTTTCTGCCAAGGTAGTAACGTATAATTCAACAAATAACAGCAGTGTGAGTTTATCAGCAAGCGATAGAATAACCATCGATTATATTTATTAATATAGGTATGAAAAAAATTATTGGGATTTTAATTTTAGTAGCATTTTCTACAATGTTGAAAGGACAAATAAGCTACATTGACGACAAAGGCAGTAAGAATGTTGCGACTAACGCAACATTTACAGCGGGTAATGCAAATAGTATCCCTACAACCAACAATCAAATTGAGTTTGGTTACAATGGTACAACCACGTATGTACATGCCATTAAAACAAGGCATAATAATGCTGCCTCTGCAGGAAACGCAATTGATTTTTATGTATGGAATAGCACAGATCCCGCTGCCACCAAGGCTGGGAAACATGTTTTTACGCTCGACGGTAATGGCAATGTTGGGATTGGAATAACAACCCCTAAATCAAAATTAGAAATTGACGGTGCAGCAACAAACTTAAAGGCAGCTAATGCAGGATCGGGAACTTCCATCGATTTTTCATTGAGCAATTTGGCCTATACAACGGCAAACGCAGGCAGTGCCTTTACTCTAAGTAATATGAAAGATGGGGGAACTTATACTTTGGCTGTACAAGGGACAAGTTCTGGCTCCTCAACTTTTTCTTCGTCTCCTACGGCATATACTTTTAAATATGTAAACAATGGTTCAACTGTTCCCAATACACACACCCTATATACATTTGTGGTAATGGGTACAACCGTATATGTATATATGGCAACTGGATTTTAATATGAAAAATTGGTTATTGCTTTTTTGTTGTAGTTTGGTTTTTGAATTAAATGCGCAAGTTGTGGGTACCCCAATTGTCTCTACTGCTTTTTTTCAAACACCTCTTGATTTAATTAGTTATACCCCATCGTTTGCCTTTGGTACAAGAAAGTTGAAATCTTCTTACAACGGGGCAATCCTTAAAGTAAGAAAATCAACAGACAATTCTCAAGTGGATGTCTATTTTGATAGTAGAAATCGAATTAGTAACCAAAGTAAAGTGATTTATGTAGTTGCTGGTACGAGCGGACAATCCTTAGGAACCGCATCTACTCTTAGTAATTTTAAAGCTTCTGCCCAATTATTCGTGACTCAATGGTATGACCAAAGTGGTAATAATCGGCACGCTATTCAAGGGTCCAATGCCAATCAACCAGAATTGTTGCTTGATACACAAAACCAACAGGCTATTTTAGTGTTTGATGGTACAAAAAATTTACCTGTAGCCACAACCCCTGCAGCTGTTTTTGGAACCACTACCGGAGGTGTTGCCGGAGTAACGGCAACTTTTTTTTTAAACTTAAAAATAACACAGGCTTCCACTCAAACCTCGGCCTTCGGCTTTGCGGATAATTCAACAAATTACCGTTTCATGTCTCATTTAAATTGGAGTGACAACAATTTATACTTTGATGCAGGAGAAATTTGTTGTGCACCACAAACAGGGAGGTTTTTTGCAAATGCCACTAGTGTGAATTATTGGAAACAATTTACCTTTCAGCGACAAGATGTGACAAAAATTATTCGGATTTCTGGCATAGAAAAAATTAATGGAAATGGTAATGCCGCTACAAGTTCAGCAAGTGTAACTAATTTTGGGATTGGCTGCGTGAATAATGTTACCAGTACCGGATTCGTTGGACAAATAAGTGAAGTAATTTTATACAATAGAGCTCTTACCTCTTTAGAATTGGCCAAAATTGAAAAAAATCAAATGGCAAATTGGTCGTCTTTTTAGCCAAAAATAATTAACCTAACACTAAATAATAAAAATGAAAAAGTATTTATTTCTATCATTATGGGTAGTCGCAAATTCCGTTTTTGGGCAAAATCCAAATTCAGGCGACACGACATCTACTCCTACTTTGGGGGCTACGGTTGCTACAAAACTTTTGTCGACAGACGGATCTTCAATTGATACTGCAGTTTTTTTAAACCCATTTTTAAAAAACAAAGGGTCAGCAAACTATATCCCTGTTTTCAATTCCAATAATACAGCAGCCGTTAAATCGGTAATGTTTCAAAATGGTACAAACCTTGGGATCAACACCATCACCCCAACCAATAAATTAGATCTAACGAGTCCAACAGGAAGTACCTATATGAATATTGGGACCAATGGGACTTCTGTAAACGATGAAGTTGGGATTAATTTGGTTACCAAGTATAACAATTTAACCTTAAATCCGCGGGCAAATAATTCTACAAATTTATCTTGGAGTATTTGGGCGAAAGGGAACGCCAATACCGGTGAAAGCAACAATTTACATATTTCTTATTTTGATGGAAATACCAATGTAACAAATTCTGTACTTAGAGCAGATCCCAGAACGAACGATTTGTTCATCAATAGTAGTTGGGATTTTACAAATAATAGCAGCAATATTGTTGGTTATAATGGACTAGGTATTAGTTCGGGGGCATTCAAATGGATTAGTGGTTCTGGTGGTTATGCGGCAGCCATTGGCAATACGTACAATGCTGTAAATGGGAATGGATTGTTAGTAAAGACAATAAATGGCGATATTTCAACCTCTGCATTTACGGTTGCCCAAGGGAGCATGGAGGCCCAACCAAACTCCTCGCAACACTTGTTTAATATACGAAGTAATGGGCAAGTTTCTATTGGGACATCAGGGGTATTATCCTCAACATATGCTAATAATCCATGGATGCTAACCATTGCAAGAGGAGGAATTTATGTGGAAAGTTTTTCTGCCACAAATTCCGGAGGTCAGTTTACTTTTTATTCAAATAGCGGAAGTTCTAATGGGTATATTGGGTTAGCGAGCGATAACAATCAAGGTTATTCTTTCAGAGGAAATGGTAGAGTTGGCTGTGCAGAGGTCAATGTATTTTCAGATGCTAGGATTAAAAATGTGATAAATCAATCAGATTCAAATTCAGATTTAGAAATATTGAATAAATTAAAAATTACGAACTATCAATACAAAGATGTGTATGTACATGGCGCTAAAATCAATAAAAAAGTAATTGCGCAAGAAGTAGAAGAAGTGTTCCCTCAGGCAGTAACTAAAACGCCAGGGTTTATTCCATCAATTTACAAAATGGCAAATGCTGTAAAGGTGATCTCAAAAAATCAAATTTTAATTGAAATAGACGCTAAGGTTGATATTCAAAAAAATGATGTTGTAAAATGTTATTTGAAAGACAAGCCTTATCTATTTGTCGTTGACCATATGGTAGATTCTCATACAATTGTTTTAAGCGGAGAATCAATTCCTGAAGATATTCAAAATCTATTTGTGTACGGTAAGGAAGTAAGTGATTTTCGAAATGTTGATTATGATGCCATATCTATGTTAAATGTATCGGCCACACAAGCCTTGTACAACAAAATTGGATCCTTAGAAAACCGATTAAAAAGAATTGAGGAAATGCTGTTGAATCAAACAATCAAAAAAGGAGAGTAGGGATAAGAATTTTTTTTAATAATTTTAGGAGAGTTTTACTTTTGCCCAAGTGAATAAACGCCTGTCTGTTTTCTTTTTTATACTAATACTTACTACAGTGTGTTCGTTTGGGCAATCTTCCATTAACGAAATCCCTGGTAAACCGATTGTGCATTATTTTCCAGACTCAAGTCTGAGAAAAGCACCAAATTCCTATTTTAAAAACCGCCAAAAAGAATTAGCAAAAACTAAATCTTCTAACCTTAAAAATCAAACTACCTCCGTTTTTAATCCTTTTGTGCTGCGTTTTGCCACCACTCCTTCAGCAGAGGTACTAGCAGTGTTCAATAAAGCAACCGAGATTTGGTCACAGTATTTGGTGAGTGGTGTGCCAATTGTGGTAGATGTATCCTGGACCAATTTAGGAGGTAATATTTTAGGCTCCGCAGGCCCAACAACAAGCTATTCTAATTTTGATGTATCGCCTTTCCCTAGTTTATATTATCCCATTAGCTTGATGGAAAAATTGAGAGAAAAAGACCAAAATAATGGGGTAGCCGACATCACAGCTCAGTTTAATTCCAGTTTCTCTAATTGGTATATTGGTACTACCGGTCTCCCATCAACTTCTCAAATTGATTTACTATCTGTCGTCTTGCACGAGTTTGGTCACGGATTAGGTTTTTCAGGATATTTGGATGCCAACACAAGCACCCAAAAGGCGTATAATCCCTATCCGAATATTTTTGACAACTATGTACAAGATGTATCAGGCACTTCCATGACCAATACCTCTGTATTTCCCAACAATTCAAACGCCTTATTTCAATTGATTACCGGCGGAAACTTGTTTCAATCTAATGAGGGAATCCTTTCTGAAAACGCTAATACAATAGCAAAATTATATGCACCAAGCTCTTTTTCTTCAGGATCTAGCGTATACCATGTAGATCAAGCGAGGTATCAAGTGGGCGACCCCAATGCCCTCATGACGCCCTCTATTGCCTATGGAGAAACTACTAGAGATTTAGGTCCTATTGTCAAGGGTTTGTTTAAAGAATTGGGTTGGACAAAGGCAGGGATTTATGCAGAAAGGATGAAGGATGTAGAACCAAGCGTATCAGGCTATTTGTTTAGCGCGCGCGCTTGTTATTCTACCTACTTTGGAGATGCCGTAAATAATGTACAATTGTTAATTTCCGAAGACAGGGGAGCCAATTATTATTATAAACCGCTTACGAAAACAGGGGATATTTATACCTATACTTTGCCTTATAAACAAGGGGTCACAGAAGTTCGCTATTTGTGGCGAGCAAAAGATGCTGCGGGAAACTCCATAAGTTATCCAGCAATTGCTAATTCCTATGAAGTTTTTTATTTACAATCAGATACTTTTGCTCCACTGCTTTCTGTGGCAAGCAATATCCCTTACCTTTTTGCTACTCAGACACAGCAAAAAATGCCTGTGGTAAGTGCCACCGACAATTCAGGGATACAAAGCGTATCAGCAATCTACAAAATTAATGCAGGGGGTGTAGAACAAAGCCTAAGCTATACTGCGTCCACACAAACCGCAAACGCTTATGTGGCCATTTTGTCTTTGACGGGTCTAATGAAAGGAGATACCTTGTATTATAAAATTAAAGGGGTTGACAAGGCAAATTCGCCAAATACAGCCTATTATCCAGCCTCTGGCTGGATAGTTGTTCCAATTTTAGGCCCCAAGTCTGCAGTGAATGCCTTTGGACAAACCTTTGAAAACAGTTTAGGAACCGACTTTTTCTTAAAGGGTTTTGGTGTGCAAGCGCCATTGGGTTTTACCTCTAAAAGTTTAAATACCACTCACCCCTATTCGAATGGTACCGAATTTGCCTATGACGGGGAGTTGGGTTCTGATACTTATGCCTATACTGATGCCATTTTATTGCGACCAGTGACAATCTTATCGGGCGAAGGACAAGTTAGTTTTGATGAAATCGCCTTAGTAGAGCCGGGGGAATCTGGGGCACCTTTTTATTCCACAGGCACCACCATAAATCGCAGTTTTTTTGATTATGTGATCGTTCAAGGATCTAAAGATGGAGGCAATACCTGGGTAGATTTAGGAGCGGGTTGGGACGCCAATTACGATACTTCATGGAAAATCCAATGGAACTCGCTACTCGACGTTTCCGGAAATTCTATGGCCGAAGCAACACCTTCTTTGGTTAAAAATCATACCTTAAGCCTTACCCAAAATACAGGATTCGTTGCAGGAGATCAAGTAATGTTGCGATTCCGCATGATGGCAGACTATGCTTCATTCGGCTGGGGTTGGTTGATCGACAATTTAAAAATTCAAGGAAGTGCGCAAACCATCAGTAGTTTAGAAGTGCCTAATGCCTTGCCCGTGATTGTTTCAGACAAGGTGTATATCAGTAATTCCTCATCTGCTGGTGCACAAATAAGCTTGCAAGTAACAGATGCCGACAATGATAATTTAAGTTATCAAATGCTGTCGGGAGGTAGTCTTTTGGGATTTGGGAGTCGGGGCAAATTAACTTTGTTGGCAGATCCAGCAAGTTTATCAGACATTCAAACGATTCAAGTGAGCGTTTCTGATGGAACTGGAAGTATAACCAAAACGGTGAATGTCGTTTATTGTGAAAGTACAAGCACTGTCAACAAAAACGCAAGTAATGTAACAAAAACGTATAGTTCCAATAGTATTCTTCAAAGCACCCAGAAAATAACCGGATCAAGTAAAGTGCTTTATAATGCTACCCAAAGTGTTGTTTTACAACCCGGATTCGTCGCAGAGAAAGGAACCGTGTTTGAAGTAAAGGCAGGGGTGGGGTGTTTGAATTAAGTCATCCAGTGCTGTAGTCATTCAGTGATTTTATTTTCTTATTACCTTCAAACAATTAAGGATTTATACGAGTATTACCTATTTTATTTAACAAAATAGAAGAAGTGGAGCTAAATTGTTTTTCTATAATCTTAGTTCTATGATGAAAACATTTTTTTGTGTAGTCTCTTTATTGTTTGTTATTCAAATTTCTAATGCCCAAACCGCCGCAGAATTAGGCCCCAATAGTCTTACTTTGCCACGGCTAACCAGCACACAACGCAATGCGCTAAGTCCTTCAAAAGGAAACATCATTTTTAATACAACCAGTAACCAGATGGAGTATTATGATGGAACCAGTTGGGTGACGTTTGTGAGCGGCACTGGCAACGGATATAAAGTGTATGTCAATAATAACACTAGTACCGGCGGTACCAATTTAGGAAAAATTACAACAGGATGGAATAATATTGCCTACAGTAATAATGGATTACAAAACTTAACCGCGGGGTGGGAAAATGCTGCTATAGGGATGAACTCTTTAATAAATAATACAACCGGAAGTAATAATATTGGCCTTGGAAGTTATACTTTGGAGTCAAATACGGTGAACAGTGGGCAGGTTGCTATTGGAAATTCTTCTATGCGGTATTTTAATAATGCTGCTGGATCAGAATATGCATATAATACAGCCGTAGGTAATGCAGCTTTAATGGGAAACGAAAACAAATTAAATAATACTGGTTCCTACAACTCTGCTTTTGGTTACATGTCATTGAAAAGTAATACTTCAGGTAGTTATAATTCTGCATTTGGCGATGGGTCTAGCTTAAACAATACCACCGGAAATGCAAATAGTGTGTTTGGGCGGCTAGCTTTAAGTTTAAACACCACTGGTTCAAATAATTTAGCATTTGGAACGTATGCATTGAACAATAGTTCAAAGGGAAATGAAAATATTGCCTTAGGCAATAATGCACTATATAATAATATTTCAAACAGTTTTTCAATTGCAATTGGTAATTATGCAATGTATTATGCCGATAATAGAGCTTCTGGAATTACAACAGGCAACATTGCCATTGGCCATGAGGCTTTAAAAGGAAGTTCGACTTCTGCTAATAATACAGGTATAAGCAACACCGTTGTTGGATTTCAAGGGTTATTAAACAATACAACCGGTACCGCAAATGTTGGAATTGGAGCAAGTTCTTTAAAAGCAAATACTACGGGTTTTGGGAATGTTGCCGTGGGAGAAAGATCCTTGCTTGCAAATACTACTGGATGGAACAATGTTTCACTTGGTCGTGCAGCCTTAATTAATAATACTATAGGCACAAGGAATGTTTCTATTGGAGGAGGTTCAAGTTTTTCATTAACCTCCGGCAATATGAATGTAACTATTGGAGTTGATGCAAATATGTATAATGATTTAGGCAATTATAATATTTCATTAGGCTATAATTCTGGAAATAAATTTACAAAAGGATCTTTTAATAGCTTTTTAGGGTCAAGTGATGATAAAAGTGGTGCTCAAATGATAGATGTATCTAATGCTTCTTCATTAGGATTTAACACATTTATAGATATTTCCAACGCCATGGCCTTCGGAAACACCTCCGTTACCAAATGGGTCTTCGGTCGATCCAATACCTCTGATGCTGGCTATGCGCTCCAAGTTGGATCCTCTACAGCAAATGGTAATGGTGCATTTTTGACAAATGGCGGCACCTGGACCAACGCTTCCTCTCGCACCTTCAAAGAAAACTTCGAAGACCTTTCCAATGCTGAGATTTTATCTAAAGTAGCTCAATTAAATGTGCAAAAATGGCAATATAAGGGTACCGATGAAACGCATATTGGTCCGATAGCTGAAGAATTTAAAGAACTTTTTGAGGTAGGTGTTAAAGGGGACAAGGAACATATCAGTACCATAGATGCTTCAGGTGTAGCTTTGAAGGCGATACAGGCATTAATGGAAAAAATTGGCATTTTAGAGTCTGAAATAAAATCCTTAAAAAACGAATTGAAGGAATTAGGGAAATAAGTGTATATATGTAAATTACATAATTTTATTCTGAGTTGATATTTATTAGAACTAAATTAAAATTGGATAAGTCTAGTTCTTAAATGAAAACATTAATATCAACAGTATTTTTTTTATTATTCATAAAATTTGCCTACGCCCAAACCGCCGCAGAATTAGGCCCCAATAGCCTTACTTTACCACGGCTAACCAGCACACAACGCAATGCGTTAAGTCCTGCAAAAGGGAATATTATTTTCAATACGACCAGTAATCAGATGGAGTATTATGATGGCAACAACTGGGTAACGTATGTGTCTGTTCAAAGCGCATTGACGAGTGCGGATTACAAATTAGATGCTAGAGGAAACTTGGGATTGGGCACAAACGCAAATGCAAATATTTCCACAGGTAACCAAAACGTTGCCATTGGCAGTCAATCCATGACCTCGAATAGAACGGGAAGCGCAAATGTTGCTGTTGGTTATGAGGCTTTACGAGACGTAAACAATGCCAATGGAAATACTGCTGTTGGAACTTCTGCATTACGATTAAATCAAGCCTATTCAAACACAGCCCTAGGGGCATATACCTTATTTTTTAATACAACAGGTTCAGGAAATACCGCATTGGGAGCAAATGCTTTGACAAAAAATGGGATTGGTTATGACAATACCGCTGTGGGCTATGTTTCTTTATGGAAAAATGTGAATGGGAATGAAAATGCTACTTTAGGCACCCAAACCTTATTCAACAATGTAAATGGAAATAGTAATATTGCCATCGGTACAAATGCACTTTATTCAAATGTGGCCAATCATGCTAGCGTGGCTGTTGGAGTAAATGCAATGCTTTATGCAGACAATAGATCTACAGGTATTACCACAGGAAACACGGCTGTAGGGTATGAAGCCCTAATGGGTAGTGATGCTGCTGCAAACAATATTGGGACAGGAAATACCGCAATAGGTTTTGGAACAATGAAATCAAACACCTCTGGTAGCTTGAACTCAACCTTAGGTTATAAAAGCTTGGCAGTCAATTCTACAGGTGAAAAAAATAATGCGTTTGGGCACTCATCTCTTTTATCCAATACAACTGGATCAGATAATGTGGCCATTGGTTCAAGAAGCTTAGTTAAAAATGTTGGTGGGAATGTGAACATTGCTATTGGTAGTAATTCATTAGCTGAAAACATAAATGGGCATAGCAGTATTGGTATTGGTGGAAGTGCGCTCAAAAGTTTAGTTGCAGGCGGATCTACTTACAACAGTGCAATAGGTGAAGGAAGCTTATTAGTGTTAGCCAATGGTAATAGTAATGATGTTCAAGGAGTATATACTTTTTCAAAACTCAAAGAGGGGAGTGGAAATATTGCCATGGGAAGAGAGGCCGGATCAAATATTGTATATGGGTCTCAAAATGTTTTTCTAGGCACGTATTCAAATGCTAATACCGATGTTTCAAATGCAATAGCCATCGGGTATGGGGCTAGTGTCAGTCAATCCAATATCGTTCAATTAGGAAATTCAAATATTACCCAAGTAAAAACTGCAGGTGTGATTAATGCCAATGGTTTGGCTATCAATGGAGACCCAAAACCCTCTGCGGTGGTAGATTTAAGTAATTCAAAAAAAGGATTTTTGCCACCCAAATTATTGGCAACAGAAAGAGATGCCATTGTTTCTCCCGAACAAGGTTTGATCGTTTTTTGTACAAATTGTGGGCCAAAAGGTCAATTAGAATATTACGACGGTTCCGCTTGGGTAGATTTCATGGGTAATGCACCGAGCATGGCTTTGCAGGTAGGTGCAACGTATCAAGGTGGAAAAATTGCTTATGTGTACCAAGCAGGAGACCCCGGATATGACCCCAATGTGGTGCATGGCTTAATAGTGGCTACCGTAGACCAAACCATCAATACTACCTCACCTTATTACTCAGGAACTGGTTGCATGTGGGAAAACGGGCCCTATCCTTCAACCTATCCCTATATGCACGTAACCAACGCATCCGGGACAGCTTTGGGAGAGGGGAAAACAAACACAAAAATAATTATTGATGTTCAGACAGCGGTTAATCGAATTTTTGCGGCGGCAAACTTCTGTTATACCTATCGTGGAGGCGGGTATTCAGACTGGGTTTTGCCAAGCAAAGATGAATTAAATAAGGTTTATTTGAATAAATCCTTACTTGGATCATTTTCAAATACCTGGTATTGGACTTCCTCCGAAACGGCTGACCCAAATCAAGGGAAGGACGCTTATGCTTACGCTCAACATTTTCAAACAGGAAGTGTCATTTACGAATACAAAGGCCCAAGTGCTGATCAAATTAATGTAAGAGCTATTCGATATTTTTAATAAATGCCATGAAAAAAAATCTAATTATTTTCATCCTCGTTTTAAGTGCCCAGGTCTTATTGGGTCAAACCGCCCCAGAAATAACGCCTAATTCCTTGACTCTTCCAAGGCTAACAACTGTAGAAAGAGATGCAACAAAACCTGTTAGAGGTCAAATTATATTCAACACCACTACAAATGAGTTAGAATATTACAATGGTAGTTGGAAATATTTTCAGTCCTATCAAACAGTAAATATTAAATCTGTAGAATCAGTTACATTATATGAAGGATTAACAGGTAAAATAGATTTCACGATATCAAAAGATTCAAAATTAACAGCAACTTATTCTGCTTATGGATCTAATATTTCAATTGAAAATCCTTCAGGATCGGTGCCCACAAATTCTTCAACGCTAACGTTAAAATTTCTTGCAAACACAGTAGGAACTGGAAATTTGACTTTGTATGTAGCGGATTCGCAAAATAGATCAATAAATAAAAATGTAAAAATAATTGTAAACCCTATTACTTCATTAAATAAGAGCTATGCTGATTCAACTTTAATTGTGGCATATAAATCATTATTGGGTTTTACTGATTCATGGTTCACTTGGGATGTTTCCCCTTCACATTGGATGTTAGATTTAGCGTCTGATGATTTTTATAAAGGATCAGATCCTGGAGACTATTCTGCTCTTAATTCCATCGAAAATTTTACTTGGGATGCAAATCATCAGGTATTTGAAAATAATTGGAATGTTGGTATGGAAGCAATTAGGAGAGCAAATAATGCGATAAAAATTGCAAAGGCTTACTATTCAATAGATCCTAATTATTCTAAGCAAATTGAAGCAGAAGCTAAATTTTTAAGAGCATATTATCATTTTGATCTATATAAAATATTTAAAAACATACCCTATTATTTCGAGGTAGACAACTTAAATAATAAACAAAATTTACAAGGATCTGAAGTTTTATTAAATATTATAAAGGACCTTGATTTTGCAGCGCTCAATTTACAAAATGTTAAAAGTGGGAGAGGAAGAGTTGATAAAATGGTGGCAACGTCTTTCTTAGGAAAAGCAAAGGTATACATCGGAGATTATAGTGGTGCATTAACAGCGTTCAATTCCGTGATTAATTCAGGTAGATTTTCATTAAATTATGATTTTCATGATAATTTTAAAGAAGATTCAGACTTAGGTCCAGAATCGATTTTACAAGGAACTACTGTTTTTGGATCTCCCCCTTATGCTAATTTTGGTTATGGCGACAGGCTAGCGCTTCCTTATGGAACAGCTCCTTCACATTGTTGTGGATTTAAAACATTAACCTATGATTTAGCATATGCCTTTCGAACAGACGCTAATGGATTGCCAATACCAATTGCAAATGCAATTTTACAAAGGATACCAGCTGGATCTTCAACTTTGTTAGATCCTCGAATTGATTGGACCATGGGGAGAACAAATGTTCCTTTTTTAGATTGGGGACTTCATAAAGATGATTGGATTCGATATGGTGCATATGCAGGTTGGTATTCAGATAAAAAGGGAACTCTTGCTACTTTGGGAGGAGCTAGAAAAGACGAATTTTTATCTAATGTAAATTATAATTTATTTCGATATGCAGATTTATTGCTTTTAGCAGCAGAATGTGAAGTTAAAATAGGCTCTTTGGAAAAAGCACGAACTTATGTAAACCAAATTCGTGAAAGAGCATCACACACAGCTCAAGGTCTATCTAGTGTTTCTATTGCATCTAATTCGTCTGAAATAAATTGGGCGGCATATAGGATTAGACAATATACTTCTTCGTGGACAAGCCAAGTTGCAGCATTGGACGCAGTTAAATTGGAAAGAAGACTTGAATTAGCAATGGAAGGACATCGTATTTTTGATTTACAACGGTGGGGAGACTTAATAAGCGTTATATCTGCTCATATTAATCGAGAAAGAAATTTGACGATTGCTGCGAGTTCAATAATTGTTCCCACCTCAAAAAATTTGGTATTTCCCATTCCCCAATCCGCGATTGATAAATCTGGCGGACTACTAGTTCAAAATCCTGGATATTAATTGTAAGAAAATTTGCTATGAATTTATCGTTTAAATTACTTGTTTTAATAACGCTTGTTTTATTTGGCAATGCTCTTTTTGCCCAAAGCGCCCCAGAACTGGGCCCTAACAGCCTAACTCTCCCTCGTTTAACAAGCACACAACGTAATGCCTTAAGTCCAGTAAAAGGAAACATCATTTTCAATACAAGCAGTAATCAAATGGAGTATTACGATGGGACGAGTTGGAAAACCTATGTGTCAGGCACTTCTTACGGATATTCTATATATCCAAACAACAATATAAGTATTGGTGGTACAATTTTTCAGAATTTGACTACCGGTGCAAGAAATTATGCATTTAGTGATAAGGGCTTGAGTCAAGTTTCATCAGGCACGGCTAACTCATCGCTTGGCGATAATGCTCTTTCTGTTAATTCAACTGGCGACGGAAATACTGCTATCGGATCCCAGGCCCTAAAAAATAGTACCACATCTTCAAATAATTCAGCCCTAGGTGCATCCTCCTTAGAATATAATACCACGGGTCACAATAATACTGCACTGGGATTTTTAAATCTTAATAGTAATACAACTGGAAGAGAAAATGTCGGTGTTGGCTCTTATACATTAAGGGCAAATACAACTGGGGTTGCAAATTCTGTTGTTGGAGCATTTGCAATGGATCGAAATACATCAGGTAATTACAACGTAGCATTAGGATATCATGCAGCAGAAGCTAACGAAACCGGAAGTGAAAATACGGCATTAGGCTTTAATGCACTTTATAATAACGTAGCTAAAAATGGATTGGTTGCAATTGGTCATAATGCAATGGCAAATGCTAATAACTCAAATATTCAAAGTAGTCCAGGAAATACAGCAGTTGGATACGAAGCTTTAAAAGGTAGTAGCTCTCCCGCAAATAATACGGGAACAAATAATACAGTTGTTGGTTACCAATCACTTCTTTCAAATTCTTCTGGGGGGAGTAATACAGGAATGGGGGCCTTAACTTTGTTAAGTAATACTACTGGTGAATATAATTCAACTTTGGGTTTAACGACTTTACGATATAATACCATAGGCCATAGAAACGTAGCAATTGGTTCAGACGCAATGGGAAATAATATATCAGGAAGTTTTAATGTAGGGATTGGTATTGGGGCATTGAGAGACAATAAAACTAATAATTTTTCCGTAGCAATAGGGTATCAATCAATGCTATTTGCGAATGATGGATTAAGTGGAGTAAATACTGGCAATACAGCCGTTGGCTATGAAGCCTTAAAAGGTAGTAGCTCTCCCGCAAATAATACGGGAACAAATAATACTGTTTTAGGGTCTCAAGCTCTAACAAATAATACAACAGGATTTGGAAATGTTTCCATCGGAACAACTTCAATGGTTTCAAATACAACCGGATGGGAAAACATTGCAATTGGAAATGGAACGTTATCTTCAAATACTACAGCAGATAGAAATGTTGCTATTGGAGGGGGGGCACTAAGAAATAATACCACAGGAAAATATAATACAGCAGTTGGTATTGATGCTTTGTCGACAAATACTACAGGACAACTTAATCTAGCATTTGGAATAAAGGCACTTAGAACAAATACCACGGGTTTTAATAATTTAGGATTAGGGGATCATTCAGGTCAATACAATTCTACAGGCTTTAATAATACATTTATTGGTAGTAGTGCCCAAGACGATTCTCAATTGAATCAAGTTTCAAATTCTACGTCTTTAGGATTTTATTCTAAAATTGAAATTTCAAATGCAATGGCATTTGGAAACGCAGATATCACCAAATGGGTCTTCGGCCGCTCAAATACCTCAGATGCAGGCTATGCTCTTCAAGTTGGATCCTCAACCTCCAATGGCAACGGCGCCTTTTTAACCAATGGTGGCACCTGGACCAACGCTTCTTCTCGTACTTTCAAAGAAAACTTCGAAGACCTTTCCAATGCTGAGGTTTTATCTAAAGTCGCTCAATTAAATGTTCAAAAATGGCAATATAAGGGTACCGACGAAACACACATAGGACCCATCGCTGAAGAATTTAAAGAACTTTTTGAAGTAGGTGTTAAAGGCGATAAGGAACACATCAGCACCATTGATGCTTCAGGTGTGGCCTTGAAGGCAATACAAGCTTTAATGGAAGAGATTAAAGAATTGAAATTAAAAATAAAGGAATTGGAAGACAAAAAGTAGGTATTAATTAAAATGAAGAAACTTTTTCTTTTCTTTTTATTTGGGTTTACAATAGTACAAGTATTTGGACAAGGAACTATTAATGGTACAATTAAAGGTCTTGGACTTGGAGATACATTAATTGTGACGGTTCAAAAGTCCAGTGAATTGTATTTTTATAAAAAAATTCCTGGTACAGGAAATGATGTAACTTATTCTTTTGATAATCTAATGCTAGGGAAGTGGGCAGTTAAACTTGATTGCAAGGGATATTATTTCCCGGGTGCTCAAGTTGTTGACTTAGCGGGTGTATCCGCAACTAAAGACTTTACCATTGCTAAATCTCCCGGTACCAATTATTTTTATAAATGGCAAGACGACAGCTCTTATGTGGGTCACGCTCAACAATCGTACATCAACGATCCCCTAGAATTTGTCATTGGAAATTCTACCTTAAAAGTTGCTGAGGACTTCTCCGCTATCAATTTATATCAATCTTATGGTATTACCCTAGCTAATAATCGCTCTACTTGGACCGAAGAAGAGGCATTTCGGATTTTTTCGATTATTAAAAAAATACCAATTATACAAGATTATGGACATGGAGAGGGTGTAATTCGTACCGTTAAAAGTGTTTGGTATATAACGGATGACGAGGTTGTAGACGATATAAAGGTGTTGGTAGTTGATGGAATGAAATACATCACTCTATCTAGAAAAGCTCTCACTTATTCACATCCAACAGTCGCTGTTTTAGATGGAATGAGAGGTACTTTTTTTTCGAATAGATTATATAATGCTTTAGTTAAATATGCTACCGATTTCGGTAGCAATACAGCTGCAATTGATCAATTAGCAGCACTTTCCTTTGGATTTGAATTTCTTGTCCCAAGTGCAAAGTTGGAAGGAATTATGGGTGAGACGCAATCTAACTTTCAAGCTTTTTCAAATGATGAAAAGTTATGGGTTTTATCCATGTTTGCGGAGCTACCTACCAATATGCAAAAGCAAAATGAATTGAAGTATATGGCACGAAGAATATCTGGGCAAAGAAATCCTAGATATGTTTCTGCGCCTGCTATTGCGTGGGTAGGTTCAGGGACTATTGAATGGATAGAAACAGCTTTTGATCAGAGCAATTTTGCTGACATTCAACGATTAATCATCCATGAAAAAGCACATTTTTTATGGGAGTTTTTATTCAATAAAAGTTTGAAAGACGAATGGATTAAAATTGGCGGCTGGTTTGAAGACCCAACCTCGCCTAGTGGTTGGGTTACGGCCAATACTACAGAATCCGTTAGTGCCTATGCCCATTTAAAGAATCCAAATGAAGATATGGCAGAAACCATTGCTTTTTATCTAACCAATCCAGATAAAATTAGAGCGGTTTCATTACGAAAATTCGAGTTTATAAGAGATCGAGTGATGAATGGAAGGCAGTATATTTCAAAAATTCGTGAGGATTTAACCTTTACCGTTTATAATCTTTTTCCAGACTTTAATTATCCAGCGAAAATAACGGGTGTAGATATTCAAGTTTTAGGAAAACAAGATGAGGATAAAATTATACGTGTTAAATTGACTTTAAGCAATCAAGGCGATCCTCGTGACAAAGCTAAATCAGCCTATTTTAGGTTGACATCTCCTATAGGTACGTTTATCGATTTTTGGTTAGGTGCTGATGAAACGGGTTATGTACTTTCCTCTGGTGATCGACAAGTATCTAAGTTTTTAAAGAGTGGATATTGGTCTGTTCAGCAAATAACCATTTACGATGAGGTAGGAAATGCACGATATGAAAACAATTCCAATTTTGGATTCAAGATTTTTATTGACAATCCTTTAGAGGATATTTATTCACCTGTGTATCAAGATCCCAGCCTAAAATTATCAGTTGGAACAGGTAAGTTTTCAAGTTTCACCCCCATGGAGGATCAAGTAAATGGCCAATTAATGAAATCAATAATCAGTGAATATGAAGTTTTTGACGATAATGATTTGGGATATTTGGGAATGAATTTTGCTGTTCCTGTGTATGGACAGCCTGGTGTGAATAAGGAATGGCAATTTGGAGTGATGGGAGGAGGAAGTACAAATCCATATGTGGTTCCTCAGACAAGTAACCCTAAAATTAGAAAGGTTACTTATAAATATCCTATTCCAGAGTATTATCCAACTGGATTCTATAAAATCACTCAATTAATATTAGGAGATATTGCAGAAAATAGAAAGTTTGCCTATTTCATGACAGACACGACAAAATTTAAAGCCACATTTAATATAAATTCAAAACATATTCGCGATTCAGTGTATGTTAAAACAGATTTTCCAGACGATTTGCCACCTGTGATAGATCCCAATCGAGTTTTTATTAAAGCAACACCCACGAATCCAACGGCTCCCGATGGGGAGACCTTAGTTGAAATTGAATTTTGGGCAAAAGATTCATCCCGTTATGATGGAAAAGCGTCGGGAATTAGTATTGGTTATTATAATTTGCGCGATCCACAGGGGAAAGAATTTACCTATTACATGCAAGCACAATTGGATCCAAAATATGGAAATGGATTCTATTATTTATTAAATGATCCGAATGGTGCAGGTAACGTTTACAGGAAATATGTTGTTTCAACCTTATTGCCTAAGGGTTCAGTACCTGGCAAGTGGGGCTTATCATCCATTACTTTAAATGATAGGGCTCAAAATTCTAAATTCTTCAGTTTTGTCGAAACCTTTATTTTTGATTTAGAACAGGTAGATCCATCTCAACAAGTTGTTCCAAGAGTCGAAATTACCGGAAAGCGTGTGAATGCAAAAAATGTTGAAAAAATAGGTCTTTCAATAGCATGTACCAATTGTAAAGATAAAACCTATCGTGCCCGAATTTACAGTTTAATGGGAGGAAACTCTGTCATAAAAGAAGGATTAATGACTGAAGATAGTATTCATGTAGAAAATCTAAATCTTAAAGGAGTAAATGATGGAATATTGTTTACAACAGTATTTATGTTGGATCCAAATAGATTAGTATTAGGTTTAGGAAAGGCAAATTATTCTAAAGATACTGTTATTCCAAAAGACTATATTTTGAAAACAAATTATGCAAATATTGGAAAAAGTACAGTGGATTCGTTTTTAGTAAAATTAGAAACCAATGAGTTAAAAGGAGAAAGCAAATTAGAAATCTATCCAGATGCATCATCTTCAAATGCTATAATCAAGAAAGGGTTTTATGCTAAATTAACTGCCGCTGTTGATACGATTAAAATAGTTAAGGCAAATAATACGACTCAATTGGAAATTGGTTCTGAACAAATAAAGAATTTACCTGACGGCAAATATACGATGCGTTATATGGTTATTGATTCAGTAGGAAATGAAGGAGTGCCCGTATTTTCTTCATTCATAAAAGATACTGTAAACCCGTCGATTACTTTTACGAAAACAGGAAATTCAACATTTGAAATATATGTAGATATAGACGTATCTGAAAGTACATTGACAGACTTATCTCAACAGCAAATTGCTGTTTCGCATGCAAGTATTTCAAATTTTTCAAAAATAAATCCGACAAAGTACCAATTGACGTTGATTCCTGATTGTAGTGGAACGATCGATTTAAGTATTGCTGCCAATGCGCTTTCAGATATTGCCAAAAACAGAAATTTTTCGCAAGATTTTAATGCCAATACAAATGGTGTTGGTTTACCAGCTGGTTTTGAAGGCACATTAAATGTTTCGGGAAACTTACTTCAATCTACTAATCGCAAAGCGATGAAGATTAATACTACTGAAAACTTGGGAAGCAATAAAAACCAAAGTTATACAGCAACACAATTCATCGAATTAAAACCGGGCTTTGTGGCGGAGAAGGGGACAGTGTTTAGGGCCAATATAGGGTCGGGGTGTCAATAAAATGGGTATAATAGGTAAAATTCGTATTAACACCTAATAAAAAAGGTCTTTGATCGATTGATTAAATAATTTTGATTGGACGATTGTCTAACCAAAATTATATCATGAAAATCAAAGGCCTGTTTGTTTGCTTTCTATTATGTTTAATTTTAGAATCTTTTGGACAAATTCCTTCGAATTTTCCTCAAAATGGCTTGTTGGCATATTATTCATTTGAAGGAAATACAAATGATGTAAGTGGTAACGGAAACCACTTAACCAATTATGGTGCTTCTTTGTCCAATGATAAAAACGGCAAGTCCAATAGTTCTTATTCATTTAATGGGACTTCGAATTATATGCAAGGTCCTAATACCCTGGGAAATATATTTTATAGCAATGTTCAAATAGGTACTAATACAATTGATGGAACAACCAAGTTGGGGGCTTTAAGTATTTCATTTTGGGGTAAGGCTGCTACAGGTAATTTCATCTCTAAGTATTGGAATTTAGACAAAAATCAAAGTAATTTTTCTGTATCAAATAACAGATTTACTGGAGATGGTACAAATTATATTGACTACCAAGGGACAAGCTCCACTGATTGGAAACATTATGTAATAGTCATTACGAATGGCACGAATAATTCTAAAATTTACATTAATGGGGTCTTATCTGCCTCAGGTACTTTAAATCTAAATACTACAGCAACACAAGCTCCTTTTATGGTAGGTAGGTTGTATGGTTCACCCGAAGGCTATTTAAATGGTTCAATTGATGAAATAGCTCTATTCAATCGTATATTGTCTGATCAAGAAGCTAAAGCGATCTATGATTTAGAAGTAAATAAAAATCCTTTTAATTTACCAGTATCAACAATTTCTACAAACTTATCAACAATCTCTGAAGTTATTGGTAATTCCGGTAGTACAGTGATTACAGCGTCCTTAGCTACTGCACCTATTAATGATGTTAAAATTGATTTAGAGACTGCTGGCACTGCGACCTTTGACTCAGACTATACTATTGATTTTACAAAAAAAGGGAAGGGAGTGCAGGTTGCTGGCTCTAGTGCTGCAGGTGCTGGATTGGGTGACTTGTCAAATCCACTAGGAGTGACTCTTGATCAAGTAGGTAATGTGTACGTAGCTGACGGATATAATCATAGAATAGTAAAATGGGAAAAAGATGCTTCAATAGGTACTTTGGTTGCGGGTGGTAATGGTCAAGGTTCGGCAGCAAATCAATTCTCAGTTCCTAATGGAGTTGCTGTTGATAAAGATGGTAATATATATGTTTCCGATTATGCCAATAATCGAATTCAAAAATGGGCTAAAGATGCTACTTCTGGTATTACTATTTTAGGTGGAAACGGTGTAGGAGATTCGCCTAATCAAATTATTAAGCCTGTGGCAATTTGTGCTGATTCATCCGGAAATATTTATGTGGCAGATAGTGGCAATAACCGAATTCAAAAGTGGACAGTTGGAAGTGGAAATACGGCCACGACAGTTGCAGGAGGAAACGCAAGTGGTTCGGCATTAAACCAATTAGCGTTCCCCATTGGAGTTAAGGTGGATCAATCTGGAAATTTATATGTAGCTGAAAATGGAAACCATCGAGTAACAAAGTGGGCTCCTGGTGCAACACAGGGTGTTGTTGTTGCTGGCGGTAATGGAGGAGGTCTCGGTTTAAATCAATTTAATTACCCGCAGGGCTTAGGGCTTGATTTACAAGGAAATATTTACGTTTCTGATTATCAATCAAATTCCGTTAAAAAATGGGCGCCTGGTGCTACAACTGGGGAAATAGTTGCTGGTGCCACTGTTAGTGGGAATTTTGTTGATGCCCCTTTTGATATGGAGGCAGATAAATTTGGTAATTTATTCATTACAGATAATCGTAATCAAAGAATATTAAAGTTACAGTTCCAGCCTCAATTTGTAATTCCAGCTGGCCAATTAACGGGAAACATTACTGTTAAAGGCCTCCCCGACCAAGTAAATGAAACAGATGAAACGATAATTTTAACTCCATTAAACAAAAACTACTATTATGATGGCTTAAGCCCAATAAATATTAAACTTAATAATATTAATAGAATAGTATCATTTTCATCCGATAAATCAACCATTGAAGAAGCTGGAGGCTCAACAGTGATTACCGCAACTTTAAATGAAGCAGGACTTTCAGATGTGACCTTTGGATTTACCGCAACAGGAACAGCTACTTTAAATACAGATTTTAAAGCATCATCCGCTACAGTTACAATTCCGGCTGGACAATTGTCTGCCTCTTTTACAATCACTGGTATAAATGATCTTTTAAATGAAGATAATGAAACGATTGTTTTAACTCCTTTAAATGTCATAAATGCTTCTGTGGGGTCTGGTGTTTCGATTAATATGACAAGCGAAGATTTGCCTCCATCCATTTTATTTGGATTATCATCAACAACAAACAATGAAGCCGGAGCTGCAATTACCTTAACAACTCGTTTAAGCAACAAATCTGCCAAAACCATTACAGCGACTTTATCTCTTGCAGGTACTGCCACTAAAACAAGCGATTATACGCTTAGCGCAGAAACACTCACCTTTGCTCCGGGTGATTCTATTAAAACGATTACCATCACTCCTGTAAATGATACAGATGTAGAAGCAGTTGAAACCTTAATTGTTTCAATTGCCAGTTCAACCAATTTATCTACAATTTATCCAAGCAGTACAATCTCTATTGCTTCTGAGGATAAACCGAATGTTACGCTTTCGTTGGATAAAGCTACTATTTCGGAGAATGCTGGTACAGCAACTTTAACTGCCACGCTTTCCGCAGCTACAAGCTACGATGTAGTGATGGAACTAAGTAAAACAGGTACGGCTGTAGAATCTAGCGACTTTAAATTTACTCGTTCTGGAGTCGTTCAAATTCCTGCAAGTATTACTATTCCTGCAGGACAAACCACAGGGACAATTGATATCATTGGTCAAAATGACATCTATGACGAACCTGACGAAACGGTCATTATCAATACATCAAGCATTAGCAACGCAAATGCCCCTGCTTCTTCTGTAACCTTGACGATCGTCTCCGATGACCTACCGCCAAGTGTGGCTTTTGAACTTTCAGGAAACAGTCTAACAGAATCAAGTTCTGCTATAACATTAACCGCCCGTTTAAGCAACAAATCTGCCAAAACCATTACAGCGACTTTATCTCTTGCTGGTACTGCTACCAAAACGAGCGACTATACCTTGAGCTCAGAAACACTCACCTTTGCTCCAGGCGATTCCATTAAAACGATTATCATTACTCCTGTAAATGACATAAACGTTGAGGCTGTTGAAACAGTCATTTTATCTATAGCTAGTTCAACCAATTTATCCACTACTTACCCAAGCAGTACAATCTCTATTGCTTCTGAGGATAAACCAAATGTTA
>JACCDM011114180.1_pt1 | contig 26032 bp, 19 predicted proteins | sample 7445851 | NCBI WGS metagenome assembly JACCDM01 (sample SAMN15323438, study PRJNA562643) | freshwater metagenome | isolation source: river surface water | place: USA:Blue River Watershed | collected 2017-08-16
CGCGGGGATGCCAGCCGCGCCGAATCGGTTCGCCAAGCCGTGGTGGCGGTGATTGGCGACAACCTGCGCAGCGTCAAACCCGGCTCGCCCGAGGCCCACCAACTCAAAGAAGTGTTGTTGGCCCAAGGCATGTGGTCGCAGTACTTAGAAGTGGGCATTGGGCCTGATGCCGAAATCTTCACCAAGGCCCAAGCCATGAGCGCCGTGGGCAGTGGGGCTTTGGTGGGTCTGCACCCCGGCAGCCAGTGGAACAACCCCGAGCCTGAAATTGTGCTGGCCGTCAACTCGCGCGGCGACGTGGTGGGCGCCGCTTTGGGCAACGATGTGAATTTGCGCGACTTTGAAGGCCGCAGCGCCTTGCTCTTGGGCAAGGCCAAAGACAACAACGCGAGTTGCGCCATCGGCCCCTTCATTCGCCTGTTTGACGCCCACTTCAGCCTGGACGATGTGCGCCAATGTGATCTGAGTTTGACCGTGCGGGGCACCGATGGCTTTGTCATGCACGGCAGCAGTTCGCTCTCGCAAATCAGCCGCGACCCGCTGGATTTGGTCAGCCAAGCGCTCGGCCCCAACCACCAATACCCCGACGGCATGATGCTGTTTTTGGGCACCCTGTTTGCGCCCACCCAAGACCGCTATGGTCCGGGCCAAGGTTTCACCCACGCGCTGGGAGATGTGGTGAGCATTGCCACGCCCACGCTGGGCACCTTGCTCAATCGGGTCACCACCTCGGACCAAGCACCGCCTTGGTCGTATGGCGTGAATGCGCTGATGCGCGACCTGGCGCGGCGCGGCTTGTTGGGCTGATCGGCTCCACTTAGGCTGATATGACTGGTATGGCTGGTGAGGCTCCCTCACCCCAAGCTGCTGACCTGCTGGCATAATTTTGCTTTTTTCGGCCGGCCGGGTTTCAGCGCCCTTTGCTCAGCATGCCTGGCATGCCAGCCCTCGCAAGCTGACCTGTTGGCCGCTTGCCCCTTACCCTGGCACCCTCAGCCACCCGCTGGGGGCCTTCAACACCCTTTCATCAGAAAGCATTTCCCCATGATCACCACCGCATCCGGCCTGCAATACGAAGACACCGTTGTGGGCGATGGCGCCATTGCCACCCCCGGTCAAGACGTCACCGTGCACTACACCGGCTGGCTCTACAAAGACGGCGCACAAGGGGCCAAATTTGATTCGAGCCGCGACCGCCGCGACCCCTTCGTTTTTGGTTTGGGTGCCGGCATGGTCATCAAAGGCTGGGACGAAGGCGTTGCTGGCATGAAAGTGGGCGGCCAGCGCACCCTGATCATCCCAGCCGAGCTGGGCTACGGTGCACGCGGCGCGGGCGGTGTGATTCCCCCCAATGCCACGCTGAAATTTGACGTCGAATTGCTGGCCCTCGACTGAGCCACTCCGTCGGTTCGCCCCAACCCGCCGTTTGGCGGGTTTTTTCTTGTGCAGGGCCCCCAAGGGCTCTGACACCCCCTCTTGAAGCCTGAAAAAACGCCCCTATTTACAAGGGGTATTCATTTTTGCGGACCTCGCTCATGTCAGAAGCCAGCAACAACTCCAATTCCAACCCTCAGCCCGAAGCCAAACCCCAGATGGACGAGGCGCACGCCCAATCGGCGGCCCAGGCCACGTCCGACCCTGCGGCGGCCGCGGTGACCGACCCATTGGCGGACGCGCAAGCCGAACTGGCCAACCTGAAGGCACAAAACGCCGATTTGGCCGACCAATACCTGCGCGCGCAAGCCGATGTGCAAAACGCCCGTCGCCGCGCCGACGACGAGATCGCCAAGGCCCGCAAATTTGCTGTGGAAGGCTTTGCCGAGAGCTTGCTGCCCGTGTTGGACAGTTTGGAGGCCGGTTTGGCCATCCCCAACGTCACGCTCGAGCAAATCCGCGAAGGCTCTGAAGCCACTTTGCGCCAGCTGAAAAGCGCCTTGGAGCGCAACAAAGTGGTCGAAATCAACCCTGCCGCTGGCACCAAGTTTGACCCGCACCACCACCAAGCCATCAGCGTGGTGCCAGCCGAGCAAGAGGCCAACACCGTGGTCACCGTGCTGCAAAAGGGCTACTCCATCGCCGAACGCGTGTTGCGGCCTGCGCTGGTCACCGTCACCGCCCCCAAATAAGCAAAAACCTTTTTTTGCGTAAGGGGACTTGAAAAGCCCCCCAAGCGCCCCACTTGCAAAACATCTGCACTTTTACTCAATTTCGGAGCATCAAAATGGGAAGAATCATCGGTATTGACTTGGGCACCACCAACTCGTGCGTGGCCATCATGGAAGGCAACTCAACCAAAGTGATCGAAAACGCCGAAGGCGCGCGCACCACCCCATCGATCATTGCGTACCAAGAAGACGGCGAAATTTTGGTCGGCGCCTCGGCCAAACGCCAAGCGGTGACCAACCCCCGCAACACCCTGTATGCGGTGAAGCGTCTGATCGGTCGCAAATTTGCCGAAAAAGAAGTCCAAAAAGACATCGACCTGATGCCCTACACCATCGCCAAAGCCGACAACGGTGACGCTTGGGTGGAAGTGCGCGGCAACAAATTGGCGCCACCGCAAATCAGCGCTGAAATTTTGCGCAAGATGAAGAAAACCGCCGAAGACTACCTCGGTGAAGAAGTCACCGAGGCCGTCATCACCGTGCCTGCTTACTTCAACGACGCACAGCGCCAAGCCACCAAAGACGCTGGCCGCATTGCCGGTTTGGACGTCAAGCGCATCATCAACGAGCCTACCGCCGCTGCGCTGGCCTTTGGCTTGGACAAATCTGAAAAAGGCGATCGCAAAATTGCGGTGTACGACTTGGGCGGCGGCACCTTTGACGTGTCCATCATTGAAATCGCCGATGTCGATGGTGAAAAGCAGTTCGAAGTGCTGTCCACCAACGGCGACACCTTCTTGGGCGGCGAAGACTTTGACCAACGCATCATCGACTTCATCATCACCGAGTTCAAGAAAGAGTCGGGCGTCGATTTGGCGAAAGACGTGTTGGCCCTGCAGCGCCTGAAAGAAGCCGCTGAAAAAGCCAAGATCGAGTTGTCCAGCTCAGCCTCGACCGACGTCAACCTGCCCTACATCACCGCCGACGCCACCGGCCCCAAACACCTGAACGTCAAGCTCACCCGCGCCAAGCTCGAGCAGTTGGTGGAAGAGCTGATCGAGCGCACCATCGCACCTTGCCGCATGGCCATCAAGGACGCGGGTGTTTCGGTGGGTGAGATCGACGACATCATTTTGGTCGGCGGTATGTCGCGCATGCCCAAGGTGCAAGAAAAGGTCAAAGAGTTCTTTGGCAAAGAGCCACGCAAAGACGTGAACCCCGACGAAGCCGTGGCCGTGGGTGCCGCGATTCAGGGCCAAGTGTTGTCCGGCGACCGCACCGACGTGTTGCTGCTCGACGTGACGCCTTTGTCTTTGGGCATCGAAACCATGGGCGGTGTGATGACCAAGATGATCACCAAGAACACCACCATCCCGACCAAGTTTGCACAGACTTTCTCGACCGCTGAAGACAACCAGCCTGCTGTGACGATCAAGGTGTTCCAAGGCGAGCGCGACATCGCCAGCGGCAACAAGTTGCTGGGCGAGTTCAACCTTGAGGGCATCCCGCCAGCTTCTCGCGGCACGCCGCAAATTGAGGTGTCTTTTGACATCGACGCCAACGGCATCTTGCACGTGGGCGCCAAAGACAAAGGCACCGGCAAAGAAAACAAGATCACCATCAAAGCCAACTCCGGCTTGTCCGAAGCCGAGATTCAGCAAATGGTGAAAGACGCCGAGCTGAATGCCGAAGAAGACAAGAAAAAACTCGAGTTGGTGCAAGCCCGCAACGCTGGCGAAGCCGCGGTGCACAGCGTCAAGAAGAGCCTGACTGAGCACGGCGACAAGATCGAAGCGGCTGAAAAAGAAGCCATCGAAGCCGCGGCCAAAGATTTGGAAGAAGTTTTGAAAGGCGAAGACAAAGCCGCCATCGAAGCCAAAACCGAAGCCTTGATGACGGCCAGCCAAAAGCTGGGCGAAAAGGTCTACGCCGAGATGCAAGCGCAACAAGCCGCAGCCGGTGCGGGCGCTGCAGCAGCCGATGCCAAGCCACAAGACGACAATGTGGTCGACGCGGAAGTCAAAGAAGTTAAAAAAGGTTAAGCCCTCTGCCACTGCGGCTTGGCCGCAGTCCCGCCGCGCAAGCTGATTCAGTCCCCTGAATCGCCTTCGCGGCGTTCTTGTTCTAACGGTTGGATTGCCTCATGGCCAAACGAGATTTTTACGAAGTGCTGGGCGTTGCCAAAAACGCCTCAGACGATGACATCAAAAAGGCTTATCGCAAATTGGCGATGAAGTACCACCCTGACCGCAACCAGGGGGACGACGCCAAGGCCAAAGATGCCGAAGCCAAGTTCAAAGAAGTCAAAGAAGCCTATGAGATGTTGTCGGACGCACAAAAACGTGCGGCCTATGACCAGCATGGCCATGCGGGCGTTGACCCCAATATGCGCGGCGGCGCCGAAGGCTTTGGCGGCTTTGGTGATGCGTTTGGCGATATCTTTGGCGACATCTTTGGTGGCCAAGGTCGGGGCGGTCGCGGCGGTGGCCGCCAAGTGTTCCGCGGTGCCGACCTGAGTTACGCCATGGAGATCACGCTGGAGGAAGCCGCCAACGGCAAAGACTCACAACTGCGCATCCCCAGCTGGGACGAGTGCGACACCTGCAACGGCAGCGGCGCCAAGCCGGGCACCAGCGCCAAGACCTGCGCGACGTGCCATGGCCAAGGCCAAGTGCAGATGCGACAGGGCTTTTTCAGCGTGCAGCAAACCTGCCCGCACTGCCGTGGCACGGGCAAGATCATTCCCGATCCTTGCGGCACTTGCCATGGTCAAGGCAAAGTCAAAAAACAAAAAACCCTCGAGGTCAAGATCCCTGCTGGCATCGACGATGGCATGCGCATCCGCAGCGCCGGCAACGGGGAACCCGGCACCAATGGCGGGCCACCGGGCGACTTGTTCATCGAGATCCGCCTCAAGAAACACGCCATTTTTGAGCGCGATGGCGATGACTTGCATTGCGCCGTGCCCATCAGTTTCACCAAGGCCGCATTGGGCGGTGAGATTGACGTGCCGACCTTGGGTGGCAAAGCCGCTATCGACATTCCCGAAGGCACTCAAACCGGCAAGCAATTTCGTTTGCGTGGCAAAGGCGTCAAGGGCGTGCGTGGCAGTTACCCGGGCGACCTGTATTGCCACATCACCGTGGAAACACCGGTCAAACTCACCGAGCACCAGCGCAAATTGCTCAAAGAGTTTGAAGACTCGCTGGCCAAAGGCGGTGGCAAACACCAACCCAGCGGCGAGAGTTGGACCGACAAGCTGAAGGGCTTTTTTGGAGCCTGAGGCTCAAATGTCGAAGTGCTGAAGGCACCGTGACCGCTGCAAGACAGCGGCGGTCAGGGTCACAAAAAGCGGTCGAGCAATTTGCGGGAGTGTTTGTCCATGGCCGCTAAATCGCGGATCATGTACTGCACCCCGTGGATGTCGTTGATCAGCAGCACCTTGCCCGTCAGGCGACGAATGTCTTCTTCGCCTTTCAGCAAAAACTGCGTCTCACCGCGGTCGGTCAGCACCGTCCATGTGCTGGGCGTGGCAAAGCTGCTGACCTGCGTGAGCTGCAAAATTTCTGGCAAAAACTCGCGTTCGTTCAAGGCCTGCATCAGCTTGTCACGCAAGGGCGCATCGAGTGCGCCCATGTGCGGGAGCCACAGCAGCTCATGTCCCTCGGCATCCATCAGCGCCACCCCTTCTTCAGGGGCAGATACCGGGTAAGCGCGCAACGCCGTCACCGGCGCATGGCGTGTGCCATCGGGCATCTCGAGCACCCAGCGGCCAAACGCATCGCGACTCAAATCAAACGGGTTCATGCGCTCACCTTTTGTTCTGCGCCATCGAGGCTGCCGCCCAACACTGCCTCGGCTTCGGCTTGGCGTTGTTGCGCTTCGTACAAGCGCCAGTAAGCGCCTTGGGCTTCGATCAAGGCCTCGTGCGTGCCCTCTTCGACCACCACGCCTTTGTCCATCACCACCAAGCGGTCGGCTTTGCGCAATGTGGACAAACGGTGGGCAATGGCGATGGTGGTGCGGCCGCGCACCAAGTTGTCCAGCGCCCGCTGAATTTCTTTTTCGGTCTCGGTGTCCACCGCCGAGGTGGCTTCGTCCAAGATCAAGATGCGCGGGTTGATGAGCAAGGCGCGCGCAATGGAAATGCGTTGGCGCTCGCCGCCCGACAGCCCTTGCCCGCGCTCGCCCACCAAAGAGTCATAGCCCTGCGGCATGCGCAAGATAAATTCGTGCGCGTGCGCTGCACGCGCCGCCGCCACGATGTCTTCGCGAGTGGCTTCGGGTTTGCCGTAGGCGATGTTGTCGGCGATGGTGCCAAAAAACAAAAATGGCTCTTGCAAGACCAAGCCAATTTGGCGCCGGTAATCGGCCACTTTCAACTGCCGAATGTCGGTGCCGTCCAACTCGATGGCGCCTTCAGACAGGTCGTAAAAACGGCAGATCAAGTTGACCAACGTGCTTTTACCCGAGCCGCTGTGGCCCACCAAGCCAATCATTTGGCCCGGCTGAATGTCCAGATTGAGCTGGCGAATCACGGCCCGGTTGCCATAGCGAAAGCCCGCATCGCGCACCGTGATACGCCCTTGCACTTGCGCCGGCAAGGCGGTGGGTTGGCTGGGCTCTGGCACGCTGGAAACGTGGTCAAGAATGTCAAAAATGCGCTTGGCTCCCGAAGCGGCTTTTTGGGTGTTCGAGACAATCCGGCTCATCGAGTCAAGGCGGCTGTAAAAGCGACCGATGTAGGCCAAAAATGCGGTCAACACCCCCACCGTGATCTGGTCGTCTGAGACCAACCAGATGCCAAAGCCCCAGACCACCAAGAGACCAATTTCGGTCATCAGCGTGACAGTGGGCGAGAACAGCGACCAGACCCGGTTCAGGCGGTCATTGACTTGCAAATTGTGCGCGTTGGCGTCTTTGAAGCGCTGGGCCTCGCGGTCTTCTTGGGCAAAGGCTTTCACCACGCGGATGCCCGGAATGGTGTCGGTCAAGACGTTGGTGACTTCGGCCCAGACGCGGTCGATTTTTTCAAAGCCGGTGCGCAGTTTTTCACGCACCACATGGATCAACCACGCGATGAAGGGCAAGGGCAACAAGGTCACCAGCGCCAGCGTGGGGTTGATGGTGAACAAGATGACCGCGGTCATCAAAATCATCAACACATCGGTGGCGAAGTCGAGCAAGTGCAAAGACAAAAAGACATTGATGCGGTCGGTCTCGCTGCCAATCCGCGCGATCAAATCGCCGGTGCGCCGACCGCCAAAATACTCGAGCGAGAGTTTCAGCAAATGCTCGTAGGTGGTGGTGCGCAAGTCGGCGCCAATGCGCTCAGACACCAAGGCCAAGATGTAGGTTTTGGCCCAGCCCAAGCCCCAGGCCAACAAGGCCGAGCCCAGCAGGCCCATCAGGTACATGGACACCAAGGTGGGGTCGATCGGCTTGCCGTTTTGGTACGGAATCAAGATGTCGTCCATCAAGGGCATGGTGAGGTAGGGCGGCACCAAGGTGGCCGCGGTGGCCGCCAATGTCAGCAAAAAACCCGCCAACAACGAGCGTTGGTATGGCCGGGCAAAGCGCCACAGCTTGAACAAAGTCCAGGTCGAGGGCGGCGCCAAATCTTCGCGGCCGCAGCTGGGGCATTCTTCTTCGTCATCGCGCATGACCTGCTGGCAAACCGGGCAGACCGAACCCGACAACACGGTTTGCAGCGCTCGGCCACCTGCTGCGTCTCCGGCGGTGTTTCCTGCGCCGTCAGCCCCTTTGGCAAAGGCCTGGGCCAACTGGCTTTCACACTGGGCCACCCAACGCGCCACCGCCGCTTGTAAGCCCAAAGTAAAGCGCCAAACCGCCAGTTGCCCCTCCGGGCTGCTCAGGGCCAGCGAACCCACCCCGGCGTGGTCGGAGAGTTTGAGTGTCAAACCGGCTTGCAAGGGCCAACTGGACCAATTTTTTTCACCTTGCGCCCGTGATAAGACCCGTTGATCGGTCAAAATGACGGCACTTTTGGCGAAGCGCAAGCGGCCATCAAGGTCAACCTCCAGCCAGGCTGTTGCGTTTTCATCGGGTTGCAGACAAGAATGAACTTCAGCCTGCCAAGCGTCGGGCAAAACCTGACGAGATGCAGAGGCCAAAGGTGATGTTGATGTCATTGAAGGATGAACCGGAAGCGACTCGAACGACCTTGCGGCGGGCGAGACAGAAAAAACAAGCTTTGAAGTCGCACGCGACTGACCACGAACTGCCCATGACTCTATTGAATCCCGTGCCTTTGACCAGCGCCGTGACAGGCCGGTCATTGTATCGCCGCCCATTTCATTCATGAACGCCAAAAACATCCAATTTCTGCGCATGACCCATCTGCGCGGGCCCAACATCTGGACTTATCGTCCCGTCATGGAAGCGCTGATTGACATTGGCGCGCTTGAAGACTTTCCCTCCAACACCCTGCCCGGCTTCAACGCACGGCTTAGCGCCTGGTTGCCCGGTTTGGTGGAACACCGTTGTAGCGTGGGCGAGCGGGGTGGCTTTTTGCAACGGCTGGAAGAAGGCACTTGGGCAGGCCATGTGTTGGAACACGTGGCCCTCGAGTTGCAAACCCAAGCCGGCATGCAAACGGGTTTTGGCAAAGCGCGCGAAGCGGGGCCAAGGGGTCTCTACAAAGTGGTCATCCGCACCCGCCACGAAGCGGTGAGTCGCCGCGCCTTTGAAGCGGCGCGCGGGCTGATTTTGGCGGCCATTGAAGACCGCCCTTTTGATGTGCAGGCCGAAGTCCACCAACTCAAGCAAATGGTCGACAGCCTGTGCATCGGGCCCAGCACCGCCAGCATTGTGGACGCCGCCAGCGAACGCGGCATTCCGTCGATTCGACTGAACGATGGCAACTTGGTGCAACTGGGCCACGGCGAGCAACAGCGCCGCATCTGGACCGCGGAAACCGACCGCACCAGCGCCATTGCCGAAGGCATTTCCAAAGACAAAGACCTGACCAAGCAATTGCTCAGCACTTGCGGCGTGCCCGTGCCGCAGGGCCAAATTGTGGACAGCCCCGCCGCCGCTTGGGAAGCGGCGCAAGACATCGGCTTGCCCGTGTGCGTCAAACCCACCGACGGCAATCATGCACGCGGGGTGTCGCTGGAGTTGTCTCGCCAAGAAGACATTGAAGCCGCCTACGAGATCGCTTTGGCCGAAGGCAGCGAGGTCATTGTGGAAAGCTTCATTCGGGGTGAAGAGCACCGTTTGTTGGTGGTCGGTGACCAAGTGGCCGCTGCGAACAAAGGCGAAACGGCCAGTGTGGTGGGCGACGGCGTGCACACCGTGGCCGAGTTGATCGAGTTGCAAATCAACTCGGACCCTCGGCGTGGCGAAGAAGAACATTTCCCGCTCGACACTGTCCGCTTGGACGAGCACACCACCTCGGTGCTCGAGCTCCAGCGGCAAGGTCTGAGCGCCGACAGCGTGCCCGAAAAAGGCCGCTCGGTGCTGATCATGCGCACCGGCAACATGGCCTGGGACGTGACCGACCAAGTGCACCCCGATGTGGCCGCGCAAGCGGTGCTGGCCGCTCGGGTCGTGGGCCTGGACATTGCGGGCGTTGATTTGGTGGCGCAAGATATCTCGCAGCCCCTGGCCGCCCAAGGCGGTGCGATTGTTGAAGTCAATGCCGGCCCCGGCTTGTTGATGCACCTGAAACCCGGCTTTGGTCAAGCGCGGCCGGTGGGTCAGGCGATTGCCAACCATTTGTTCAAGCCCACCGACACGGGCCGCATTCCCGTGATTGGTTTGATGGGCGATGGCGACACCACCCGCCCCGCCTTGTTGGTCTCGTGGCTGTTGCACTTGCAGGGCCTTTACACCGGCTTGGCTTGTGCGCAAGGTTTGTTCATGAACCAACGCAAGTTGCAAAGCAACGGAGGCATGGACTGGGACAACGCCCAACGCTTGCTGATCAACCGCTCGGTGCAGGCCGCGGTCTTTGAAAGCGATGTGCGCCACTTGTTGACCGAAGGTTTGCCTTATGACCGCTGCCAAGTGGGCGTGGTCACCCGCATGCCCAAGTCCCAAGGCCTTGAAGACCTGTACCCCGGCAACGACGAAAAAATGCCTTCCTATGTGCGCACCCAAATCGATGTGGTGTCCGCCCAAGGCACGGCGGTGCTGAATGCGGCGGACGAGGCCGTGGCCGATTTGGCGCAGTACTGCGACGGCAGCGTGATTTTTTACGCCCACGATGAAAGTGCAGCCCGCTTGCAAGCACATCGTGCCCAGGGCGGTCGGGTGGGTTTTTGGCGCGAGGGCCAGCTCATCTTGCAAGAAGGTGAGCGCGAACACGCGGTGTTGTCTGCCAAACGCCCGGCGGTCACGCGCATGCTGCAAGAAGGTCGACTCAGCACCGACGACATGTTGGTCGCCGCTTGTGTGGCTTGGGCTTTGGACATCCCCACCGACCTGATCCGTGCCGGTGTCAAAAGCTTCGACTCTTCGGCCCATCATTAACCTCTGCCCCGCCCCACGGCCCTACCGCATCACAGGAATACCGGTTCATGGAAGTGTCAAGAATTCGCGCACTGCGCGGCCCCAATTTGTGGAGCCGTCACACGGCCATCGAAGCCATCGTGACCTGCCCTCCCGAAGAAGTCAGTCTGTCGCCCAACCACCCGATCGAGCAACGGCTGCGGCGCATCTTCCCCGAAGTGGGGCCGATCGAAGGCAGCCGCGCGGGACAAGCCCCGTCGATGGCCCATGCCCTGGAAAAAGTCACACTGGCCTTGCAATCTCATGCCGGTTGCCCGGTGACCTTCAGCCGCACCACGGCAACCGAGGAAAAGGGAATTTTCCAAGTGGTGGTGCAATATTCAGAAGAATCGGTGGGCCGCTTGGCGCTGGAATTGGCCGAAAAACTCTGCCGTGCCGCTATGCAAGGTCAAGGCTTTGACCTGGAAAGTGCCTTGGCTCAGCTGCACGAAATGGACGAAGACGTGCGCTTGGGCCCCTCGACAGGCGCGATTGTCGATGCCGCCGTGGCCAGGGGCATTCCGTATCGCCGCCTCACCGATGGCAGCATGGTGCAATTTGGTTGGGGCGCGCAGCAAAGGCGCATTCAAGCCGCTGAAATTGACTCGACCAGCGCCATTGCCGAATCCATTGCACAAGACAAAGACCTGACCAAAAAACTGTTGCACGCCGCCGGTGTGCCCGTGCCTTTGGGCCGTCCTGCCCAAACCCTCGACGAGGCCTGGGCCATTGCGCTCGAGGTGGGGCTGCCCGTGGTGGTCAAGCCACAAGACGGCAACCAAGGCAAAGGGGTCACCGTCAACATCACCGAGCGCGGTGCGTTTGACAAGGCCTATGCCACCGCCGAACGCTACGGCACCGTGATGGTCGAAAAGTTTCTCCCCGGCCACGATTACCGCCTGCTGGTGGTGGGCAATAAACTGGTGGCGGCGGCACGCCGCGAGCCGCCCTTGGTGGTGGGCGATGGCAAGCACACCGTGCGCCAATTGGTCGATTTGGTCAACGCCGACCCGCGCCGTGGCACCGGTCACTCGACCTCGCTGACCAAGATCCGTTTTGACGACATCGCGATTGGCCGGTTGCATGCGCAAGATCTAGAGCCTGAGTCGGTGCCCGAAAAAGGGCGCCGCGTCATTCTGCGCAACAACGCCAACTTGTCGACCGGGGGCAGTGCCACCGACGTCACCGACGATGTGCACCCCGATGTGGCCGCCCGCGTGATCGAGGCGGCGCAAATGGTGGGGCTGGACATTTGCGGTGTCGATGTGGTCTGCGAATCGGTGTTGCGCCCCTTGGAAGAGCAAAGCGGCGGCATTGTCGAGGTGAATGCCGCACCGGGCTTGCGCATGCACATCAGCCCGTCTTACGGCAAGGGCCGTGATGTGGGCAAAGCGGTCATTGACCACATGTTTCCTGACGGCGCCACTGGCCGCATTCCGGTGATTTCAGTCACGGGCACCAATGGCAAAACCACCACCGTGCGCTTGACGGCCCACCTGCTCAGGACGCACGGACTGCGCTTGGGCATGACCAACACCGATGGCGTGTATGTGAATGGCCGCCAGACCGATTCAGGCGATTGCGCAGGCCCGCGCAGCGCACGCAATGTGCTGATGCACCCCGAAGTGGATGCGGCGGTTTTTGAAACCGCACGCGGCGGCTTGCTGCGCGAAGGCTTGGCCTTTGACCGTTGCAGCGTGGCCGTGGTGACCAACCTGGGTGGCGGTGACCATTTGGGCCTGAACTACATCACCACGCTCGAAGACCTGTCGGTGGTGAAACGGGTGATCGTGCTGAACGTCGAGCAAAACGGCATGGCGGTGTTGAATGCCGCCGACCCTGCGGTGGCCATGATGGCGCCGCATTGCCCCGGCGATGTGACCTTTTTTGCGCTGGATGCCACCCAACCGGTGTTGGCCACCCACCGCGCCCAAGGCAAGCGCGTGGTGTTCACCGAGGACGGCCACATCGTGGCGCAAAAGGGCAAACAAATTGTCCGCATTCCACTGGCCAATGTGCCCATCACGCGGCAAGGCCAAATCGGTTTTCAGACCGAAAACGTCATGGCTTCAATCGCTGCCGCTTGGGCGGTGGGCGTGCCTTGGGAGACGATTGCCCAAGGCGTGGCCACCTTCATCAGCGACATCCAAGGTGTGCCCGGCCGCTTCAATGTGTTTGATTACCGCGGCGCCACTTTGATCGCCGACTACGGCCACAACCCGGATGCGATCCAGGCCTTGGTGCAAGCGGTGGACAACATGCCGGCCAAAAAACGGATGGTGGTGATCAGTGGCGCGGGTGACCGACGCGACCAGGACATCCGGGACCAAACCAAAATTTTGGGGGCCGCCTTTGACGAGGTGTTGCTGTACCAAGATGCGTGCCAGCGCGGCCGCGAAGATGGCGAAGTGATTGCCTTGTTGCGCGAAGGCTTGCAAGGGGCCACGCGGACCACGCAGGTGCAAGACATTCAAGGTGAATTCAACGCCATCGACTTGGCCATGAGCCGACTCTCCCCCGGCGACTTGTGCCTGATCTTGATCGACCAAGTCGAAGAAGCGCTGGCCCACATCACCGAGAAGGTCAAGGCCGGCTGATCCGGCGATCAAACCCCGGGATTCAAGAGCCAGGCCAAGGCCACACTGGCCTTGAAGACCCCTGCCCACAAGCACCATCTCGACCAGGTGGCTGATGGCCGCTCGACCCAGCGGTGCAACAAAACACCGCTGGCGACAGACAAGGTCAATGCCAACAACATGCCCAGCGTATTGGCCCAAACACGCTCGGGCCAAGCCGAATAAACCGCCGCATTGACCAACAAGCTAACGCCAAAGTGCATCAGAAACACCGCATACGACACGGTGGACAAGCCCTCCACCCACCGCCTCCACTTGGCTGTCAAAGGCTGCAGGTTATGCCCCACCTCTAACCGCTCGGGCATGCCCAACAGCACACCCGCAAGGAGCCAGGCGGTCGCAATGCGCCAACGTGGTTCTAAGGCAAAGGCCAGCCCACCCATCACCAGGAAAACAGCCCAGATGGCCCATCGTTGTGCATCGTGACCTGGACGGCTCAAGCGCAGCAGTCGTTGTCCCTCCCAGGCCAACAAACCCAACCCGTAAGAGCCAAAAAAATAGAGCCCCAAATCCTCCCATTCGGCGTTCAAATTCCAGTACCACAAAGAGGCGCAGGTGAGACCGAGTTGTAGGCCCCAACGCACCGCCCAAGGGGAGAGCGCCACGTGCGAGGCGCGGCAAAGCTGCACAGCGACTAAGCTGAGCAAGGTCATCGCGTACAACTGAAAATCGATGGCCACATACCAGATGCCGGCCGACAAAGCCTCCATGCCCAGCCCATGTTGCAGGAACACGATGTGTGCCAACGCCTGTCCCCAATCGGGGGTCGCAGACAGGCTGGCGTGGTCAAAATCTGGGCGCAATCCTTCGGTGACCAACACCGTGAAACTCAGTGCAGCGAGCAAGGGGATGGCCAGGCGCAAATAGCGTTGCCCACACAATTTCAAGGCCTGCTGCCAAGTCAGTGCATCAAAGCGCGCCAAGCTGGCGGCCGTTAAATACCCCGCGCAGACCAAAAAGAATTGAACAGCCAAGCGGCCATAGTCATACAACCATGCCAGTACGCGCGGCCAAGCATTGGCCGCCACATCGGACATGGGGCCATAGAAGGCCAAATGGTGCAAGACGATCAACAAACAGCCCGACGCCTTGACTGCATCGATCAAAAAAGACCGCCGCACGGTGTGCGGCGGCTGACCGGGGGCGATGTGCACCGGTTCAGAGCGACAAGCGGGCCCGGGCTGCCGCGTACTCGCGCTTGAGTTTGGCCACAAGGTCGGCAGTGCTGAGCACCGCATCGACAGCGCCGATGCCTTGGCCGCAGCCCCATATGTCTTTCCAGGCTTTTTTGGCGTCGCCACCAAAGTTCATCTTGCTGGGGTCGGATTCAGGCAAGTTATCGGGGTCCAAACCTGAGGCACGAATGGACGGCGCCAGATAGTTGCCGTGCACGCCTGTGAACAAGTTGCTGTAGACGATGTCGTCCGAGTTGCAGTCGACCACCGCTTGTTTGTACTCGTCAGACGCGCGTGCTTCGTGGGTCGCAATAAAGGCCGAGCCAATGTAGGCAAAGTCGGCCCCCATGGCTTGGGCGGCCAACACCGCATCGCCGGAGGCAATAGAACCCGACAAAGCGACCGGGCCCTCGAACCACTGGCGAATTTCTTGGATCAGCGCGAATGGGCTTTTGACACCGGCGTGACCGCCAGCGCCAGCGGCCACCGCAATCAGGCCATCGGCGCCCTTTTCAATCGCCTTGTGGGCAAATTTGTTGTTGATGATGTCGTGCAAGACCACGCCGCCATAGCTGTGCGCGGCTTGGTTGATTTCTTCGCGTGCACCCAGCGAGGTGATGATGATGGGCACCTTGTACTTCACGCACAGGGACATGTCGTGCTCAAGACGGTCATTGCTCTTGTGCACGATTTGGTTGATGGCAAATGGCGCCGCGGGCTTGTCGGGATTGGCCGCGTTGTAAGCCGACAGGGTTTCTGTGATCTCGGCCAGCCAGTCTTCCAACTGCGAGGCGGGTCGCGCATTGAGTGCGGGCATAGAGCCCACCACGCCCGCCTTGCATTGCTCTATCACCAGCTTGGGATTGCTGATGATGAACAAAGGGGAGGCAATGACCGGGAAGGGCAAATGGGCGAGCACTGGGGGCAGCTTGGACATGAGGTCTCCTAATAATGGTGTGGGTCTGCTTCAGTTTCAGAAGGCGTCCAAGGCCATGGCCGTGACGCTGCCAGCGCCCTCCACAATGCTGTCGCGCATGCCTGGGGCTTTGGACAGAATGTGGTCGGCATAAAAGCGTGCCGTGGTCACTTTGGCCTTCATAAAGTCGGCGTCTTGCGCTTGGGCTTCGGGGCTCAGGGCCACCAGCAAAGAGCGGCCCATTTGCCAACCGGCCATCAGGTTACCCGCCAACATGAGGTAGGGCACGCTGCCTGCAAACACATCATTGGGATGCGCTTTGGTGTTGCCCGCCACAAAGTCGACCACGTCGATAAACGCTTCACGAGCGGCTTTCAGGCGCTTGGCCACTGCGAGTGCATCGGCGTTGCCCGAGGCCATCAGTGCGCTTTCTGTTTGTGCCACTTGGGCTGCCAGTGCCTTGGCAGTCTGGCCGCCATCGCGGGCGGTTTTGCGGCCCACCAAGTCGTTGGCCTGGATGGCGGTGGTGCCTTCGTAGATGGTCAAAATTTTGGCATCGCGGTAGTACTGCGCGGCACCGGTTTCTTCGATGAAGCCCATGCCCCCGTGCACTTGCACACCCAAGCTGGTGACCTCCAAACTCATCTCGGTGCTGTAGCCTTTGACCAAGGGCACCATGAATTCATAAAACGCTTGGTTTTGCTTGCGCACTTCGGCATCGGGATGGTGGTGCGCCGCGTCGTAAGCGGCTGCGGCGGTGGTGGCCATGGCCCGGCAACCCTCGGTGTAGGCGCGCATGGTCATGAGCATGCGGCGCACATCGGGGTGGTGAATAATGGGGCCAGCGGCCGGCAAACTGCCGTCCACTGGACGGCTTTGAATGCGGTCACGCGCGTACTGCACCGCGCGTTGGTAGGCACGCTCGGCAATCGCGATGCCCTGCACACCCACGGCATAGCGGGCGGCGTTCATCATGATGAACATGTACTCGAGGCCGCGGTTTTCTTGGCCCACCAAAAAGCCAGTTGCGCCCCCGTGGTCGCCAAACTGCAAGACCGCTGTGGGGCTGGCCTTGATGCCCATCTTGTGCTCGATGCTGACGCAGTGCACATCGTTGCGCGCGCCCAAAGAGCCATCGGCCTTGACCATGAACTTGGGCACCACAAACAAACTGATGCCCTTCACGCCTTCGGGCGCACCTTGCACGCGGGCCAGCACCAAATGGACGATGTTCTCGGCCATGTCGTGCTCACCATAGGTGATGTAAATCTTGGTGCCAAACACCTTGAAAGTACCGTCCGGCTGGGGCTCGGCGCGCGTGCGCACGGCGGCCAAGTCTGAGCCGGCTTGCGGCTCGGTCAAGTTCATGGTGCCGGTCCACTCGCCGGAGATCAGTTTTTCAAGGTAGGTGGCTTTGAGTTCGTCCGAGCCGGCCGTGAGCAAGGCTTCAATGGCGCCATCGGTCAGCATGGGGCACAACGCAAAACTCATGTTGGCCGAGTTGAGCATTTCGCCGCACGCCGCGCCAATGGTCTTGGGCAAGCCCTGCCCGCCAAAGTCGGCTGGGTGTTGCAGGCTCTGCCAGCCGCCTTCGGTGAATTGTTTGTAGGCTTCTTTGAAACCCGGGGTGGTGGTGACCCCGCTGCCATTGTGAAATGAGGGGTTTTTGTCCCCTTCCCAATTGAGTGGCGCGATCACATCGCGGTTGAGTTTGCCGCACTCTTCCAACACGGCTTGAGCGGTTTCTAAGCCTGCGTCTTCAAAGCCAGGAATTTGAGCAATCTGGTCAATGCGTGCCAAATGCTCGATGTTGAAAAGCATGTCCTTCAGTGGGGCGTTGTAGCTCATGGTGTGTCTCCGAAAAGTCTGGGGTCGGGTACAAAAAAGACCTCACACGGAGGCCTTTTTTGCAGTCTTCAAAATATCACAGTGCTTGGGTCAGTTCAGGGACGGCGGCAAACAAATCGGCCTCCAGCCCAAAGTCGGCCACGCTGAAGATGGGGGCCTCTGGGTCTTTGTTGATGGCCACGATGACCTTCGAGTCTTTCATGCCGGCCAAGTGTTGGATGGCGCCAGAAATGCCCGCTGCGATGTAGAGCTGAGGCGCGACGATCTTGCCGGTCTGGCCAACTTGCAAATCGTTGGCAGCGTAGCCGGCATCGACCGCAGCGCGGCTAGCGCCAATGGCGGCACCCAGCTTGTCGGCCAAGGGCGTCATCACTTCGTTGAATTTTTCTGAGCTGCCCAAAGCGCGGCCACCCGAGACGATGATCTTGGCGGCGGTCAATTCGGGGCGGTCGTTTTTGGCGATCTCGCTGCCCTTGAAGCTGCTCTTGCCGCTGTCGGCCTGGGCCGCTGCGGTTTCTACAGCCGCACTGCCACCCGAGGCGGCGGCGGCATCAAAACCCGTGGTGCGCACGGTGATGACTTTGGTCGCGTCGGTGCTTTGCACAGTGGCAATGGCGTTGCCGGCGTAAATGGGGCGCTCGAAAGTGTCGGCCGAAATGACTTGGGTCACATCGCTGATTTGCGCCACATCGAGTTTGGCCGCCACACGGGGCGCCACGTTTTTGCCACCTGCGGTCGCCGGAAACAAGATGTGGCTGTACTGAGCGGCAATGGCCAGCACTTGGGCCGCCACGTTTTCAGCCAAGCCATGGGCCAGGCTGTCGCTGTCGGCGTGGATCACTTTGCTGACACCGGCGATTTGTGCGGCAGCAGCAGCGGCGGCGGCGGCGTTGTGGCCAGCCACCAAGACATGCACATCACCGCCGCAAGCGGCTGCGGCCGTGATGGTGTTGAGGGTGGCGCCTTTGATAGAGGCGTTGTCGTGTTCTGCAATGACGAGAGAAGTCATGGGATTTCCTTGTGTGTCAGATGACCTTGGCCACGTTCTTGAGCTTGTCCACCAAAGTGGCGACATCGGGCACCTTGATACCGGCGCTGCGCTTGGCAGGTTCGGCCACTTTGAGGGTCTTGATGCGAGGCGATACATCCACGCCCAAATCTTCAGGCTTGAACGTGTCGAGCTGCTTTTTCTTGGCCTTCATGATGTTGGGCAAGGTCACGTAGCGGGGCTCGTTCAAACGCAAGTCGGTGGTCACCACGGCAGGCAGAGAGATAGACAAGACTTCCATACCGCCATCAATCTCGCGGGTCACATGGGCTTTGCCGTCGACGATTTCCACTTTCGAGGCAAAGGTGGCCTGAGGCATGTCGGCCAAGGCGGCCAGCATTTGGCCGGTTTGGTTGCAATCGTCGTCAATCGCTTGTTTGCCCAAGATGACCAAGCCCGGCTGCTCTTTGTCGACCAAGGCTTTGAGCAATTTGGCGACGGCCAGGGGCTGCAAATCCAGATCGGCTGGGGTTTCGACCAAGATGCCGCGATCGGCCCCGATGGCCATGGCGGTGCGCAAGGTTTCTTGGCACTGGGTCACGCCGCAAGACACCGCGATGACTTCGGTGGCCAGACCCTTTTCCTTCAAACGAACCGCTTCTTCGATCGCGATTTCATCGAAGGGATTCATGCTCATCTTGACGTTGGCAATGTCCACACCCGAGCCATCGGACTTGACGCGAACCTTGACGTTGTAGTCCACGACCCGTTTGACGGGAACCAAAATTTTCATGAAAACTTCTCCATTGAAAGGCCAAAAATCAGCGGGGATCCGCGCGACGCCAAAACAGGAAAACAATTGACGTTAACGTAAACGTCAATTGTGCACCAAAACGCTTTTACAAAGATACAGCAAGCCGCAAAAAAGCACGGTCGTTCGCATTTTACAAGCAGTGTATTTCTATTTTTGCCATCCTACCCCCGGGAATTCACCGACCAAGCGGTTGGGAGATCAGGGTTAGCATGGAGTGCGTTTCGAAAAAAACCAGATTAAATTATGTTTTGTAACCAATTTGATGGAGCAATTTGATGAAGAAAAGCCTGATTTCACTGAGTGTTTTGTCTTTGAGCAGTCTCGCGTTCACTGCCCAAGCCCAAACTGTTCTGACGGTCTCCAGCTGGGTTCCCCCCACACACGGTTTGAGCGTGGCTCAAAAAGAATGGTGTGACGATGTGGCGGCCAAAACATCGAACCGCGTGCGCTGCAACATTCTGCCCCGCGCCGTGACCCCTGCACCCGGCACCTACGATGCGGTGAAAAATGGCTTGGTTGACGTGTCTTTCACCGTCCACGGCTACACCCCCGGTCGTTTCGTGTTGACCCAGATGGCCGAATTCCCATTTTTGGGTGACCGCGCAGAGCCTCTTTCTGTCGCTTTTAACCGTGTTGCCAGCAAAAACGCTGAATTTGCCGCCGAACACCAAGGCGTCAAAGTCTTGGGTTACTTCACACACGGGCCTGGCATGGTCTTCAACACCAAAAAGCCCATCACCAAAGTGGAAGACCTGAGCGGTCTGAAATTCCGCGTCGGCGGTGGCATGGTCAATGAAATCACCAAAACATTGGACATGAACGTCACCCTCAAGCCAGCACCTGACTCTTATGAGTTGCTGTCCAGCGGCGTGATGGATGGCACCTTGTTCCCTGCCGAGTCCACCGACTCGTTCAAGATCGACAAGATCATCAAGCACGCCACCACTTTCCCCGGTGGTTTGTACAACACCAGCTTCGTCTTCATGATGAACCCTGCCAAGTACAACGCCCTGTCTGCTGCTGACAAAAAAGTGGTGGATGATTTGTCGGGCGATGCCGTTGCAGCGCGCTTTGGCAAATCTTGGGACCGTGTCGATGAAGCGGCCATGTCCAATATGCAAAAGAACGGCGTGAAGATTGTCAAAGCCGACAACGGTTTTGTCAGCGGCGTGACGGTTCGGGTGAATAAACTCGAGCGCGATTGGGCTGCTGCCGCCAAGGCCAAAGGTCTGAAGGATCCTTCGGCCACATTGGCTGAATTCCGCGCCGAGATCGCGAAATTGCAAAAGCAGAAGTGATGAATCCCATCCCTCGGTTGTGCGACCGAGGGCTGATTCCCACGGCGGTACCTGTCACTCTCACAGGTACCGTTTTTTTTAGAGGTGAAATTTGAAGAAATCTCTCGAAATCTTAGTCAGCACATTGGCCGGTTTGGCCTTGATGGCCATCATGGTCCTGACCTTTCTGGATGTGACTGGCCGCAAACTTTTGTCGCACTCCATCACCGGCTCTCTGGAGCTGACCGAGTTGTTAATGGTGGTGGTGATTTTTGGTGCCCTGCCCTTGGTCTCGCTGAAGGGCGAGCACGTGGTTTTTGACTCATTGGATGCCGTGTTGCCCCGCTTTGTGCAACGCGTCCAACGCACCTTGGTCAACTTGGTTTGTGCAGGCTTGCTGTTGGGTCTGGCCTACTTGATGTGGAAAACCGGTGGCGAATTCGCCATCACAGGCGAGACGACCGCGCAATTGAAAATTGCCAAAGCCCCCTTTATTCAAGGCATGGGCGTGTTGTGTGCCCTGACCGGTCTGGTGCATTTGCTCAAAGCCTTTTCGTCAGACAAAACTGAAGAAGAAAAAGAAGACGCCAGCGAAGGAGGCACGCTGTGACCGAAGCGCTGTTGGGATTTTTAGCCATCTTTGTGTTGGCCTTGATGCGCATGCCCTTGGCTTTTTCCATGGGCTTGGTAGGCATCGTGGGCATTGGCCTCACCCGGGGTTGGATGCCCGCCTTGGCCAGCACCGCACAAGTGGTGCACGACACCGGTTTCGCCTACACCTTGTCGGTGATTCCCTTGTTCATCTTGATGGGCAACTTTGTCGCACGGGCTGGCTTGGCGCACGAGTTGTTTCATGCGGCTTACACCTTTATTGGGCACCGCCGAGGGGGACTCGCGCATGCCACCATCGCGGCGTGTGCCGGCTTTGGTGCCATTTGCGGCTCGTCCATTGCCACCGCCGCCACCATGAGCAAAGTGGCCTACCCGTCGATGAAAAAGCTGGGCTACAGCGATGCCATGTCGACAGGCGTGATCGCCGCAGGGGGCACCTTGGGCATCATGATTCCACCGTCCACCATCATGGTGATTTACGGCATCATCACCGAGACCCACATTGGCAAGTTGTTTGCGGCGGGCGTGATCCCCGGCATCTTGACCGCGCTCTTGATGATGGTAGCGGTCATGTTCATGACTTGGCACGACCCTGAGCATGCGCCTGCAGGTGAAAAGTTCAGCTGGCGCGAACGCCTGATTGCAGTGAAAGGCATTTGGGGTGTGCTGCTTTTGGTGGTGCTGGTGTTGGGCGGCATTTATGGCGGCTTTTTCACGGCCACCGAGGGCGCCGGCATGGGCGCAATGGGCGCCTTTTTGTTCGCCCTGGCACGCAAAGCACTGACCAAAGAAGTGCTGCTGCAAGTGCTGGTGGAATCGGCGCGCACCACCGCCATGTTGTTCACCCTGCTGATTGCCGCCACCATCTTCGCCAACTTTGTGAACTACACCAGCCTGCCGTTTGAGCTGAAAGAATGGATCACGCACTTGGGCCTCTCGCCCATCATGATCGTGGGCGCCATGATGCTGATTTATGTGCTGTTGGGCACGGTGATGGAAGAGCTCACCATGGTGCTGCTGACCATTCCTTTGTTCTTCCCCATCGTGGTGCAGCTGGGCTTTGACCCTGTGTGGTTTGGTGTGCTGATCGTGATGGTGATTCAAATCGGCCTGATCTCACCGCCCGTGGGCATGAACCTGTTTGTGCTCAACACCTTGCTGCCCAAAGTTGGCTTGGGCACCATCTTCCGTGGCGTCTGGCCAATGGTGTTGGTGCTGATCATCACACTGGGTATTTTGCTGGCCTTCCCGCAATTGAGCTTGTGGTTGCCCTCGATGATGGACTGAGCTTCTGCCACCTGTGACAAAAAAGGCACACCCGAGGGTGTGCCTTTTTTTCGCCTTGCAAATGCCTCAAGATTCAAAAATCCTGTTCGGGCTATCCGGTGATCGCATCGGTTCTGTGTGGCAGTTTTGATGTGGCAGGCTTTGGTAATCAGTTTTTGGGCGCTGCGGGCACCAGGCGCTGCGGGTAAGGCATGGCGATGCCGTGGTCTCGCAGCGCTTGCAAGATCGCCAGATTGATGTCCGACTTCAAGCCCAGTTGTCCACTCGCGGGGTCTTCAAACCAGTAGCTCACCGTGAACTCCAATCCCTCTGCGCCAAATGCCGACAAGGCCACCAATGGCGCCGGTTCGTGCAAGACCCGCGCTTGCGACTGACAAGCCTGCATCAAGAGGCCCATCACTTGCTCCACCGGCGCGTCATGCACCACGGTGACCACCGTGCTTTGCGAGATTTTGGCGTCAGACAAGGACAAATTTTCGACCCGCTGCGTGATCAGCATCTCATTGGGCACGATCGACTCACGTCCCGAGGGTGCACGGATCACGGTGTAGCGCGCTTTGATGTCGGTGATGCGCCCTTCAAATTGGTCCACTTTGACGACGTCGCCAATGCGCATGCTTCGTTCTGCCAAGATGACAAAACCACTGACATAGTTGGCCGCCAGTTTTTGCAAACCAAAACCAATGCCCACCCCCACCGCACCGCCCAGCACCGACAAAGCGGTGAGATCAATTCCCACTGAAGACAGCGCCAGCAACAAGCCGACAAACATGAGCAAAGCGCGCACGGTGTTGCTGATCACCTTGCGCAGCGACAAGTCGCTGCCGGTCGCCGACTTGAGCAAGCGGGACTCTAGCGCGGCAGAAATCCACAGCGTGACGATCAACACCGCCCCAGCCGTCAGCGCGCCTTCAATGAGCGTGCGCACCGACAACAAAGACCCCCCGACTTTCCAGCGAATCTGGTCTAACTCGTCCAACACCAGCGGCAAAATGCCCGTCACCCACAGCACCACGGCCAACCAAGCGAGCCAGGAAATCGTGCGCTCAAACACCCGCACAAAGGGCGCATCGCCAAAAGCCACTTGCAATACTTTGACGCCAAACCGGATCAAAGCGAGGGAGATGCAAACGGGCAACAAAATATCAAACAGCGCGATCGGATGGTCTGCCGTCAAAAGCGTTTGCGCTGCAAAAGTCAAGCCCAACAAAATCGTAGGGAACAAGACCCCATCAATCAAGCGGCGGCCCAGCAAGACCGACAGATCATGGGCAGCAAATGCTTGGCGCATCAACCACACCGCGACCCAAGCCAATGCGATGCACACCCCAAAAGCACCCATCACCTGCAGTGAATCGGCCGTGGCCAAGGTGTCCAGCCAAGCCAGTGGGTCGGCAATGTGCAAAGACTTCACGCTCGCCATCAGAATTTCCTTCTCTCGATATGGGTCAAGGGGTGTTTAAGAAAAGACACTTCAAACGTCGGCCAAAACACGCAAATGCGCTTCGACACTGCGGCCCAGTGCACTCAAGTTGTAGCCGCCCTCGAGGCAACTCACGATGCGCCCTTTGGCAAAGCGCTGGGCGATATCTTTGATGCGCTGGGTGATCCAAGCGTAGTCTTGTTCCACCAAACCCATCTGGCCCATGTCATCTTCGCGGTGCGCATCAAAACCCGCACTGATCAAGATCAACTCGGGCTTGTGCGCTTCAAGACGGGGCAACCACATCATCTCGATCAACTCGCGAATGTCCATGCCCTTGGTATAAGCGGGCACCGGCAAATTGAGCAAATTACGGGCCGTGGACGTCGATCCACCTTCGGGATAAAACGGATGCTGAAAAAAACTCACCATCAAAATGCGGTCATCCCCCGCCACGATGTCTTCGGTGCCATTGCCATGGTGCACATCAAAGTCAACAATCGCCACCCTTTTCAAGCCATGTCGATCCAAGGCGTATTTGGCGGCAATCGCCACATTGTTAAAAAAGCAAAACCCCATGGCTTTGTCGCGGCAAGCGTGATGCCCTGGTGGACGCACCGCACAAAAAGCATTTTCAAGCTCGCCCGCTAACACCGCGTCGGTGGCCTCAATGGCGGCCCCCGCCGACAACAAAGCCGCATCCCAGGTGTGCGAATTGATCAAGGTGTCTGGGTCGATGGCCATGTGCGACGGTCCACCGGCTGCCATGTCCTCACGCAAGACGTCGCCCAAACCGCGCAAAGACGCCACATGCATCCGCCCATGCGCCAACTCGATGTCGGCCAAGGACGCGGGGCCAGCCTCGCGGCGCTGCAAAGCAATGTCGAGACCGGTGATCAACAAACGGTCTTCGATGGCGCTCAGTCGCTCAGGACATTCAGGATGTCCCGGACCCATTTCATGCTTCCAGCATGTAGGGTGAGTAAAAAAACCTGTCGCACCCATAAATCTTGGTTTCCTGAGGGTTCAACAGCGCCACTGCACTGTTGGTGTGTTGTCGGTCTGCTGCGCTTTTTTAAATCAGCTTATCACGCCTATTTCCCTAATTGGCATCTCGCCACCGGAGGCGATTAAACTGACGCCGCTGGTATTTTCTCTCTTCCTTTTCAGTGGTTGATCCCCATGCACCTGAATCAATTTTTTGCAGTCCTGCTGAGCATGGGTTTGCTGTGGCCTTCTCTGAGTTTGGCGCAAGCCCAAACACCTCAAAAGTCGACCCAGAATTCAGCCCAAAAATCGGCCCAAAAGTCTCAGAAAAAGCAGCCGACAAAAAGCCAAGCGAAGAAAAAAACGGCCACAAAGCCCAGCCCAAATAAGAATACGCCGGCCCTTGCAGTGGCCGCCGATTCGCTCATGGGCCAAAACATCGAAGTCTCGCAATGGGCAACAGAAGCGGCCCAAAGGCTGCAACTCGATCCGGCATGGGTGCAGAAAAACATGCAAAAGGCGCAGCGACTGCCCTTGGTCGAAAAACTGGTGCTGCCTGCAGCCAGCCCGATCGCCAAAGATTGGGGGGCTTATCGCGCGCGCTTCATCGAACCGGTCAGGATCCAAGCGGGCGTGCGCTTTTGGCTTCGCCACCGCGCCACGCTTGAAAAAGCCGAACAAGACTATGGCGTGCCTGCCGCCATCATCGTTGGCATCATTGGCGTTGAAACTCTGTACGGACAAAACACGGGGAATTTCCGCGTCATCGACGCCTTGGGCACACTGGCTTTTCACTTTCCACAAGCCCACCCGCGAGCAGCTGAGCGGCAGGCGTTTTTTCGCGGCGAGTTAGAGCAATTTTTGCTTTTGACTTCGCGCAGCGGCGCAAACCCAGCGGCCGTGCGAGGCAGCTACGCCGGGGCCTTGGGCTTACCCCAATTCATGCCCTCCAGCTGGGCCAAATTTGCAGTGGACTATGACGGCGATGGGCGCATTGACCTGTTCACCAGCCCGGCCGATGCCATTGGCTCGGTGGCCAATTATTTCAAAGCATTTCAGTGGCGCCCGGGCATGCCCACCCATTACCCCGTCACCCTCACCCCCGGTCAAACCGACATGGACAGCCTGCTGGCGCCAGACATCTTGCCCACCTTCAGTGTGGCCAGTTTTACCGGCAAAGGCGCAGGGCTTGAGGGCGCTGCGCTGGCACATCAGGGCCCCTTGGCGCTGATTGAACTGCGCAATGGCCCCAATCCACCCAGCTATGTCGCCGGCACCGAAAACTTTTATGCCATCACCCGCTACAACTGGAGCAGCTACTACGCCATGGCGGTGATTGACTTGGCCGAGGCGTTGGCGCGAGAAATGCAAAACCGACCTTGAAGAGCCCCAAGCATGAATCCGCTGAACCCCAAAAAACTGCTGCTGACCAAGTGGACAGCCGTCAACC
>JACCDM010094224.1_pt1 | contig 26005 bp, 20 predicted proteins | sample 7445851 | NCBI WGS metagenome assembly JACCDM01 (sample SAMN15323438, study PRJNA562643) | freshwater metagenome | isolation source: river surface water | place: USA:Blue River Watershed | collected 2017-08-16
CCTACGATACTACCACTTCACCCTCGTTGAATACCTCACACTTCACCCTACGATACTACCACTTCACCCTACGATAATACCTATCACTTTACACACTTCTTTTTATTAGTCCTCTTACTCGCTTTTTTCTTTCACTTTTCCCATATTTTTTTTTCTCATTTCAAACGCCGATTTTCAGGAGACGTAGTTCATAGTTATTCAACCAATTTAAAATTGAAACTGATTTGCGACGAATTATTTATAGTATAATTATACCAAAGATGGAGCCAACATTGTTAAAAGATGAAGATGTCTACTACACAAAAGATAACGTATCTCTTAGTGAATACAAAATACATAAATACGTGTATAATTTACACATTGTAAATATCCCAAAAATAAAAAGTTATAATAGAAAAACCAAGCAAATGAAAATGGTAAGAGTAGGTATGATGAGTGTATCTGATTATTATGGAGAAACCGCAGACCACGTTGATGAGGAGTTATTTTCTAAAATACGAAAAATAATACAAACATTGTATGACCACGATATATTATATATTGATATTACTGGATACAATTTCATTGAAAACAACAACAAGTTGTGGATAATAGATTTTGAACACGCAACATATAATCATCCAAGAAAAAGGGATGAATTCGTAGAAAAATTTTTATACGGACACAATGGTTGGAACCCAGAATTTACGTGAAACCATTTTTGAAAAAGTAGAGTATAAAACATATAAACACAAGTATACAATATAATAAGTAACAGTATGAATTACATACTTGGCGTAATAAATATTACAACAAATCGGTATGAAAATATTATTTTTGTAAACAAACCAAACAAATACAAATGTATCGGATGTAACACCGAACTAATATTGAGAAAAGGCGATAAAAATTTCCAATGTTTTGTTCATAAGAACAAACACGAATGCCAATATTTCAAACATCCAACACAAGACCAACTATTACATGATGCTAAGTTGTATTTACAGACATTGATTGAAGATAACAAAGTTGATATTTTTAGAAAATGCCAAGATTGTAAACGAAAGTATAAAATGAAACTACCAAACTACGATGAAACCAAGTCGGTTAAAATAAATTGTGGAATGGATATAGTTTATTTGGATGATAAACATAACGATATTTGTGGGTTCAAAATATATGCCAATATACCGAACGAAGAACTAGATTATGAATGTTACCAGATAAATATGTTAGATTTAATTCAACGTTGTGTGCAAAGTCTTGCGACAAAGAAAATAGAATTGGTATGTAGTAAAAAAATCATTTGTGATGAATGTAAATTATATCGTGCCAAGTATAACTTATCATAAAAAGACATTTCGTAAAAATATACAGAAAATAATGTAATACAATTGTAATGGAGAAATACTATCAAATATTAGACCTAGAACCAGGTGCAACAAAAGAACAAATCAAGAGTGCTTACAAGAAAAAAGCATTAAAATACCATCCAGATAAAAACCCATCCGCCGACGCGGCAGAAATATTCAAAAGCGTATCGGATGCATACCAAATATTAATGGAAACTCCCGAAGAACAAAACAGTAATGTACCCCCACAAACATTCCATCGTCATATGGACCCATCGGAATTATTTAAGCATTTTTTTGCATCATTTGAACAACCATTCACCCAGAATATGTCTTTTTCAAGCAATTTCCAGTTCTCTTCCAACCAAAACCATCAAACGTTTTCACATATGAACGTGTCTTCCACCCAAACATCTATCAGTATTCAAAATGGCAGAAAAGTAGAAACAATCGTGCAAAATCAAAACGGAAACATCACAACTAGAAAAATAGTCACTGATTTGCAGACAAATACTATCATTGAAGATACGTCATCCCGCCAAGATAGAATACAATAACTATATGACTTGATTGAATAGTTATTGTATAATAGAACAACCCATATTTACACCTATTGGCTAACATCAGATTTCCAAAACTTAAATTGTTTGTCCCATTGTTCAAGTAAATCAACCGAAATATCCGGAATTAATGGATGCGCTTCCCACAAATACCGGCAAAATGCCCAACAGAAATCGTATTTATCCACATACAATTCCTTATAATTCGTTTTTAAAAACCGTTCAATGTCCTTAGGCAACAAATCTAACTTGGAATACGGCAATACATAGGATAACTGAACTTGCGACGAAAACGGACGCTTGCTATTGGCAGTAACTACCGCAGACAAAAATTCCGTGTCAAAATGTGGGACATATTTACATAAGTCAGCAAAGAGTGGAGGATAACTATAATTATATTTCCATTTCCAATCCGGACAACTGCCGGTATAATAACGAAAAACCCATTCTAATCCTTCCAAATAATTAATACAGACGGGTTTAATCGTATTCGGCTTACGATAAATAGAAAACAAGATTTTATAGTAACGGTCTTCCCAGTTATGCTCAGTTGGACAGATATATTTTTCATCTTGGCGATAGATAACTGGTGCATTCATAAACACTTGTTCTTTTTCTTGGGGAGTAGTTTCCGGATACTTGCGTTCATCCAATTTATCCCGTACAAAATATTCGTGTCTTAAAAATTCGTGTTCTTTTTGTGCGATTTCGTTAATAAGGACAGACAGATTTTTCCAATAAATTTTGCCAGTACTACACGAAACCAAAAATTTCCCAGGATGTTTGCCGACATATACACGATACATATCCAACAAGACATCAATACCGTGGGTACGAATATTCATCGCAGGAAAGTGTGGTAAGAAATCGTTGCCTAATAAGAAACACAAGAAAACATAATCGTGTATTCTATCGGCGTGTTGGTCTTCGCAATTCATATTTGACAAAATGGAAGTAGATAGTAGACGAATATCTAAAAAATGTGGCTCATTTTCATCTCCGCGCGATTCAATGGGAATGGAATTTTTCAAAAACTCGGGTGCTTCGCGAAATATATAAATATTCTTGCAGTAATTCAAATGGAAAATAGATAACATAATTAAATCCGAATCTAAACCATACACCGCAATATTATCATCTGCGACATTATTGTCACGCATATAAGAATATAATTTATGTTCACCTTCGCCGGGAATGTCGGCACACGAAGTAATAATTTTTTTAACATTATATTTTGGTTCTGCATTTTTAAAGTAATAATTAATACGATTAGTCAGTTTATCCATGAATTGTGTACCTGGTGTAATTGCCGCGGTATTCCAGGTAAAGGGTGGAGGCACCGAAGCATCGCTTGAAAAACGCACATTACCGATAAAAGTAGATTTATAACGGCGGGTTCGTTGTTGGTCCATCTTAGCGAAAGGTGCAACGCCATCAAACGCGATATAAATGGTTTTGGATGGACGAATAATAGAAATATAAGTGTCTATTTTACGAATAACATCATTGATGATAATCGTATCAAGGTCGTTATCCCTGTTCAATTCCCCCGAATTTATTCGTTTTTCAAGAGAGTGAACAGCGTCGTATACAATAGAGTTACAATCCATAAAAAGGTGTTCAAACCGAAAGGAACTACCGAGCCCATTAAAATACCGTAAATTTCTAACAATCTTAGAATAATTACGAATAATATGTGAAAAATAACTTGGAATGCCCATAGTATTACAAGTTAGATTACTGAGTTAGATATATAATATTAGTAGTTATGTTTATATTATTTTACTTAACAGACTACGATTTGTGTAGGACATGAATAATTAATAAATCAATAATGTATAATGAGTAAATTAAGAACAACGAGTATTCCCCTGAATGCATCCACTCAATCCGACAATATTAAAAATATTATACGCATAATAACAGATAAAATTGGTTATATACAGGAAATAATTAGAAATACAATGTCATCCATAAAAAAGAACAAAAAAGATGGGATATTTAGTGAGAATGAGACAACTTTGTCAATAAACGTATTGTGTGATTTGTTTGAGAAAACGAAAACCAACTATGATAAAATAAAAGTGTGTGTGACGCAACCCGAGATAGATGTCCATTTAACCGAATGTCAATTCATCATTGACAAGTTATCCACCATAATCTGTGGATTTGGAACAAAGAACCTAGATGACCTCTTGTTTATCAGTTTTGGAACCGAATTCAAAAACATGCAAATACAAAATCCAGTTATAAAAAGCAAATACGATTTGATAAAGAAATATATACAACCAACCGGATATAAGGTGGTTCATTGGAAACCAAATCATAAAATAAATAACCCACCGGTTCACATATGTGAAAATAAAATAACAGAAGAGGAAACAAATCTGTCAGAAGCAGCATCATTTGAATGTTTTGATGTAGACAACGGAACAAAAGTATTTTACCAAAGAGTGTATGGAATACGTACAGTTATTCAGAACGAAAAAGCGAAAAAGAGTTTAATTATAACAGGTATAATAGACGATACTCAATTGGATTGTATCACCAACGAATATATTGATGCACGCAAGGAAGAAATGAACACATTGTCTTGTGATAGAAGACAAATAGAAACTCATATTATCAAGCGATTAACTGAGACAATGACGCTGAAAGACGTGTTAATAAATGGCGACAATGACATTATTAAAAAAATGTTCACTATTCTACGCGATGTGACCAACGTAAAACAAAACAAGTTGGACATTACGATGAAGTCCTTTTTAGACTTGGATATATATTCGCAGCGGTGCTTGTTGTTAAATTTGTTAGTATACGACAACGACAATGAGGTCAACTATATAACTTATTTATTGTACGAAATGCTTTCAGTAAATTCAACCGATGCAGACGACAACAAACAAATCCAAACATTTTACGAGAGTTTGCCCTGGAAAATTAAAAAGAGTTTCAAGGAAGTAGTAAAACACGCAATCACCACAGCAAATAACATGATGCAGCAATATGATGTAAGTCAAATATCACTTGAACAACAAATTTATTTAATGAAAGCCGATGATGCGATAAAAGAAAAGGCAATGCACAAATTAAAAGAAATCAAAGGCAAACCAGATGAGATGGTCATCAAAGCGAAACAATACTTGGAAGGTTTAATAAAAATACCATTCGGTGTATATCGCGAGGAACCAGCCTTAAAAGAAATCAAAGTATTAAACGAATGGTATTGTCGTATATTGAATGTAGTACATAAGATGTTTCCAGAAATCAAAATCACTACGAAGAAAATGTATACGGTGCTTGACATAGTGAAAGGGATAAAATCAATTATAAACTATTCCAACGAGAACATTGGTCCGATTATTCAAAAGATGATGAATACGATGTGTTTGAAGCAAATCAATACTGTCGCACAACTTATTAATTCATACACTAAGTTACACGCAATGGATATAAAAGTGACCATATCCAATCAGACAAAACCGATGTTGATAAATAAAATAACAGAATGTTTGGAAAATATAAAACAAAAACATCCAACGGTGTTATATGAAATATACGACAAAGTGATGGCAGATACGTCCTCATCATTGTCCAGGATAATCACCGACACAGAAGCCTTAAACAAGAACATAAAGAAAGTAGAAAATACTCTCGCTGAAATATTAAGCGTTTTGGATAAATCCATATATGCACACCGACGCGCAAAAAACCAAATAATGAAAATCATCGGTCAATGGATGAATGGAGAACAATCTGGTTACTGTTTTGGGTTTGAGGGCTCGCCGGGCATTGGTAAATGTTTCAAAAAAGACACTCCGATTATGCTATATAATGGAAAAATAAAAATGGTCCAAGATATCACTGTCCACGATAAGTTAATGGGCGATGATAGTAAACCACGTAACGTACTGGCATTGGGTAGAGGAAGAGAAAAAATGTATCGTATTGAACAAGTCAAAGGAGACGATTATACAGTAAACGAAAGTCATATTCTTAGTCTTAAAATGACAAAACCAAATACAAAAGGTGATAAACACAAAACGATTATGGGAATACGATATTATAAAAACGATACGGTGGATATATCCATAAAAGATTATTTAAATCTACCCGAATATTTAAAAGGCTGTTTGAAAGGATACAAAGTCGGAGTAGATTTCAAAGAACGAGAAATAGACTTAGACCCATATGCACTTGGTTATTGGTTAGGAAATGGTGATAAATCGTCGTTTAGAATTACCACAATAGAACCAGAGGTAGTTGATTATTTTAGTAAATACGCGGAACGATATGGTCTTAAACTGACACAAGGTAAAATCGGTACAAATAACGAGACAACATATAATATTACAACTGGCAAATTAGGCGGTGATGATTATTCCAAAAACCACTTATTAAACTTATTGGAAAAATACAACCTGATAAACAACAAACATATTCCACATGAATATAAGCGCAATTCAAAAGAGAACAGATTAAAATTACTTGCAGGATTAATAGACAGCGACGGACACTATCATCAGAAAACCAACTGTATAGAAATTACGCAAAAAAATAAAGTATTAGCCGACGACATATTATTTTTAGTACGAAGCGTTGGAATGCGCGGAATGATACAAGAATGTAAAAAGTCGTGTATGTATAAAGGTGAAAAAAGAGGGGGTACATACCATCGTATAACAATCTCAGGAAAAGGTTTGGATAAAATACCGGTATTATTACAACGCAACATAGCAACCAGACATAAACAAATAAAAAATCCAATGCATACAGGTATTACAGTGGTTCCATTGGACGAAGATGAATATTATGGATTTCAAATTGATGGAAACTCACGATTTTTACTGGGCGATTTTACAGTTGCACACAATACGTCTTTGGCTAAGAAAGGTTTGTCAAAATGCTTAAAGAATGCAGACGGTAGTCCAAGACCCTTTTCATTTATTGCAGTCGGCGGTTCGTGTAACGGCTCCACATTAGAAGGACACGGATACACATATATGAATTCAACATGGGGTAAAATAGTAGACATACTCATGGAATCCAAATGTATGAACCCGATAATATACGTAGATGAATTAGATAAAGTAAGTAAAAGCGATAGCGGACGTGAAATTATCGGTATATTCACACATTTGATAGACCAGACACAAAATGATACATTCCAAGATAAGTATTTCAGTGGTATTAATATTGACCTGTCCAAAGCATTGTTTATATTCTCGTACAATGACCCTGACCAGATTGACCGTATATTATTAGACCGTATACATCGTATAAAATTTGAGAACCTAACACTTGACGATAAAATGGTCATTGTAAAACAATACATATTGCCAGAGATAAATAATAAAATGGGTTTTGACAATATTGTCTACATGTCAGATGAAATAATACAACACATCATAGAAAAATACACGATGGAGCCGGGGGTTAGAAAATTAAAAGAATTATTGTTTGACCTCTATGGCGAAATAAATTTAGATATATTAAAATGCACCACTGACACGGAAATAGAATTGCCAATAAAAATCACCGAAGAGGTATTAGAGAACAAGTACCTAACGAAATATCACAAAATAGTAGAAAAAACCATACATAAACAGCCCGAAGTAGGTATCATAAACGGTCTATGGGCAAATTCACTGGGAATGGGCGGTATAATACCCATACAAACCCTATTGTACCCATCATCATCCTTTCTTGAACTGCGATTGACTGGATTGCAAGGTGACGTGATGAAAGAAAGTATGAATGTGGCAAAATCTCTCGCGTGGAACTTAACCCCGAATAACGTGAAAACTGAACTATTAACACAGTTTAATGATACAAAATGCCAAGGTCTTCACATACATTGTCCGGAGGGTGCTGTGTCAAAAGACGGACCGTCAGCGGGCGCAGCAATCACCACGGCTATATTTAGTATATTTAATAATAAAAAAATAAAGAACAATATTGCCATCACGGGTGAAATTAATTTACAAGGAGAAGTTACGGCGATTGGTGGATTAGACTTGAAAATCACGGGGGGAATACGTGCAGGTATAAAAACATTTATATATCCGGAATCCAATCACCGAGACTTTGTAGAATGGAAGAAAAATGCAAAGATGCACGAAGGAATAGAATTTATTAAGGTATCTAACATTCACGAGGTGTTTAAAAACGTTTTTGCATAAGTCTCAAAAACAAATATACGAATATAATATAATAACTCAATCAAATAATGGAATTAAATCATATGGTATTAGGCTATCTGTTTTTACGATTAGCGCCGTTTATATTAGTATGTTTTTTCACATTATCTTCATTATTTAACAGCGATTGGAAAGGCGTGATTTATTTAGCCGGTCTTTTGTTATCTTGTGTCATGGTGATAATGAGTTCTGGACTGACCCAGTTTGAGATGTTAAAAAAATGGTTTGAAGTTAATCCTAATCGTCCGGAAATTTGCAAGTTATTTACGCTTGGACAAACCGATGACATCTCATCGCTCCCTCTTGGACAAATGATACTCTCTTATACATTTACTTACCTGTTATACCCGATGATAAAGAACAATGTAGTATCCACAAACATACCGACCCTATTATTCTTCCCAATACTGATTATATTTGATTTTATTTGGAACATCAATAATGGTTGTTACTCATATGGTCATTTACTGTTGTCGTCTATATTAGGCGCACTATTTGGTTATATATGGTCGTTAATCATATCAAATAACGGGAAAAATATGAACCATCTGTATTTCTCGTCCGGTGTATTAAATGCAGAAACATGCAGCAAACCATCAAAATCTACGTTCAAATGCAATGTATATAAAAATGGTAAACTAATATCCAAAAACATCGCAGGTTAAATGCTGCGACGAATAATTGTAAAATAATAATACGTCCATTATTATTTTACTCAAAATGAGATAAATTGTCAATAATCCACTTTTTAATATTCCGAATGGCTTGCTGACGATGCATTTCTTGTGCAAACAAATGGCTTTGAGAGTTTTTCACTTGGTAAAACGTCATAAAATTATTAGCAATCGCTTTAAAATCGCCATTTTTATATTTATCCAATCCAGAGACGGGAAAAGTTTCAAAACTTTTACGCGCATTTACTGTATTATGAAAAACAAACAGCATATGTTTCATATCTTGTTTCGTTTGAATGGACCCGACATTAATCTTAGACAAATACTCTCGTGCGTGATTTGAACATATCGGACAAGGCAAGTTAGTACATATTTGAATGATGACAGTAAACATTTCATTACGAATGGTTGGAAAATAATCTTCATTTATCATTTCTGCCATAGTATGTAAAAATGTCCATGTTGGAGCGCCCCATTTCATCGGTTTTGCCTCTGGTTTCGGCGGATTAGCAACCGGATTAGCATTATTTGTAGGTTGTTGAGGTCTATTCGGTCGCATTATCTGCATTAACATATTTGGTTGTTGATTATTTGGACGATTAGGATATTGTCTGGCATTCATTAAAAACATAGGCATTATTATAGTTATACATTATCAATATAATATTTCACGACAACTAAACCGTAAAAGTTATTATTAAAAAATATAAATATATGGTATTATTATACGTAATGGAAAATAAGCAACAGTTAATAGACAGTATTAAGGATTGGGTAAAATTAGACAATGAAATCCGCGCATTACAAACCGAAATAAATTCTCGTAAAACAGAAAAAAAGAAAGTATCTACGCGTTTAATGGAAACAATGAATGCGAACAATATAGATTGTTTTGATGTAAAAGATGGTCAATTATGTTACAATCGCCGAAGTGTAAAAAAACCTATCACAAAAAAAGGATTATTTGATATTTTAACTAAATATTATAAAGGTGATTTAATGCAAGCAACTGAACTAAATGCATATATTATTGAAAATCGCGAAGAGGTTGTAAAAGAGACGCTTGTCCGTAAAATTGTAAAAGATACTTCGGCTTAATTCATATCAAACCGAAATCTGGAATAGTATATCTGCCATAATGATTTTCATATCTAGCAATAACACGTGGATTTTCCTTTTCAGACATAATATCCTCTGTACTATATACATTGTTATAATCATCTATATAATACACTATTCCGCAAATCTCGTGTGCAGTTACATCCACCTTTCGCTTGGTAGGTTCACATACACCGGCTTGACACATTAGACCGTGAGGAGTTCCTTTCACGTGTGTTCCGCAAAATTCATGTTCTTCCATTCTACGTCGTGTGCATTGTTCACCACTGGCTCGTTTTGCAATACAGCGGTTTACAATTGGTACGGCGTTTTTAATTCGCTTGCGCTTGCATACATCTTCCTTTTCAAACACCAAGCGTGCATAATCATATACAAAACCAACCAAATCCGCACTTTTATCTGTTTCTGTAAATTTTAATTGTTTAATTTTATCACGGATATCATTTTTAAATTCAGTAATATACGCTTCAAATTTGTTGTTCAATCGCTTCTCCATTCTTAGTTATAAGACTACTTGTTGTATGCATTTACAATATACAATCATGTTCAATTTTTTGCATACAGTATTTATTGTATGCAAAAGAATATTTAATCCCAGTTTTCCGGGCGCATTTTCTTTCCTCCGTCATATGAAACCGCAAAATTCTGAGAAATCATCCATTGGTTTATACTGGTTTCGCCAACATACACATCTGCCAATATACGACCATACTTTTCATTCATCACATTACGCAACTCAATGACCTTTCCATATATCATTTCTTGTAATGCGTCTCGCGCATTCTTTGCCAACTCTCGCTCGGCAGTGGTTTTCCCTTTAATTTCAGGAGTATCAATTCCGTTTAATCTGACCGAAAAACGATACATCGGTCCGGTCGTGTTGGGTAACTTCGCCGCAATAGTAAACGTATCTCCGTCGTAAACCTTGATGACTTTTCCATATTTAATCGGGAATACAAACGATACGGTATCTTCGTACTTCACATTCGCCAAATAATCAGTCTCTGACATTTGGTATAGAATATTATTGGAAATGATAATTGGACGTTTGTACGAATTTGAACAGCAGCATCGGATAATATTTCCCATTTTGATATAGACAATTTATCTCTATATCAATCATCAATTTTGTAACCATAAAAAATATATGCAAGATAACGCTACATTATTCTAACTAAAACATATTATTTACCTTTTTAAACACATCGTGTAATTCAATGCAACAAATTCGTAGATTATCTCTCACGTGTTGTGCACTGGAAGGCACCGCAAACGCAACACGTAGAGTACTATCATCATTGTGTGGATGGAATTTCTTAAAACCACAGTAAGTATAGGTCTTCTCACCCAAATAATATTTATTATATAGTACGTATTCAAGGGACTTGCCAATAGTATAATCTTCATTTTCTAGGATAATATCATAACAGTTTTCAATGGTGGTCTCGCTATTCAAAATAGGAATGGTCTTGGAATCAATTGCCTGTACAAGTTCAGATAATTTTTTCTGCAAAACGATACACGCTTTTTTCACAATGTCTTTATTATCATATACACCAAGCGTTTGTATTACAAAATCAAAACTATCTTCTACATAACAACGTTGGGCATCTAATAGCATAAAATTTCGTTTTTGAAAGGCAATTTCTGCATCGGTTAGTTGTTCCGCACGCAAAGTATCTTCTTTTTCTTCCCATATTCCTTTTACGCGGGTTACGTCCGGAGTATTTCCATATGAGCACTTGGAAACCACGTTAAACATACTATTTTCTTTTGCCGTATGTACTGAAAATTCTGCGGTTAACTTAATGTGCTCACCTTGAATAGTTGTACCAATTTTAGGTCTTAATCTGGCAAAATCAATGAACATATTTGTCTTTGGACACGGAGGGAAGATTTTGCGGGTTTCTTCCTCCGTAATATAATTACCATTCGCTTTATTTTTTATTTTAAAATGTTCGGTCGTAACAATTATCATTGCATCTGTTTCATTTTGAATGTCTAAATCTAATACATAATTACCCGGCAATGTTTCTAAGTCAGTGATATGAATGGGAATACAACTCAATCGTTGTTTAAGGATTTCATTGTGCAAACGTGTATTATTCACACTAATATTGCATTGTCCCTCTACACTCGTATCTGTATAAATCACAGTAGTCGGGATGTCAGATAGTATTGTTCGGCGAATAGCATTGGCTAAACTCACGTTAATCCCACTTAATGTAAATTTATATACATCTCCTTCCTCAGAAATATTAGATAGCGTTGGGTTCATTGGTATAAAATATATACTTATAATTTTATATTATTCTAATCTACTATATCAATTTCAATTTTCTACGTATCTTGGTCCATGTCATTCAATAAATATTCATTGATAAATTCACTACGTTCAAATGGCGTTAACAACCCCCACAAAAATCTAGAACGACTTAAATATTGATATGGTCTGATACTGTATCGTCCATCTAATATCCGGCTATTAATATCATCTTGACTTTTACAATGGAATGCAACATGCCTGCGTAGTATGTCTAGATATTTTTGTGAAATACTGGTTAAATCGTAAATATTAGTTAAATCACGCATATTACCATTACAGTAAAAAATCAAATCGTTAAACAATATACGACTGTTATACAATAACAGATAAGTATTTTCTAACATGGCGTAATCATTTACGAAACTTCTAATATCCACCAATAATCTTCTTGGTTGTAATTCATAAGTATACGGTATTATACAACGATGTATCACATAATACGGTATTTTTTTCATTAGTTTTTCCATTACTAGTTTGTCCATTACAATAAACAATATAACATTATTATTATATTGTTTTATTATTATGATTGTCTAAAACTTGCCCATCATCATTAGTGCGAGAAGTAAAAACAGTATAATAAATGGCATTAATACTAATACCCACGCAAAAGCACTTGCGCCCCCGCGGCAAATAATGTTCAACAACCACGTCCAGAATAATACATATAACAACTTAATGGCAAATATCATAGCAGTGTTAGACACCTCACAACTATATGTACCCAAGCAATATACGTTACTATTACCCACGTTCTGCAAAAACATAACGACCAACGCTATACTTGAAATCACCAAGTATACGTAAGCCGGTGTACACAGATTTTTTAATCCAACAAACGACATAATTTAAACGCCTATACATTTAAATTATATTTTTTTCCAACCCGAAATTTACACAAGAGGAGGGGAATGTACGCTATACGTATTTACTACGGGCTGAGAATTCAATGCAGTATTTACCTGCCCAACATTCTGTAATAAATTCTTCACGCCGTTTAATTCGGTTGCATTTCCAAACGAACTAACTGCATCGTGGGCGACATAATTACCACCACGCATCTTTTTGCCTCGTGCAGTGCGGCGCTTCTTTCCTCCTCCGATAATTCTAGATGACAAATTGGTTCCTTCTAAGCGGCTATCATCAGAAACTGGGTAATATCTCTCTACTGGGATATCACCTAAACCATTTGCTGCGTTCCCGCCAGCCATTTGAGCATTGCACCCACACCCACCTCGCATTTTTCGCCGAGAAGTCTTACTCGATTGATGGCGTTTGTGTGTCTTTCGCGACATCACGCGTTTTTTATTCGTCTTATGTGATTTTGGCATAATGTATATATTTACTGCATAAAAAAAGTAATCAAAATATATTATGAACGATTATCATTACTCAATATCCACGTGAGTAAGCATATGACGACGACAACACACGTTATGTAACCCTAAATTATCAAGTACTTCGCCTTCGGGTGTTTTTTCTACATTTGTTTTAGTTAAATATACTACCTTCTCCACTGACAACCCTTTACTTGTCTTAATACGTCGGACTTCTGTTTGGAAATACCTATATTTATCTGCCAATACCCCTCCACAAGTAAAACACTTCACGGGGATAATCATTTTAACTTATTTAGTTATATAAATCTACTGAGTATTTTATCAGAATTAAAATGAACGGGTTAATTCAATTTTTTATCTGGAATAGAAAATATACGCATATTGTAAAGTATGAACAAACTATTGTGGGTATTGATTAGTCTGACTATTATCGTTTTGATTTTTAACATTTGTATGAGTTGCAACATATATGAAAATATGACGGTGAATGAAGCCGTGGATACTGCCAATGAATACGCAAAGAACTTACAAACAGAGAAGGACAAGCATTTGAAAGATGCGCAAACCGCAAAAGACGAGATTTCTAAAACACAAAATATGTTGGATGATACGAATAAAGCATTGAGTACCGCCACAAATGCAACAAAGAAGGAAGATATTGATAAGTATAGTGCATTGAAACAAGTCTATATTGACAAAATTGCAAAACTTAATAAAGATGCGGATAGTTATACAAAACAAGCCGACTTATTAACTGCTCGTATAACCGCAGAAAAAGAGTCTGCTGATAAATTACAAAAAATGAAGGAGGCTACTGCTCCGCCGGTATCAGAAGATGTAACCGGAATTGCGTTTGTTGCAGATAAAGATGGCAAAATGGTTCCTCTTAAACCCCAAGGCGTATTAAACGGGTCTCCAACATATTATGAACCAGGTACTTACAAATTTGGAGCCTCTACCTATGTCCCCAGTTATGAAGACAGTATTTATTTAAGCAAAACCACTGGACAATCTACGGTAACTACTTACTTAGACGAAGCGGCAATTAAGGGTGGTTCTTGCTCTTATTATAAAACCCAACCTGAAAAAATAGAAGAAATGTGTATGGCGGTTGATAAAAATAACTGTGGTGCTATGTCGTGTTGCGTATTGCTTGGCGGGTCTAAGTGCGTAGGTGGTAGCAAATTGGGTCCCTCTAATAAATTAAATTATGGAGATATAACGGTGAAGGACAAGGATTATTATTATCATATGGGCAAATGCTACGGCAATTGCAAATAAGATTATATATGTATTGTGTGTTATGAAAAATAATACACAATGGCAATTATACATAAAGGTGTATTATTATAATTATGAATAATAGAAATCGCCGTTTGATTTGTAAAACGACTACATTAACACATAACCGTTTGTTGTTTTTTTCTTAGTATGTCCTACATCTGAACTCGGTGAGTGTATCTTATCGTGACATTTTTGACAGACTGTCAGTAAATTCGCTGGATGATTTTTATGCACTCCACCAATAAACCCGTTTTCATCTGCATCTTTTTGTTGTAATAAATGATGTACCTCTTCACCTACACTTTTATTACATACTTCGCACTTACTTCGTACCTTTCGTCTATTATATACGGTTGGTTCACTAGATAACTCTCCTCTGTGTTCCGGATAATATTTGTTACGAATAGCGTAAGCAGTTTCCAAAAAGTCATTCCCCAGATATAATGATTTACATACTTCTAATCCGTATATACGAGGTCCAGAACCCGATTTTAATAAACGGTCATACACTAGACAATCTCGCTCTCTGTCGTACGTAACTTCCATATGTTTTAAACCGAGTTTATTCATATCTTTAATTTCACTATAATCAGTAACATCGTGAAAATGTGTTGCAAAAATATAACTACATTTTTTCTTATCCAATTCCATTAACCCTGCAACAAAAATACTTAGCGCGGATTCCATCTCTGTACCCGAGCACAATTCATCCCCTAATACTAGACTGTTCTCATCTGACATTTTCAGTATAATACGCAATTCGGACATTTCCACTGCAAAGGTGGATAATCCTTTAAATATATTATCGTTTCCGAGAATACGGGAAAAAATAGCCGTGTACGGTTTATATATAAAGTGCGCAGCCGGAACAAATAAACCCGATTGTGCCATAATCACTGAAATACCAAGCGCACGGATAAGACTTGTTTTACCAACTGCATTTGTTCCGTACAACAAGAACCCGTTTATATCGTCTGCCATTCCAACGGAAATATCGTTTGCAACATACAGTTCATTCTGCTGAATATGCTCAATTAAACAATGTCGTAACCCAGATACATTTACATATGATTTACTGGCACTAACATCTATGGTCGGACAACAATATTTGTGCTGCTTTGCAATATATGCCTTGCAAATAATTACATCTAGATTTGCAGCAAACTTAGATATTTGTTCTAGTTCACGAAACTGTTCTGATACAATATTGGCAATTATATCCAAATATACTTTTGTTATCATATTATTCATTTCTTCTTTCGTTGTCTGTATCGTTCGTGATAACAACGATAATTTATCAGATTCAATTGTTGTAATAGTGCTAGACGTTTTTGTGAATTTAAGTTCACTACTACTAACAACTGATGTATTTTCATTACGTATTTTTGTGTCATTATCTTCACTTTCATTACGGTCATACCCGCGCATCATACGGGCGATTTCCGCTGTCGTCGGCACATTTTGACGAGAAAGAGGCGACGGGTTGGGATATGGACGCCGTTGTTCTATTGTAATTCGTTCTTCCTTTAACGTATTCAATTTTGGTTCTTTTATTTGAATTGGAGGTGATGGCGCAACAAATGGAAGAGTTTCTTCTTGCTTCATCATATACATTTTTAATGCAGTTGCTCGTTTGGTTGTTATTTGTAAAGACATACCCGACTTTTCTGTTTCGTGGATTTTAACATACTCTGTATCTGATGATTTTTCGTTTTGTCTCATTAATTCATTCAAATAATCACGAATTTGTTCAAAATCAGCGTTTGTCATCTTGTACTTATCTACAAGTGTATCCAATTCGGATGACACACCTGGCGCAATGATATTCGTTGGAAATACATTCATTGAATTAGTGGTCATACATACGTCCAATATTAGGTTCTTACTGAGATATTCACTAACCTTTGTGCAAATATCATTAATATATGTAAAACTGTGTTGCTTATTATGGTCTTCAAAAAAATCGGAACATAGATATTCACATAGTTCTGGATTTTCATATAGACACATATTCATTTGTTGTATCGCATTTATACTTTCATATAACTGATATAGGCTACTCGGGTAGATTTTATTAGAAACTAACTGACGACACATTTTCTCCATATCACGTACTTTACTTAACAATTTTCTAAACGCATCTATAAAATTAATATTATCTTCTGACATCAACATTGTAGTCATCTTGTATTCTGTATTCAACCAATTCTCATTAAACGTCGGGTTTGTTAATTGATATTGGAACTTTCGGCGACCCATAGGCGTAGAACATTTATTTAATAACGACAATACTGACGAAACATTCCCATACTGTTTGCTGTTTGATATGGTATCATCTATGATATTTAATTGACTAAGTGTATGATTTGCCAAAATCATACGGGTGGACGTATTATCAAAGTCCGGAATAGAAATGCGTTTTACCAAATTCGGATTATGTTCCTGAATAAAATTTAATAAATAACAAAATGCTTGGGTCGCAAGAGTATCTCGTTGGAATTCAGTGCAAACGTTATATGTTTCTTCTTTATAAAAGGATGTGATAATTTGTGTTATGTACTTTTGTTCTGTACAACGTTTTAGTTTTTTTGCCTGTTCTTTATTTTCCTTGTCATTTGTATCTATATAATGTATTGCGTGTGTTTTAATGCCCGAATATTGCACTACGCGTTGTAACTCATCTCCGGTAAATGGCGAGATTAAAATCAATTCGCTTGGAGAATACACCGACAAATATCGTTCTAATTCATCAAATGTGGTGGTATTCATCAAAAACTGCGACTCGTACTGGAATATGGACGATTTGCCAGTAAAAATATTTACTACGGACACTCCATATATAATATTCTCACGCGTATTTGACTGCATAACCTGAGATTTCTTCCCAAATGGCTTATGTAATTCCATCCAAATACACATTATGTTGTTTGTCATATTCGGAGAAGCATCCGTTTCACACGAGATAATTGTACCGGGTGAATAGACTTGGTCCAGATTTCGTTTAACTATCTTACCTACCTTTTCCTGTACAAAAACCGGAAGAGTATAACCATAGTCTACTAATTTTGTCAAATACTTATCTATCGTATAATCACGAAATCCCGCCATTAATATCTGTGAATTATCATATAACGCCTTCTTTTCAGAGACATTTAACTGGCAAATTTCGGACAATTCCGTAATACAACTACCATATACCTCACCAGTAGTTGGGCGTTTTAAACCATATACTTCAAAAAACGCGCCAACCTGCATAAGTACTATGGTCTTTGAACCATATTTTGTCTTATATTCACGAGTTAACCTGAAATATTCTTCATATATACCTGCATCTGGCGATACAGACGGAGAACTTGACGGTGATGGTTCCATTTTTAACTATATTACATCGTATTAATATATTTAAGTTATTTCTGTAATTATATGTAGGATAGAGTTTGCGCTACCTCATTCAATGCAGAAATGATATAACGAGAACTACGTCCAGTTTGTAATGAATAACGAACGAAATATAAGCGATTTATGAGATACGTTTTGGATTTTACTATGTTCTCATCTAGTGTCTGCATATTTGTTATTATGTTATCTAACGCATACAGTATTGAACCAATATTACGTTTTAATCTTATCATATTAATAAGCGTATATATCATGTAGATAATGTTCGTTATAGTTTCCTTTGTGGTATAATCTGGAAATGGAATGGGTTCAGGAATGGGTTCAGGAATGGGTGTGGGAAATGGTGCTGGTGCTGGTGCTGGTGCAGGAACTGGGGTAGGCGCTGGTGCTGGTGCAGGAACTGGCGATGGAGACGGAGTTGGTAAAGGAATAGCACTATTTGGCGGATAAACATTATCTTGGAATTGTCCGATGATATTACCCGGCGGCGCAGTATTCATTGTAATATCAACCACTTGTGTATTGTTATTATAAGAATATCCCATACCAAATGTTTTACTTGATTTCCAAACCAAACACGTGAAATGCCCTGTGCCCGACGAATATCCTGGATTATTAAAATTGTACAACTTTATTTCATCATACCACAAATCTATACTCTTCTTTATAAGTGTCATCATATCATTCGCATATCCTTGAAAATATGCTAGGTTCTCACCATATCCTTCTTTATTGCTATGTTGAAACAAATTATTTGTTACTAGGTACAATGAATACCCCTGGGCGAACGCAGAAATCGTATCATCCCATACAAGTGGTGGAGAATTATGCACTGCACGATATGCATTTACGTAATTAGTTATCTCGGTTTTTTGCGCGTATGTAAACACTGCTTGGTCTACGGACATACTGAATATATTAATACCGACATTAATATATCCTAAATTATTTTAATTGAGGTTGATTGTTACGATATATGCAGGTACAATTGTAATTACTGTACTACTTTGTAATTTAACGGTTAGAAGTATAACAATTTCTAGTTACAAAATTGAATTGTTGTAACTCATAAATTATTTTGTAAATAGAATATAACAAATACATGCTATGAATGGACACAAACAGAATGACTATGATTATTTCGTAAATTTAGATATAGAAAATTATATAGAATATTATGACCGATATAACTATCCGGTATATCATAAACAAGATAAATTCGTAGATTACTACGTGCACGATATTGATAGTAAGAAATTAGTATCACAAATAAAACATATTAATGAAACCGAATGGATAAATATTATTTCTATACATCTGCTCGGTATCGCTACTATATGTCTTACGATTTATGTAATAAGTTAAACCGCATTGTCTCCATTCATATAATTATATAACAAATTATCTGGATTATGATTTTGAACATCCCCACAAATAAGCATCGTACTTTCATACATTTTACGTAACACATCATTCGGAGTGGTACAACCCACCTTAATAAGACCTCGTTTTACTAAAAATTTTTTTATGTCTTGAATAGATGATTGTTTTAACAACTGGGTCTTTGTAGATGTATTGTTACGAATTGTTTTGTTTGAAACGAGAACCGTCACTTTTGGTATCGTGGTTGACCGCCCAACCTTGTATGTTCGGCGTACAGTTTTTCGCTGTAAGGTTCTCTTTGGTCTGTGCAAATTCAACGCTTTATTTAATATGATTTCGGATTGTTGGATTGTAGCCAATCTCTTCAAACTATCATTTAGTTTGTTCTCAACGATGCTAGCATTATTTACCATATCAACCGGTGTATTAAACTTAAACGGGGTGGTAGTATCTAATATTGGCGCCGATGGCACAATTGGCATTTGTGGTTGACCTACTTCTATAGTAGATATTTTAGGCGGAATAGCGGTTGGCTGGGTTAATGTTATCGGGTTACCAATATGAATAATCGGTTGATTTTTTGCAGTTCTAATAAAGGTCTTGTATGTTGGCAGACGCCCATTTTTTAAACAACCATATTGAGGCACTGTGTTATTTAATTGTTGTATAGGTGGGTTATTTGGACGAATATTGTTCGGGTTCTCTACACGGTATGACATATTGGTCTGTGCTTGTAACACTGGATGTCGCTTAATGGTTGTATTGTGCATTTTCTGCGACTGTTCGTGTTTTTCCTTTAAATTGTTCAAATACTCCTTCGCCTTCTCTAATTCATTATCCATTACGGTTATTTCAGGCACTGATTTTTCCACGGTTGGCATAGGTTTCTCTACACTTGTACCAAACAACTTGTTATATCGGTCCTCCTGTTGTTGTCGTATCATCCTCAACAATGACCGTTTTTTCAATGTATCCGCCTTTGGTTTATTCAATGAAGCCTTCACTTTGATGCTACTTTCATTTGGAATTTTATCTTTTGGTTTCTTTTTTTTTGTATTATTAAAATTAAAATCAGCAATATTTATTTTAATCTGTTTCTGTTCACTCATATGATATAATACAGAAAGGAAAAAATTTATTTGGTGTAACCAATACACTAAATAAATCTAGACATACAACCCAAAGATTTCTTGTTTGTCTTGTTGTTGCTTATTTGCTGCAAACTGTTTATACCCAGAATTCAAATCGTCCATATTAATGCTTTTTTTCACTGCATTTACATTTCCGTATATTCGTCGTCCATGCGCTATCTTAATATAGGTGATTAACGCTTCTATATCACGCCCATAACTACTAAAATTGTCCTTTTTCTCATTAAACCACTTTTCTGTCAAAACAAAATCCTTGTCTAACGTCCATTCCTGGTCAAGTACCATTTTATTAAATATCTTAATCAACTCCTTTATTGTATACGGTTGCATACTAAATCTCCATATAAATCGCGACGACAATCCTGGATTAGCGCGGAAAAAGGTTGTGTTTAATTCATTCTCGTAACCCGCAATGATTACCATCAAATCGTCTTTATGTTCACTTAGTGCTTCGCATAGAATATCTAGACATTCCTTTGAATAACTATCATTCTGGTCATTAGATGCTAAGGAGTATGCTTCGTCTATAAACAATACTCCCCCCAAGCAGTCGGTTATCACCTGCTTTGTTTTTATCGCGGTTTGACCAAGAAACCCGGCTATCAAATCATTACGCGTGACCTTTTTAAATATATTTTTTTTCAGCACACCAATTTTAGAATATATCTGTCCAATAATTCTAGCCACCTCCGTTTTACCAGTGCCAGGGGGTCCATAAATAACTGTGTGTTTGAAATCACTCACATTCGTTCCAACGTGCAAGTTTTGTATAAAATATAACAACTGACTTATAATAGATTGTTTCAACGTGTCCATTCCTATCATATTATCCAATGTCGTCAATTCCGATTTAATTTTATGTAACGTCTCCAAATCAATGTTATACTCGGTATCCAGTTGAAACGGATATTTATCAATAATTGCCAACAAATCGCTTATATTACTCACTGATACGTCAATATGACATGTTGATATTTTTACAGGTACTGACGGCTTTGGTTCATTCACTTCACATAACTCGGGTAACAAATTTACTTCTGATAAACTTTGCCATAACAAGTACTGCGACTGTATGCTGTTTGAACCAATACACGGAAAATATAAATAAGGTGGGTGGTTTGAAACATCTGTTATAGGGGGTAAGTGATACCCTACATACATCGGCATTTCTGTGTAGACCTCGTTCGTTATATATTTAAAACCAGGTGCATATCGGTTTGAATTATCCTCATTATATTTATCTAACAATTGGACAAACTTTTTATATTTTGACATATCTCAGTAATAATATCAAATAATATCTATACCCTTTTCGTAATATTCAAGAAAAATTACCTTTGTTGCAAAAAATTGAATATGGCATAGATATAATTAACTAATACAAATAGATACAATGAATTACGAAATGAAATCAGCAAGTATGGGCGGTTCTTTCGGGGTTGGCAAAATGGACATTGATAGTTTTGCCAAATCGGATAAATATAAAAATAGTTCGGATGCGGAGATTGCTGCGGAAATTGAAAAACTCATCCACTTAGAACAAAACATCCAAAAAAGTCTGGATGAAAACGTCTCGCATATTACGGCAGAAGAAACCAAATTATTGGAACACTTGGGAAATTACACAGAAGAACCGTTTGACATTATTGAATCCTATTTTGATGGAAAGCATTTGGAACGTTTGGTTCGTCATCAGATTGAATCATACAATCACTTTGTTAACTATCAAATTCAACGCACCATTCAGATGTTTAACCCGGTAACCATTCATTCCGAAAATGACTATGTTGCCGAAACTGACAAATACTTTCTAGAAATATTCATCTCGTTTGTTAATTTCAAATTATATCCTCCACAAATTCACGAAAATAACGGTGCGACCAAGACGATGTTACCACAAGAAGCCAAACTCCGAAACTTTACATATGCAGCAACGATGACTGTTGATATCAATATTCAATATGTTATTCGCAACACAGACAATATGGATACACCGCGTACTATTGAAACCACATTACCTAAGATTAATATTGGTAAGTTGCCCATTATGTTAAAATCATCGGTATGTGTGTTAACACAGAACCCGCATATTAGTCACAAATATACTGGCGAGTGTTCCATGGATTGTGGCGGTTATTTTATCATCAAAGGGTCCGAAAAGACGGTGCTCGGTCAAGAACGTGCTGCCGAAAACAGGATTTATTGCTTTGATGGCAAAAATACTACCAAATGGTCATGGTATGCTGAAATCAAATCGGTTCCGGATTTCAAATGCATTTCACCGAAACAAATTGAAATGATGCTTTCTAATAAAAATAACGGATTTGGCTGCGGCATTTATATCACTATCCCGCGAATTAAACAACCAATTGAACTATTTACACTGTTCCGCGCTCTTGGTGTACTTAGTGACAAAGAAATATGCAGTTACATATTGTTAAATAACGAAGGAAATCAAGGTATTTTACCCGAACATCTACAAGCATCTGCGATTGATGCAAATAAATATATGACACAACAAGATGCTTTCAATCATATTACAACTTATGTCGCGTATACACCGATTAATATGGACAAAGAAACTGGACAACGTAAAAAACGCGAATTTGCGGCGGACGTCCTTAACAACGATTTGTTCCCTCACTGCAAAACATTACAACAAAAACTATACTTACTTGGATATATGGCTCATCGGCTTCTACAAACGAGTATGGGATATATTCCACCGGATGACCGCGATTCGTACTCCAACAAGCGTATTGAACTAACCGGTACGTTATTAAATAACTTGTTCCGTAATTACTTTAATAAATTGGTCAAAGAAATGCAAAAGCATATCGTTCGTGAGATTAACGGCGGTTCTTGGCGTTCTACCGAAGATTATGCAAATATCATCAATAACATCAATATCTATAAAATTATGAAATCTACAACGATTGAAAATGGTATTAATCGCGCATTGTCTACCGGTGATTTCAGTATTAAACAATCCAACACGAGTAAGGTCGGCGTTGCGCAAGTTTTAAACAGATTAACCTATGTGTCTAGTTTAAGCCATCTGCGTCGTATTAATACTCCGCTAGAAAAGAGCGGTGAACTCATCGCACCACGCAAACTACACAATACAACTTGGGGGTTCTTATGTTTGACTGGCGATACTGAAGTTCTAATGTCAGACAGATTGACTGTAAAGAAAATCAAAGATATGAAAAATGGAGACTTTGTGTCCACTGTGAACCCGAAAACTCTGTACGATGAACCATCTGATATTCATTCATTCTTTTGTAAAATGCCAGACAAATTGTTTGAAATTACGACAATCAGTGGAAGGAAAGTTAAGGCTACTGCTAATCATCCATTCCTTGTAAACAACGGAGGAAAGTATGAGTGGAAAAACTTAGAAGAACTAAACGCTGGGGATAAATTGATAACGCGCCACGTAACAAAAAACATAGTAGATACAAATGATACAATTGTCAATATTAGCGACACGGATGTTCTAGAACACTATAAACTTGAATTATTAGAATTGAACTTGTTGAATGTGGATATTCCCACTTATAAACTAAAAATAATTGCCAGACTAATCGGTGCATTAAATACTGACGGACATTTGCATGAACGAATTGATAAAAATAAACATTATTATTCCGCATCGTTTTATCTAGGCGAAGACGCCGATGTGTATCAAGTGGTAGATGACATTTCAGCATTAGGTTTTGGTAATTCTTCCATACAGCGTAAGACAACCAGATTTGATGACAAGGTTTCCGGAAGAACTACCGCATATAGAACATGGGAAGTTAGCAATAGTGGTACGTTTGCGCACTTTATGGTTATTATGGGAGCATTTATTGGAAAGAAAACCAACATGTCAAGGTCTATTCCGTCCTGGTTAATGAATTCCGAATTATCTATAAAGAAGGAATTTCTGTCTTCATTTCAAGGCGGCGATGGGTCGCGCCTGTCATACCAGAAAAACGATAAGACGTGGAAACCGCACATCGGCATTACGTTTCAAACGACACATAATGATTATTTAGAAGATACTGTAAAATACATGTCGCAGATTCAAACTCTATTTCAAGAATTTGGAATAACTTCTAGGATAAAAACTACTGCTGCCGACGACAACAAATCAAAGGTATGCATTGTGTTTGAGAATAGTACTGAAAACCTTGCAAAGTATGCAGATATTATTAATTATAATTATTGTGAAGAAAAACGACGCACTTCTGCTCCGGTTATTGAACATCTAAAAATAAAGGCGTTTAATAAAACCGTTCGCGATGAACACTATAATTACGTAGTCGAAAATTACAAAACCGTAAAAATTGCCGACCTAATTGAAAAAACTGGCTTGACTGAAAACCAAATCAGAAAGGTCATATCAAAAAATAAAAATGGAATTCGCCAAACAACGAGGTTCTCTACTGATGTTATTTACGAAACATTTATAAAAGACAACGTCGTAAACAATGGGTGCGTAAGCGTTCCTATATTATCAATCCGCGAAATTGAACCCGAATTAGTATATGATTTTACGACTAGAAGCGATAATCATTCATTTGTCGCTTCGTCTTTCGTTACGCATAATTGCCCAGCAGAAACTCCAGAAGGTCAGTCTATTGGTGTCGTTAAAAATATCAGTTATATGGGTCATATCACTATCCCGACAAATAGTTCATCGTTATACGAATACATTGCTCCACACATTATATCTGTTGACGACGCGAAACCCGCCGAATTGTATGGAAAGGTCAAAGTCTTCATTAACGGGTCGTGGGTCGGTATTGCAAAATCTCCGATTGAATGTTATCAAAATATGATTAACAAGAAGCATCAAGGAATTATCAATATTTACACTTCTATCATATTCAACTACAATACACTAGAAATTCGTATTTGCAATGATGGTGGTCGTCTCACGCGTCCAGTATTAAGGGTTCGTAACAACAAAGCATTAATCACGTCGGAAATTATTAAACGCGTCGCGAACAAAGAACTTACTTGGAATGACTTGTTGACGAATTGCAAGTTACCCGAATCCGTCATTGAATATATTGACCCAGAAGAACAAAATTACGCAATGATTGCCATGAAATGCAAAAACAACTATATTCAAAACATCAATGCTCATTTTCAATATACTCATTGTGAAATTCATCCTAGCACTATCTTCGGAGTACTGGCTTCGTGTATTCCGTTTCCTGAACATAACCAGGCTCCTAGAAATAC
>JACCDM010171408.1_pt1 | contig 25926 bp, 36 predicted proteins | sample 7445851 | NCBI WGS metagenome assembly JACCDM01 (sample SAMN15323438, study PRJNA562643) | freshwater metagenome | isolation source: river surface water | place: USA:Blue River Watershed | collected 2017-08-16
GAGATTACCATCTCTCCGTAGTCAGGACAGGATTCGAACCTGTATATAAATCTAGGTTTTTACACCTATTTAATTTTTACGTCTACCATTCCGCCACCTGACTAACGCTCGTCTTTCCGAGCTGTCATTAATTCTCCAATGCCCTAATTCTTAGGACAGAACAAAGGTATGTAAACTAAATGATTTTGTCAACAATTGGTTTACAATTTTCTATAAATATTTTAAACTCTCTTAGTCTAGCATAAGCTGCTTGGCGCTCCCTGCCTCCTCCGTGGGCTATTCGGTCAATATTTACATCAACAAACTGCAAGTCATTGGTAATTATCTCTCCGACTTTAATGCGCAATTCTTTTGGCTCGGTATTATCTTCTAGGTATTTCTTGCCCCATTCGATCGCCATAGCATAATATTTTTCGCTATCGTTGCTCATCTTTTTCTGCGTTAAATTTATCTAACAGCTTATTAAACTGAGCTACATTTATTTTAACCCAATTCTTGCGAAGCAGGTATGCTTCAATGCGGTCTTCTGCTGAACCTAGCAACCAACGGCGCTTGCCTTTATTAGTATAGTAATCTTGGTTAAGCTCATTGTAATCAATTTCTACAATCTCCGTTGATTCGGGGTTGCGGTAGTATTTAAGTGATATTTTCTTTTTCATTTTCTTGTTAAACTATCATTGTCTAATTCTTCCATTAATTCCATCCAAAACATGTTATCATATAGTCTACTATAATTGATAACTCTGTCTACGGCAAACATTGCCATCTCAATTGCATCTGCTTTGTTAAGGTTGTATGATTGCTCTAATTCCTTAATCATGCTGACCTTCATTTCTTTTGGTGTCATACTCATAACTTTATCCTGATTGAAAAGATTATCCACGAAAAAGTGATTGACGTAGGTAATGTTGTGAAGCCCACGCGTACTCTCACGCTAGGTAATACTTCGATGAATCGTCTTGTGACGTAAAATTGTGCTTTCATAATTTTTCTATTTCTTGTTTAACTTCACTATAAAACAATATAGCATCATCATCAGGTAAATCGTGGTCTAATTCATTCAGCACCCACAATATCTCATCTATTGCAATTAATGCAGCTTCTTTGGCATAATAAAGAGAATCCTCCCATCCAAATTCACTATTATACTGTCTCGTGCTTGGCGTAAACCTATCTACTAATTCTTTTGCTTTTTCTTTTGGTGTCATAACTCTGTTGCTAATGGGTTTCTATTAAATTTTCTAATCTCTCGTGCTCTTTGGTTTTTTCTTCTTTCGATTTCGGTAGCATCATATATTTTAAACCAGTTGTTGGTTAGCAATCTTAATGATAACTTACTCTTGCAATCGCAAACAAATGCCATTTGAAACATAATGCCTCGCTCATCAAACTGCTCTATCAGATTGGTATCTGCATAGTCTTTGTTGCATACGGGACAATTCAAGTGGTTGCGTGTTATTAAAGGTTTTCTATTTGCCATAAGTTTCGTTGTAGTATTGTTCTGCATTCTTATTTTGTTTTAGTCCTTGATTTATTCGACCATCATTATAAGCCATCATTATATGCTCCTTCTCCATTTGTTTGGCTTGTGCGAATACTTGATTCCATTCTTTTGTACTTTTACAATGCACATATCTATCTTGCTTAATGTGGTAAATCAGAAATTCTACTGCTGTTTGTTTATTTTCCATTGTACTTTAAGTTTGGTAAATACTGCGGGTTAAAAACGCCAGTATGTGGTTGATGATTGATTGAATACGATGCCGTTAGCTTCTCTACACTTACGGGCTTTGGCGGTTCTGCTACCTCGCATGAAGCGCACAACATTGCTAATGCTAATATTCTATTCATATAAATACTTTTCTATTCCGTCTAATAATCCTTTAAGTGTCTTTGCATAAACTCGTGAGAACTTAAATGGCTTATGCTTATCATACCATTCTTGTTCCATTTCTCTCATCTCTACCACGCAGTAGTGGCTCTTAGAGCTAGCTTTCATAATCAATACATTAAGAGAGCCTTCAATGTTCTTGCAAGGAATACCTTTCTCCCGAAGGTACTTCTTTACTCTGTTGGATGTAATTGCTCTATGCGTCATCGCTATCTCGTGTTAAAAAGAATACATCAATAACAGCTCCAATTGGAACTACATTTTCTGTTCTCTTGTCGGTAAATAATCCTAGATACCCTTCGCTACTCTGCATTAAATTGTAGTTTCGATTAAGATACCCAACAAACTCGCTAATCATTAGCTTGTTGCTTGCAAACTGGTTAATGGTGTACTGACCACCATCTTCCACACCTCGGTCGTATGCTTCTTTCAGCAAATCTTTGACCTCGTGATTCAAATCATCTAATCTGTCTTCCATATTTGTTTAGTTATTTTTTAAAAAGCAATGCAATTACATCCATGTAATCCTTACATTCAATTACTTGGAATTTCTCGTTTTCCTCATGTATCCATACTAAATACAGCCTTCCAATTTTCAAGTTTGTATTCTTCTCAATAATGTACTTGTATAAATTTAGCTGTAACGAATAAGCCTCATATTCGCATTCTTGGATAAAATTGATAGGCGCTTTAAATCGCTTACCAAACTCAGACTTCATCCGTATCTTTCCATTTGTCTTGTAATCCCAAATTTGCAGTTCCCCCATTTTTTCATTCCACATCAGCTTATCAACCATACCGCCGATGCCCATTTCTGCATCTCCAATCACTAGCTCCATTGCAATAGGAACCAACGATTTAGAAGCCTCGTTGTAGAACTCAATAAACATTCTAATACATTCATCCAAGCGCTCCTTTATTACATCTTCGCCAAACTTATTAATGGCAATAGATTCATCGTATGGGAACACTTTATTAGCCCAATAGTTCTCTGCAAATGCGTGTAGTAGTGTACCTTTGATTGATGCAAAATCACGCTTATAATCCCATTCCGCTAGCAATACCTCTGGCTCAACGCCTTTCTTTTTAGCAGACAACTTTGCCATTTTCTGCGCATCAAACTTCTCTTTAAGTGTACCAATAAATGTAGTACCCGATACAAGCTCCTGCTCTCCAATAAAATACTTGTGAGGCTCATCATAATATTTGATGTGCTTAAACTTGGCTAACTCTTTGTATATCATATTCATATTAGTTTCTCTTTAATAGACATATTGGGCGACCCTTAATCTGCAACCCCTTGCAACAGAGGTCGCCACAATAGTCTGCTTTGTTTAACCCCTTAAACAAATATTAAAATGGCTGTATTGATACACCTGCATCAAAGTCAACCTTTATCTTATTAATCTGCGAATCTTGGTAGGTTATTCCACTCTCAACAAATCTAAATAGCTCTGATTCATCGTCCGCAATTCTATTGGTTTTAACATCAACATATCTTACAATGTCGCCCACATTCCCATCTCTGTTTTTAAGTATCGTGTACTTCAATGTATTGTCCATAGGAGCCACTGCTTGACCGCTTGCTTTTGCATCTACATACTTGTAGTAATCATCACGATACAATCCAATTACCACAATAGCATCTTGCTCAATATTACCTGATGACCGCAAGTCAGACAGCTGTGGCACACGGCTAGTACGCTTCTCAATATCTCTTGACAGCTGTGATAAGCAGATAATTGGAATGCCTAGCTTTCTAGATAACTTCTGCATCTTGTTACTTACAGACGACACCTGCGCAAAATCGCTTTGGTCTTTAATCTGAACATCACGGATAAGCTGTAAATAATCTACTACAACCATATCAATCTTGTTCTTTCTGCATTCGCCTGCCAATAGCATTGACAAATAATTAACATCTCTGTTATCTGAATCGTAAAAGAATAAAGGCAACTCCTTTAACATCTTTGCCTTGGACGCTTTAATCTTTTTAACATCCTCCTGCGTAATCCGATTTGCTTTTAAATCAGAATAGTTGTACTCGCTAATCTCGCTTGAAATATATCTGTACAACAGCGATTCCTTCGGCATCTCTAATGACAAAAACAAAACCCTCTTACCTGATAAACAAGCGTATTTAGCATGCTCTAATCCTGCAATAGTTTTTCCCATTCCGGGTCTAGCGGCTATAATACTAATCCCTTCTTGCCAACCGCCTAGCGCATAGTTTAACTTTCTTGAACCTGTGTCAATGCCACTAAATTTCAGGTTCCCTGCGTTAGTTTCCAGTTGGGCAATTACTTTATCGTACACTGACCCAATAGTAGTTACTTCTTCGGATACTGCTTCATCTGAAAGTTTAGCCATACCATTGTCAAGCGTTTGCATTAAGTCAGATACCTCTGCTCCTGCCGTTAGCTTTGATTCAACAGCTAATACCATTTCTGATATATTGCGTTTTGTTTCTAGCTCTTTTAACTCGGCGCACACCGCAGGTAAATTAAAGGTACGCTTTGGTAGCATCGTTAGGATTCTAGTAGCATCAATGCCAAACTCTGATTCCTTTGATTTAAGCCACCGAAAAACATCGTAACGATTGAATGTACCTTTTTCAGCAGAAAGTGTAACACACGCTAAATATGAAGCTCCTAGTAGGTCTTGCGTAAAAGTATCCTTGCTGATAATCTTTTTAGCATCTATAATTGAATGCGGGTGCTCCAAAATGTAGGCGATAACATCTTCTTCTAGTAGGTTATCCATTAACTCCAATCCTTTTCTTTTCTTTACCATGTGTCGGGTATTTCTAATTCAAATCCTTTTGTGTCGGCGGGCGCTCCGCCAGTTTCTTTTCTTTTTTCTTCTAGTGGGTTAATGATTACTTCATCTTCCCAAACTTTATGCTTCAAATATCTTTCAGGGTCTTTGCGATATACTGCTTCGGGTCTAGCTCTTGTGTAGTATGGTACTGCTATTAGGATTGCATCCTTTTCTGATTCCTTTAATTTGCTCCACTGCTTTCTAGTGTTTTCCTTTCCTACCTTCTTTCCGTACAGCTCCCAAAACTCATTAAATCTATCGTCTTTTTTACTATTCTCTTTATTGCTATTATCTTTATTACTAATATGGGTTAGATTATCCAACGTAGGAAAATCCAAGGTTGGAAAATCCAAGGTTGGATTATCTGATGTAGGGATTTCTTCTAAAACCTCTAATGGACAGCTAGAAAGCTGATAAGAGTAGATTAAATGCCCCTTGTTATTTCTGCTTTGTGTGCGAGTTAAGTATCCCGCTTTTTCTAATTCGATAAGCGCCATTCTTATCGCTGTAACCCCCTCCTTTGTTTGTAAACTAATGCGCTCTGCACTAAAATCCCAACTTGCAGGTTTCGATTGGATATAAGCGTACACTCCCTTTGCTTTAAAGGTTAAATCCTTGTTATTAAGCAAGTCATTAGGTACTACCCCGAAATTATTCTTAATCGTTACCTTTGCCATTTTTGCGCCTCTGTTATATCATTCGATAAAGCAACTATGTTTTCTACCAATGATTCAATATTTTCCATTATAAAGCTATACCCTTCCATTTCTTCACTGATGCACGAAAGCACTCGTGTATATTGGTTAAGCTCCTGCTCCATTTCTCTTTTGATTAGCTTGTTGCAGGCAATGTATGCCTCCAAATGCAACCTAGTCATCTCATTAAATTCTTGTGCCATATAAAAAATAAACCCCCACATCCGTTGCGAAGATAATGGGGGTAGTTTCAGGGTACTCCTGAATCCTAGTGGCAAGTCCGCAACTACCTGCCACTAGGTCTGAACATCAAAAGTACAAACAATTTGTTTATTTAGCAATATGAGTGATGCTAATTATATTCCGTGAAGGAATCCCGATAGTACCTGTCATATTATGCGGGCTTCTGAATACAATAGTTCTGTCGTCATCTGTGCTATACAAATAGATTGATTCAATTTCATCTTCTAAATTCCCCAATCTGTACTTAATTCTGTACATCCAATCTACGCCTAACTTTTTAGGGTCAAATTTTAAATCCTCTACCTTGTAGATATTAATTACCTTGCCCGTAATGGACAATGCTGTTCTCAATAAACTTCTCATGTTTCTCTCTCTTAATTATTGTGCTAACTCGTCTAATGGTACTTGAATCTCGTATTGAGCTAATGTCCTATTTCCAGACTTCGCATATACCTCTTTGTAATCGGTAACTCGTGCTGTAATATGACCGCTCTTACTTAAAGTAACATTGATGTATTTGGTAACGGGCTTGGCAAATAGTACCAAATCAAATCTATCCATTCCATTTGAAGGATACTTCCCCCTACTGTCCCATTGCATCAATGCTGTTTCTAATTTACCTAGGATGACTAATCCATTTTCGTCTTGAATTGCTCCTGCAATCGTAACTTTTTGCCCGCCTCGTGTTAGTATGTCATACTTTCCACTTAAATACAAGTTGTAATCAAATTCAATCGGTAATCTGTTCATTTTGTTTTTTGTTTAAAAGGTTTGTTTAAATCTTACATTCTTAATACCAAGTTCATCGTAGAATATCGTGTCTATTTCATCTGAAAATACCTCGTTTTCAGGGTATCCTGATATGACAATAGGCTTAAAGCTCTCGTAATTACTTGGTGTAATTTGTGGTGTCTTTTTCTGTGTCATGTACACTATTAGAACCATTGTTGCTAGCGCTATTACGCTTATGATTTTCTCTAATTTCATCTGCTATATCGTTTCTTATTCCGTATAAATGTGAGGATACCATTAAGATAAGTATCATTAATAAAACCCCCATTAAAGCTATCATTTTAGCCTCGTCAGTAGTTGTTATAACACATTGCGCAATAAAGTAGGCAATGGAAAAAATTGATATTATTTGTAGTCCTCTCATGTTATCCAAATTTTACCTTTGTTTTGCGTTCTACATACTCTATAATCCTTTCGGTTACTTCATCGTTATTATCAAGCGCTTCATCTAGCAAAGCCCTGAAATGATAAGGATTAATTAAGGGCTTATACATCTTTGTACTTGCTCCAACTACGCCTCCGCTTAAAAAATGTAGCGTTAGCCAATTATTCTTTATCGTTACGCCAACAGAATCTATCGAATCATAATCCTTTCTGTTTGTTACTCCAAATATCTTCATAGTACAAAAATTAAGTAGTATAAAAATCCAATCGCAAATGCCATGCAGGCAATAAATTCGGTGTGTTCTTTTAGTTTAAGCATCTTTTAATACAATGTTTAGTTTGACTGAATGGCTTGACTGAATATCATCTGCATCGTAAATACTTACTGAAAATTCCGTGTCGTAATAGAAATGGATATCGTAAACCTTATCTCCAAATTCAAATGACGACCACTCGTCTAGTAAAGTTTCTACTACAATCTCAATCTCCTGCTGTGTGTTTCCAACCTTGCTAGAAACATAAGCTATGCCCGTGAACGGGTTTACAATTACATTAAACTTTGCCATTGTCAGTAGTGATATTAAGCTCATTTAATACATCATCAACCACCTCCTTTGCACCAGCCATTGTCTCACGACGTCTGATGTCATTCCAATATTCAAAGCCCTCCTTTGAGGCAAAGAATGCGAATGCGCAACTGATGAAATCGCTGAACGAATCAAATCTGCTTTCCAAGTATTGGTTGTACTCGTTTTCCGTTCTGAATGCTATGTAATTATCTTTGAACTTCTCCTGCTCCTCCTGCGATAATTCAGCTAAACATTCCTTGCCTAGATAAGCACCTGAATCTCTAAATCTGCCTGACTCTGAATCGTCAGAAAACAAATCCTCAACAGCTTCGATTATCTTTTTGGTTACAGCCTCCTTTACTTTGGATAGTTTAGTGTCAATAATTTCCTCCAAGCATTCGCTTAAATCCTTGCCATCAAATGCCTTATTAACAATACCTTCCCAATAATCTCTGCCCATTTGGCTTTTGTCCCAACGGAAACTAGATGCTAGCATATCCGCCATATTTAGGAACTTGCCCTCCTTAATTGTGTTGATTTTTTCAGCTTCGCCGATTGGCTCTAAATCAACCATAGCATCAATTAGATTTTGCTGAACATCTTCGGGTAACATAGCGATTAGCTCGCTTCCTGATAGTAATTTAGTCTTTTTCATATTGTTTTTGTTTGGTGTTTAAAATTACTTATTTAATGCCGTATGCTAGAAATTAGTAGACGAAACGGCGAATTGTGTAGACGACTACTCTTCTGCGTGCGCTATACATAGTAATATTAGCTTATCAACTTCATACGGGTCTATACTCTCATCTACTTGTGAACAATAGTCGTTCCATACATTAAACTCCATTTCATCTCTGTAAATATTTACAAAAAATCCTTCGGGCTTAATATTATTCCAACCTTTGTTGGCAATCTCTGTTTCAATGTTACTCGTTATTAATTTCATGTCAGTATTTGTTTATGGGTATTCGGTACTCTCCGCTTACATCATCCTGCTCTTTGGTAATATGCACTACAATCATTTTCTTATTGTAATGGATAGGAACTTTGCGCTTAACCTCGGCGAAAACCTCCTTAATGTTTCGGTAATTGCCATTATAGAAACCTACAACAAAATTGCCCTCGGTATCATAAGCTTTTACTTTAACATTGTCTGTGGTAGCTAGCTTCATCTTACTCATCTGAATTTTTATTAGTCCAAATTGTAGTGTCATTATAAATGCTAAAAAGCTCCTTCGTGGGTTGCCCGTGATTCTCTTTTACTGGTATATACTCTGCTGTATCGTAAAGCGTTTCATAATCTGTCATGTCAGGATAATCGCCTGATTTTGCCATTTGCAAAGCCTTTTCTAGTGCCATGTTGTAGGTGTCTGCTTCTACTTCAAAGTTTGCTCGCTCCCACATCGTTACTTTTGTGTCTACAAAAAAATTAAATGTTGCCATGTTCGTTATTGTTTAAGGGTTTATGGTTTAAATGACTGCGACTTCCGTTATTGTAAAATGTCCATGTATCGGATTCGTCGCTTTCTAAATCTAATGCTACTTCAATGTTGGTTAATAGCTCGCCAATCGCTTCTGATTCGGCAATGCTAATGCAGTTACTCATCCGCTGTCTTAAAAGCTCTAAATCATCTAATGCTAGATTGATTCTGCGGTCTATCATTGGTCTTGAATATGTATTTAATGTTCTCATTGTTTCTCACTTTTAAGTCTTTCGTAAAATTCTGATGCAATCCACTCGTAGATGTCATTGTTAATCTGCTCAAATATCATCTCGCTATTCACACAATTATCCAATATGTCATCCACATCTGCTTCATCTAGCATATAATCGGTGTCATTGTTAGCGTTATACCTATCAAGGTTATCGTAAACATCTTTTCTGCACCACAGCGCTTGTGTGGCGTAGCCTCTGCGAAGTAATTCGTCAGTTAATTGCTTGGTCGTGTAATTTTCCATTGTTTTTAAAGGGTTAAGTGAAAATGGGTTTTCCCTTTTAGCAAAATAGCTGTGCGAAAACCTGATACAAACATACAACAAAAAGTTTATCTATGTCAATAGTCTAGGTAAAAATTCTTGATATAGTACAACAGATTCTTTATTTTTCGCATATTTATTTTCATTTCTGCATATAAAAATCAAATTTCCAAAAAGGCATGAGCTTTAAAGTTTTCCAAAATACAACTAGCTCGGCGCGGTTCACTCTCAACAATCACACTCATCGCGCGCAAGCGGGCGGGAGCGGGGCGAAAGCAGAATGCAAAGCAGAATACCCTGCAAAAATCGATCGGGGCGGGCGCACGGCGGGGAGCAGAATGCAAAGCAGAAAAGCCCTGCGGTTCATGTAATGGCGTTTTTTACTACCTGAAAGCCCCGCCCCTTATAAGGATAAAAAAACCTGCAAAACATTTGTTTTATATATCTGCGGGCGCTATATTGCGTAAACTTTAAAAATCAAACAATATGAAAAACTCAAAAAAACCCCGTTACAGCGCTTTATACCGCTTTTTTTCCGCCATTTCGGCGCTTGCTATTGTTTCGCTCGCTGGATATTTAATCAGCTACGGCGCTATTATTTACGCCTTCGCCGTTCTACTTATGGGCTTTTTAATCCGCAATTTTGTGCTATTGTGCGCCCGCCAAGATGAAGACATAGAAAGAATGCAGGCAAAAGACGATTTCATCAAGAGAGACCAATTTTTTTACTAATCATTTTAACCCCTTGAATTATGGTACAATTTGAAAACATGGAATTCGAAAACGAAACGGCGCTACATGAATGGCGCTTGCTTTTCGACTTTGATTATTTTATTGATTATTATTCACAAGTTTAAACCCCAGTACAAAAATGAAAAATGCAGAAAAAACACCCCGCAACCCGATCCGCACAAAAGCAGATTTGAACCACCTTGCAAGAAAAGCAGCAGACCACCAAAGACGCCTCCGCCTATATGGTCAGGCGTTCCTAATGTTTTGGGGCTTCGGCGTATTCTTTACGGCGCTTTTCAGCGCTTCACAGCCTGAAAATAATGACTTTGCCCGAGACTTTGAATTTTTAGCCTTATTCGGGCTGTTGGTCGGTTCTTTCGGCTTCGCTTGTTTCTACAATGACAACAAAAACAACTAACAATTTAAACCCCTTAAATCATGAACTTACAAAAAATTAACACAGCTATTAATTTTTTCGAGGCTATGCCCGCAGACCTTCAAGAGCGCTACATAGATGCGCCCTTCAAGCGTATAGAATTAGACGAAACCCGATATGAATGGGATGAATTTATAAACCAGTCGTTTACATGGAGCGACACAAAAGAGGGGCACAATTTTTGGAGCGCCGTGCATCACATGACAGACCTTTCGCAATATGAAGCCGTAAAATTCAAGACACTCGAAAAGCCAATAAGAGAGCACCTGAAAAACATAAGCGCAGAACTGCGGGCGATATTGTTTGACCAATACAAAAGCTACCTAACAGACAGCGAGCTAGATAACTTAATAGCGCAATTTACAGCAGGAGAAAAGAGCGGGCATCTAGATAGTAAAACCACATGGTATGACTATATGGACAACCAAAACACCTACACATACCCACGGGCTTTTTGGCGTGAATTGAGCACCGCTACAAGCTACGAGGCTGTTAATATACTTTCGTCGTATCAGCTCGAAGAAGTAGACATTTGCGGCGGAGGCAAAGCCCGCAGGAGTGAGCTAATTAAATTGAGCGCCCAACACTACGGGGAAAACGCCTACACAGCTAAACGCCTTGCGACCGATTCGGATAGCGGGGCAATACTAACAGCAGATTTGATAGAATACTACGACCGAGAGGCAAACAAGCGCAGGGCACATAAAAGCATACTAGAAAAGACCCTAGAACGTAACGGCTTCAATGTTCCTATGGTCGTTTATTGCCCACGGCATAAAATGCACATGGATAGCCGTATAAGTTACCGCTATGGTGTAGGAATAAACTACGAAACAGGACAGCCCGAAGCTATTGAGCTACATTCGCACGCCCTTGTAAGAAGCCAAAACGGCTTCCGTTTTTCTGCTTCAATATCAGACCTCGAAGCGAGCGAGCACCTTGTTTACGTCAATCATAAGGAATACGAGTACAAAGTTTATATGATAATTCAAAGTAGTTCCGTTTATTACGATATTGTTACGCAAAAATACTATTTCGAGGACGTAAACCCATGGCGGGAATATATGTTTTACGGAACAGCAGGAGCGCCCTGCAAGTACATTAAAATAAATTCAGACAATCAAATCCCGATTGCCTTTGAATATTTCGGACAGCGTTTTGCGCCAGTGCATACCCAAGCAAGGGGGAGCTATTCGGCTGTATGGTTTTTCAGCAGAGAGAGCGCAGAAAATGCGGGGCTAATTTTAAACACCTGCCCAAGTTGCGGAAATCTGCATAGCCAATACCATGATATAGAAGAATGCGAGCAGGCTAATTTCACAAATGAGCGATACAGCTACCACAGCCAAAAGCCCCGATATATTTCAAGCCGTAGCGAGTTTAAAATAGGCGTTGAAATTGAGAAGGAAAGTTTTAAGGGGGCACGCCACAACAATAGGGAGATTTTCCGCTCCTTCGGGTGGGTTAAAGAATCAGACGGAAGCCTAGACAGCCGTGTAGGTTACGAGCTTGTTTCGCCTGCCTTCGGTTTATTTGGTAATAACCTGATAAAAGAAGCTGAGAAATTAGAAGCTAAATTTCCGCACCTAATAAACGGCGAAACCTCGAAAGCCTGCGGGGGGCATATTCATTTTTCAAGAGCCAACACAAGCGGAGCGGATACGCTTGAAATGTATTGCGGTTACCTGCCTTTATTGTATGCGATTTATAAGACCAGAACGAAAGCGAGCTACTGCGCAGGAAAGGAAAAGGATGAAATGAAATACAGCCGAGACAAATACCAAGCCGTTAGGGTTTTAGATAACCGCATAGAATTTAGAATTTTCCCCGCCGTAAAAAATGTTTCTACGCTTGCATGGCGCATCGAATTGCTCCGCTACATGGCAAAGAACCCGACCGCTTCGCCCGTTCAGGTAGTTAATGACTTATGCGACAAGCGGACAAAGCTACATAAACTCTTTTTACAGATATTCACGGAGAAAACAATCTACGCCCGTGCTATTGACACGCTTAACATGGCGCAGAAATACGACCGCAACTATTACAATATTGATTTTTCAAAAGAGCGGACAGCAATAGCAAAGAAAGCAGAAAAAACAAAAGTTTAACCCGATCTAAATAGTACCAGTACAAAGCAGAATTTAAACAACAATTTTAACAAACAATTTTAACCCCTTTTATTATGTGTATAGCAATTTTAAACACCCCTAATGTTACATTCCCTAAATCAGTTATTAAGACATGTTGGGAAAACAACGGCGACGGCGCAGGCTTGATTTGGACAAATACAAAACATAAGACCTTGCACACGTTCAAAGAACTTGACAGCGTAGAAGCATACTACGCCAAGTATATCGAAGTACGCAGGAAGCACCCTAAAAGTAAGGTCGTTCTACATTTTCGCATCAGCACAAGCGGGGGCGTAAACCTACACAACACACACCCGTTTAGCGTAAATAAAAACCTTGCTTTTGTTCACAATGGCGTAATAAGCGAGCTAAACGGAATTGATGCAAACCGCTCCGATACAAACCTCTTTAATCTGCGAGTTTTGCAAAATTTGCCCGCAGGTTTTGAGCGTAACGAGGCAATAGCAAGCCTAATAGCCAAGTACATCGGGCACAGCAAATTAATCTTCCTGAACGCCCTAAACGAGCACACAATTATAAACCCAAGTTTAGGCAAAACAGACCCGACCTATTCGGGCTGTTGGTTTTCAAATAGCACCTATAAGCCTAGCGCCTATTATGATTATGGCGGGAAGCAGATAGCAAAGGGAAGCACCTACAAAGCGCCCGCCGTTCCGGCATACAACGCCAGTGCTTCGAAGGTTTACCGGTATGGCGATGTATGGAACGAAACCCTACAACAATGGGAGCGCCCTGCATACCAAGCGCCCGCACCAAGCCCCGCCGTAAAGCATTGGGATAGCAAGGCAAACGATTGGAAAGCGCCCGCACCCATTAAGACACAAACGGCGCAACCCGTAGACAACCCGCTTGATTTCGATTTCGACGAAACAAGCCTAAATTTTGATTCTGATATGTTAAGCGACGAGGAATGGATAGAATGGCAATTATTAACAGCATCAGAACGGGCGGAACTGCGAGAGCTACGGAATAAGCCAACAAACAGCCTAACGGCTACGGAATGGCAGACCCTGAACGCCTACGAGCTCATAATTGACCAAGCCACCTACGGGGATTATTAACAGCCCCGCCCAACAGCGAAAGCCCTGCAAATTGCGGGGCTTTTTTTATGGCGCACGGCGATCGCCACAACGCCAACAAAAGCAGAAACAAAGCGGGCTAATTATTCCCAGTACAGCGCCCCGCAGAACCGCCCCAAATTCAAACGACAAACAGCACGGCAATACAACAACACAGCAAGCAGGACAAAAGCCCAACAGACCGCAAAGGATAAAGCCGTAGCGCATTGGATGCAACAGCAGGACACTGCGACCGCAGTAACTGCAAAGCGGAAAGGATGCAACAGCAGGAACTGCGACACATCACGGCAATACATTAGACAGCACGGCACGGCAATACATTAGACAAATGATTTTCGCAGTTTTGTTCGGCAGGTTATTTCGTTCTTCCAACCCGCCACACAGCACCGACAAAACAGACACCGACAGCACAGCACCCCGCCGACCATGGGCAAAATAGGAAACGCCAGCGCAGAAAGTGCCCAAACAGCCCTGAAAAAGCGGTTTTTCGTTTCACAAAGCCGACCCCACCCCCTTTGATGTAGCCGTTTTCCTTTATTTTTTCGCGGGCTATGGAAACAATATATAACCTTCCACGCACAACTACGCAGTCCAAATTTTGAAACGCAAAAAGCCGACCCACTCGGTATTGTAAACAGATACATGCCACTTAGCTACCACTTATACAGAAGTACCTGCTACCACAGAAACCGCCCCAACCGCACGGATAAGCGGTATAACGTATCTAAAATTGCGAATAAGAATAATATGTAGTAGTTTTGGCTAACAAATACCAAACAATTTAATTACTATGCTACAATACGACATTAAGCAGTCGCCACCTAATACTGTAATTGTAGAGGTTGGGACAGCCATTGATGACACAGTTACATTCGGTAAGCTAACGATTCATATTGACCCGCTATTCAATCCTACCCACTACGCAAGAATCTACGGCAGAGTAGTGGCTGTACCAGACAGTCAACCCGTAACAGAACATGGCGTAGCAATTGACGATTATGTCAAGACAGGAGACCTTATTTACTTTCACTATTTAACGACTAATGATGAAGCGAACTGTATCTACGGGAACTATTATAAAGTACCTTATTATTGGATTTTTTGTGCTGTTAGGGACGGGAATATTCATCCTGTTGGAAGCTGGACTCTCTTGGAGAAATACGTTGAGGAGAACTTTGACACGGTGGAAGTTAATGGTCAACGGATGGAAGCTACTTTAAGTGCATCGGGCTTAGTAACAGGTGTGTTCAAGAAGCCTTCTCAAAAGTATGCAACAGTAGCTCATATTGGTAAACCATTACGTGGAGAACCAGACCTTGGATTGCGTAAAGGCGATAAAGTGATACTTGATAAAAACAGCAACTTTGAGAACGAAATTGAAGGTAAAAAATATTACACTGTAAAACAGGAGTATATTATAGGAAAAGCATAGATTTTGCTAAAAAAGTGCGTTTAAAGCAAATTGAACTTCATCAGATTATCCAAGGTTGGATTTTCCAAGGTTGGATAATCTAACCTTATATAGTAATAAAGATATAGCAATAAAGAGAAAGTAATAAAAAGTATATAACCGAAAGGCGGAAAACCGCCGCGAAGCAGGAAGACGAAGTCTCTCCTAAATGACAAGTCCCCTTTAGGGGATTTAGGGGAATGTAAGTCAGATAAACTAATAAGCAGTTAGCCGTAGCGAAAGCAACCCCCCTGTTCCGCTCGCCCCCCCTTCGCAGTTAAACGTAAAGACATGGCATTATTTAACGAATCCGATTTTGCAGAGTGCTGCATCCCAATCTTTGGAAAGGATATCCATAAGGACAAATCTGTCACGCAGATATTTGGTCGCATACCTGCTGACCAGATTCCGCTAATCAGGTACATTGCTTTGATGTACGACCAGAAGTCTCCTATGCGATTAAAGATTTCTGACATACAGCTCCGTAAGGAAGAGTGTTATGAGATGTCTGAGCTCAAAGAACCAAAAGATGAAATCTTTGATTTAAGCCACGATAATATACTCGTCTATATCAATGCCTACCTGAAGCATCAATCGTCTAAGATATGGGCAGTAATGACTGCTAACGAGGAAGTGTTGTGGCAGTACCAGCAAGAACTTTTAACTCCGATTGTCAATTACAAGAATGATAAGGATAAGTTGCAAGCTTTGGAGATTAAGACCAAGTTGATGCAGGAGTGCGACGCAATCATTAAGCGAATCGAAGCTTATGAGGAGAAGATATTTGGAGACAATATTGACAAGAAGAAAGAGATATTAAATTTAACGCCTGAATCAATAGCAAATGTATAGACAACACAGATACGGCAGCAAACAGAATATCAACGGTATTGTAGTAACGATTCCGCCAAGCGGAACTGTGTATAACATTCTGACTAACCAGTGGGAGAAGCGGGATATATTCAGGCGCTCTGCTAAAAAAGAAAACCAATATTGGGAGAGACCATTACCACCAGATAATTATGAAGCTAAGCGAAAAAAGGAAATTGCTGCGCAAAAGACCAATCCGGACTACTACAATCCAGAACTCCAAAATTACAGAAACCAAGAATGGGATAGGCGCCTTAATGGTTTTTGGTTTTATAATAACGGAGTGCCTACTTATGTTACTGGGCTACATTATTTTTACTTGGTTCATTGGAAAATTGACATAGGCTATCCGCATTTCCGTATGACGGACGTGCAGTTCTTCTATTTCCTTGAATACGTTATGCAGGACCCTAACTGTCTTGGCATGATTGAGGTAACAAAACGTCGTCAAGGAAAGACAATGCGTGCGGGCGCTTTTCTGTTTGAGTTAACATCGCGCAGCAAAAACAAAAATGCTGGTATTCAGTCTAAGACATTTGAGGATGCTAAGGAGAACGTATTTGCGAAGGGCGTTATTATGCCGTTTAAATACTTGCCCGATTTCTTTGTGCCAATCTACGACACAGAAAAAGGTCAAACCCCAAAAGGAGAACTAAGATTTTTTAAAACAAACAAGCGTGGCGCTAATGACGACATTTTTACTGAAAAGGTTGAGCTGGAATCAAGTATTACTTTTAAATCAGCTGATAAATTTGCTTATGACGGTATGAAGCTGCACCGCTATTTGGCGGACGAGGCAGGTAAAACCAAGAATGTGGATGTGTATGACAGGCACCAAGTCGTTCAGTTTTGTTTACAGCAAGAGGAAAACATTATTGGAAAAGCGCTTTATACGACTACAGTAGAGGAAATGGAAGATGGAGGGGCATCTTTCAAGGAATTGTGGTTAGCTTCCAATCAAGAACAGCTTGACGGAAACGGTAGAACAAAGTCTGGTTTATATCAATACTTTATGCCAGCCTACAAAACTTTGTTTTACGACCAATATGGTTTTGCAGACGAAGAGAAGGCAAAAGAGTATTATATGAACGCTAGAGCAGCTCTGCAAGACGACCCGCGAGCTTTGGCATCTTATATCCGTAAAAACCCGTTTACCATACAGGAGGCATTCTTCTCTGAAGCAGATAGCTGTTTGTACGATGCACTTGCGATTAATAAACAATTGGAGACAATAGCGTGGGTTGACGAAAAAGAATTATATTTGCGCGGAGAATTCATGTGGGATAAGGGTGTTCGTGATAGCAGAGTAATTTTTAAAGAGACCTCTAATGGCAAATTCTTGGTACACAAGAAGCTGAACGTGTTAGAGGATTACAATTACAATGATGTCCAAGAATACGGGACAAAGAAGGCGCCAAAGCATGCTACTAAGTTTGCAATGGGCGTTGACCCTTTTGACCACTCAATTATTACCAGCAAAGGTTCCGATGGAGCATGTTACGTATTTCGCAAATACGATGCAACAGATGAGCTTAGCGAAACATTCTTGGTTGAATATCTTAACAGACCTGATACGGCAGAGATATTCTACGAGGATATGATTAAGCTAGTCCACTTCTTTAGCTGTCAAGCATTGATTGAGGACCAGAAGATTGGATTGATTAAGTATTTTGAGGCTAGGGGTTACGAGCGTTTCTTGTTTAGAATACCAAATTCTGCGAAATATGGTATATCCGCTTCACAGAAAACGCACCAACAGATAGCTGAGCAAACGGAGATTTATATAAATGAAAATTTACATAAAGTAATTTTTAAAAATCTTTTAGAGGACTGGTTGACGTTTGATATAAAAAATACAACTAAATTTGATGCGGCGATGTCAAGTGGTTACACATTGATAGCCGCAAGTGGGTCTAAGTTTGCGCAAGCTGCTAAGCCAGAACAGAAATTATACGATGTAAGGGAGATATTCCTATAAAATTATGAACGATAATACAATTGGACGCGGCAACGGGTTCCCATCCCACACAGTAGAATCTTCGCAGAAAGATAAGAACTGGATTGCTAAATACATTAAAGCCGCTTGGAGCGAGTTTACCACATACTATCCTAACCAGATGTATAATGGTCGCGATAAGTATCATGAGATTAAACTCTACATGAATGGTAAGCAGTCTGTTAGCAGATACAAAAAGCTATTACAGCCTCGTGAAGTAGCTAATGAGGACCAATCATGGATTAATATTAACTGGGACATCCTTCCAATTATTCCAAAGTTTCGCCGTATTGCGTTATCTACGCTAATTAAGTCAAACTATGACATCTCTATTGATGCAATTGACCCGTTAGCGCAGGACGATAAAGACAAGTTCTATCGTGAAAATGCCGCTAAGATTGCTTTGCGACAAGAGTTTGAAAAGCAAGGAATGGATAAGGAAGAAGTTCCAGCTCCAGATATTGATGCTGAATCAATCACAGAGCTTGATATGTATATGAACTATTCATACAAGCATCGCATGGCAATTGAACTTGAGCAGGCTATTGAGCTTATAATGAATCTAAATAAGTTCGAAAATGAGCGCGCCAAAGTAATTGAAGATATTCATGATTTAGGAATGGGTGGTTATCGTGAATATTTTGATGCTACAGGAGCAATTAAGATTAAGCGAGTAAATCCAATGAATATGATTATGTCATATACAATGGACCCGACATTTAGAGATATCCAATACATTGGAGAGGTTAGCGAGTACACATTGCCTGATTTAAAGCAATTAGCTGGCGACCAGATTACAGAAGACGAATACCTTGCTATTGCAGAAAAATATACAAACAACAAAGCGAATCCGGGCTCTGTTCGCGACTTAAACTCGTCATACGATAAGAATTACGACGGTTTCCGTATTCGTGTATTGGAATTAGAGTTCTTCTCTTACAACTCAATGATATTAGAGGAGCGTGTTAATTCTAAGGGTAACAAAGTTGTTGGTCGTGCTGCAAAGATAAAGAACGGCAAAGGAGATAAGAAATACACAAAAACTGATTACAAGGTTGTTTATACAGGCAAGTGGGTTATAGGGTCTGATATTTTCTTTGATTGCAAGTTAGCTACAAATATGAAGCGAGCTAAATCGTCAATGACAGACACAACACTTAGCTATCATATCGTTGCTCCGCATATCTATCAAATGGCTACCTATTCATTAGGAGACCAAATGAAGTCCATTGCTGACCAAATTCAGTTGGCATGGTACAAGCTTCAAAATGTTATGCTTCGCGCAAGACCGCGTGGTATTATGATTGAGCTCGGTGCGCTAGAGAACGTACCATTAGGCAAGGCAGGTCGTGCATTAAAGCCTATGGAAATTATTGATTTGTATAACCAAACGGGTAATCTCGTATATAGAAGATTAGATGACCAAGGTCAGGCAAGTAATTATAAGCCTATTGAAGAGCTTAATAATGGTATCGGAAGCGAAGCTACCGAATACTTTAATATTATTAAACAGAATATTGATTTACTTAGGGATATTTTAGGATTTAATGAGATTACAGATGGTTCAACTCCAGACCCTCGTATGCTTAATGGTGTAGCTCAATATGCTAGCGAGTCTACTAACAACTCACTTGATTTTATTAAGCGTGCTGAAAGAGATTTGATGGAGAGATTATGCTATGATTTAACATTGCGTATTCAGGATTCTGCGGCATCAGGTAAGATTGAAGGATATGTAAGAGCGCTAGGAAGCTCTACAGTTCAGTTCTTTAAGCTTGACCCTAATGTATCTGCTCATGAATGCGGATTAGTTATTAGAGAGAAGCCTAATAAGTTTGAGCAGGAGAAATTTGCACGACGAGTTGAGCAGGCTATTGCTAGTAACCAGATTACCTTAGCAGACGCTATGATGGTTGAAAATCTTACTAACATCAAGTATGCTGAGGTTTTATTAGCATACAAGATTAAAAAGAACCAAGAGGAAATTCAACGCAGAGCAATGGAGCAACAGCAAATGAATGGACAAATTCAAATGCAGTCAGCTCAGGCAGCAGAGCAAGCTAAGCAGCAAACTATGGCACTTGAAGCGCAACTTAAAGAGCGTTACTTGCAATTAGAAAAACAGCTTGAATCACAGTTGCTTGCTATGAAGCTTCAGAATGAAGCATTGATTGAACAAGGCAAGATTGAGGGTAAAATTAACACATCTAAAATCGAAGCTGATTCACGTGAATATATTGCTCAAATCAAAACTTCTGCTGAAAAATTAAAGCAGTCAACAAAAGAAAAAGAGAAATAAATTATAGATTTGCATAATCAAACCAAACAATACTATGGCAGAGCCAATTAATTTAGATGATTTATTGACGGAAAATATCGTTGATGATACACAACCGAGAGACATCACGCCTGAGTCAGAAAAAGTTACTAATGATGATATTAGCGACGAAGATGAAGGATTTGATAACAATCTTGGGGATGATTCTTCGGAAGAGGAGAATCTAATTACAGAAGAAAATGAGGCTGAGGAAGAGGAAATCATTCTAGGGAATGTAAGCGATGAGGAGTCAGAACAGGTGTCTGATGATACAGAGTATTCTTTAGAAGATGAGGTTCAGCAACCGCAAGCCACAGAATACCAATTCAAGGACGACTTCATCAAGAAAGCCGTAGAGTATTACGAGACGTATGGTACTTTACAACCATTCTTAGAAGCCACAAGCGTAAATTACGATGCTATGTCGGATGTTGAGTTACTTAAACTCAAGTTTGACAAAGAAAACAGTGATTTAAGCGAAAAAGCGCGAGCTAGGCTGTTTGAAAGAGAACTTGAAAAATACAACCTTGATTCTTATGATGAAGACGAAGCTGAGGTCGGTAACGCGTTATTACAGCGAGATGCTAACAAGTTACGGAAGAGCTTTAAGGATGAACAAAGTCAGTTCGTTCAGTCTATTCAACCAGTATCAAGAGAGGAACAAGCACCTCAGATGTCCGAAGCAGAATTTGCAGCCCAGCAGGAAGCTAGCCGCAAGATTGTCGAAAAGGGTATTTCTGGGGTAGTGAAAAACAACCTAATTAAAATTGACGCAGGAGGAGAGAATTTAAACTACCAGATTGCTGACACAAATAAGGTTGTTGATTACGCGCTAGACTCAAACAAGTTTCTGTCTTCATTTGCTAAAGACGGGGCTATTGATTGGGATAAATGGACAAAAGTGGTTGCGTTCGCTGAGAACCCAACATTGTTTGTATCAGAATTGATTAAGCACGGAAAGTCACTAGGACGTAAAGCAATGGAGACGGAGTTGAAAAACGCCACTCCTAATATGACTTCAAAGGATGTAGTACAGAGCAATGAATTTAACAGCCCGTACGAAAATCCTGTAGAGTTCTTAAAGGGAATGACTGTTAGAAAATAAGTTATTCACAATTAAATTTTTATTACAATGGCTATTGGAGCAGGTAATATTGACCGTACCTTTTTGTCTACGGTTTCATTTACAAACACGTTAGAACAACGTGAAATTTTAAAGGATGTATTAGACATCTATGATGAAGAAGCGTCTATGCTTGACGTATTAGATTGGACTGGTAAAGCTAAGGCTACAGCTCAAACTGAATACTTCACAGTACAGAACAACTTCTTGTATGCTACAGCTACAGTTAAAACTCCGGGTACTTCTGCGGGTTCTGCTGGTGCTTCTGTAGATATCACTTGCGTAGGCTCAACTTCTGTTAAGCCAGTAGTTGGCGAGTTAATCTTGTTCGCTAACGGTGTTGTAGGTTATGTTTCAGCTATTTCTTCTGCAACTGACTTCGTTATCACTGTTAAGCCTGTTAACTCTGCTGATGCTATCCCTGCTGTTGCAACTGGAGCGAAATTATCTTTCTTCTCTAACGCATACGCTGAAGGAACTGCATCTAACCAAATGCGTAAATCAGATTTGATTAAGCGTTCAAACAAGTTGCAAATCTTCAAAACTAAGACTTCTATCACAGATATCGCTTACGGTTCTAAGATTGAGGTTGAGTTTAAAGGAAAGCCTTACTACTTTTTAAAGCAACAACATGATGCATATTTGAAGCACCGTATGGATATTCTTTATGCTATCTTGTTCGGTCGTGAGTCAGCTGGTTTGACTGATGCTGCTGGTAACGCTATCAACACAACTCGTGGTTTGCGTGACACTATTGTTAACGCAGGTGGTATTACTTCATCTGTAGCTACAGGTGGTACAGTTGCATTGTCTGACTTGTCAGCTTTGTCTCGTTTGATGGATGCTAACCGTTGCCCTTCAGAATACTTGTTATGGGCTGGTGCTGATTTTGATAACGCTTTTGATACTACTATCACAGCGGCTACTCAATTTGTTAACGGCGCTATCAACTACGGTTCATTCAATGGTAAGAAAGACGTAGCAATCGCTTTGGGTGTTAACTCAATCGCTGCTTACGGACGTACTTTCCACAAGAAGCGTTTAAATGCATTATCTCATCCACAAGTTACTTCTACAGCAACTAACGTAAACTACACTAAAGAGGCTTACTTAGTTCCTGCTGGAAAGATTAAGGTTGAGCAAGGTGGTGGACAGGTAGACCGCATGATGGTTCGTTACCTAGAAATGCCTGAAGGATTGAACTCTCGTTTCCGTGAGAAGATGTTGGGTGGTTTAGCGCCAACTCCAACTTCTGATACTGATACTTTGGACATCGTTTACACTTCAATCGAAGGATTGGAGACTGTAGGTAATGACCACTTCGTTAAGTATTCAATCTAATTTGAGTAAACTAAGGGGGAGGGAAATCTTCCCCCTTTTTTAATAAAACCAAACATAATACAAATGAAAGCATCAGAATATAATCAATTTTCGCCTGCGCTTAAAAAAACAATGAAGCCTGACGAAAGAGCAACATATCGTATCTTAAATGTCAAGCCAGATAACGATAATCCCGGAAAATTTTTAATGCCATCTGCATATCAGATTCGTCCTACTGACGTCGTTTACGACAAAATGAAGAACGACTTTGTTACGATTGCAGCAATTGAGCGTCAAGACAATGATGGTAATCCAGTGTTTTTGAACATTGTATTTACATCAGCAAATATGGGCTACCTATTTTTAAATGGAAGTAACCCTGTTCATCAAAAAATATATCAATACTTAGAGCTATCCAATTACAACGAATCTAATAAGGATAGAAACATGGAATATGAAGCAGTCTTTTATCGCGTAGATAATAAAAAAGAAGCGATGGAAGAGCGGCAAATGCGTAAATTAATCGTAAAAGCTGTTAATATTGCATTAGATTTAGATGATAAAAAAGCCAAAGAGGTAGCATTAGCACTAGGTATTGATGCTGAATCAATGGAAGAGATTAGAAACTTGCTAGAAGATTACGCAGGAGATGAGCCAGAAGAGTTCATGGCTGTAGTAGAGCGCTCTTCATTAGAAAGCGAAAGCGTACTAAAAGAAGCTATCAAGCAAGGAATTATTAAGAATAACGTACAAGAAAGCGCATTTATGTGGGCTGAAACAGAGAAGGAAATCTATAAGTACAAGAAATCTGCTGGTAAAAACTACGTTAAGGAATTAGCTGAATACCTAGAAGAGAACAATCCTAATGAGCTAAATGCCATTAAGACCCGATTGGGGTAAATCCGACAACAGGATAGATTGTTTTTTTGTTTGGTTTCGGTTGATTAGAAGGGGCTGCATATTGCGGCTCCTTTCTTTTTTTATAATAAAAATAGTTATCTTTGGAGAAACTTATAATTGTCATATAATGCCGGCAAATTTCAGCGTCCAATTTATTGTAAACGAAAAAACCCAATCACGGGTTTTGAAGTTAACTGATGCATCAAGTGGTTTTACGTTAGCTAAAGGTAACTTTTCTATAACATTCCCAGATGGTTCTACGAGAATCAAAACAGATTTTACGAGCCCTGATATTTCAGCTCCATTGGCGAATATTAGCATACCAGCGGTATTAGACACTAATAATAATGTAATTACAGGGACATACAAGATTGATTTTGTTGCATTAGACGCATCAAATACATCTTATTCATCGTCAAAATCATTTGATTTTAACTGGGTTAAGCCATCAAATGGTATAACAAATTTGTCGGACGTATTAATACCCGAAGTTAAGTATCAAGATACAACATCGTATTCCCCAATAGGCAGTTTTACAGGTTCAGTAACAAGAACATTATCAGCATCATTTCCAACTACATCAGAGGCATCTGGCGGTTCAGTATCTACTGTATCGTCAAATTTAATTGATATGGTTAGCTCTGGTAAGTATTACGATGGGACATATACTCCTAGTTCAGATGTATTAGTTAACTATACTCATAGCTCAAATTCATGGTTAACGATAAGCTATATTGAATTATTTACTAAGACATTCTTAATAAAGCGTTGTCCAACTCAAATTGACCTTATAAATAAAATAAACACCTACAGGGGTGTGATTGAAGCATATAAGGAGAAAAACGATACTCAATTTAATATACTAAGCGAGCAATATGATTTAGCTATTGCATTATATTCGCATGTAATTGCAAGATATGAAACATCTACTCAAGATGGCTCCGAAGGTCAATTAAGAGAGTTACTTTCTATTTTAGAGCCATATTCAACATCATATACGCCACAATTAACAAGGATGCTTCCGTTCGAACTTGCTTCAACGGGCTCAAACTCGTTTAGCATATCTGACGGAACAAATACTGACCAAATACCACTTGGAAGCACTCTTACGTTGTCTTCAGGTAATCCAGCATTAACTATTGGCGTTTCTAACAATTTAGTTACATATACGCCTACATTTGGTACAGCTATTAACACATTTGCGCAAGGAAATGATTCTCGCTTCCATAGCGCTGTAACTATTGGAACAGCTAACGGTCTTTCTTTGGCTTCTCAGGTACTTTCTCTTGCCGCTGCGACATCTAGTTCATCTGGAGCAATGAGCGCAGCAGATAAGGCAAAATTAGACGGTATTGCTGCTGGCGCAAATACAGGTACGGTAACAAGTATTGGAATTTCAGTTCCTTCTGCTTTTACAGTTAGCAATTCCCCCGTAACAACTAGCGGGACAATCAATATTTCAGCCACAGGTAATCCGCTTCAATACATTACTGGAGCTGGAGCTTTAGCAACATTAAATACAGGCGCAGTTCCTGAAAGCGGCAATTTATACTTCACAAATACTCGTTCTCGTTCTGCAATATCTGTATCAGGTAGCTTGTCTTATGATTCTGGAACAGGTGTTATTTCATATACTACACCTACCGAAACAGACCCTGTATTTACAGCTTCAGTAGCATTTGGTATTACTTCTACTGATGTTACCAATTGGAATACAGCTTACGGATGGGGTAATCACGCATCTGCTGGATATCTAACTTCATCGTTAGCGTCAACAACATATCAGCCATTAGATGCAGATTTAACTGCTATTGCTGGATTAACAGGCACTAGTGGATTACTTAAAAAGACTGCGGCAAATACTTGGAGCTTAGATACAAATACTTACCTAACCTCGTTTACAGAGACAGACCCTATTTTTGTTGCGTCTGCTGCCTATGGTATTACTAATACTAATATTAGCAATTGGAATACGGCGTACGGTTGGGGAAACCACGCCTCCGCAGGATACTTAACATCAATTAACTCCTCTCAGGTTACAACTGCTTTAGGTTACACTCCTGAGAATGCCGCTAATAAAGGCATTGCAAACGGATATGCAAGCTTAGATGGTGCTGGATTAGTTCCTTCTACGCAGTTACCTTCTTATGTTGACGATGTATTAGAGTATGCTGATTTAGCA